>Ga0105048_10014640_pt1 | contig 12211 bp, 14 predicted proteins | sample MAT05_FD_78382 | JGI IMG/M metagenome (GOLD analysis project Ga0105048, IMG submission 78382) | Freshwater microbial communities from Lake Fryxell liftoff mats and glacier meltwater in Antarctica - MAT-05 | ecosystem: Environmental > Aquatic > Freshwater > Ice > Liftoff microbial mat | place... | reverse complement strand
GCAAGTTATACGAGGAGCAACTTCGGCAACGCGATGTGGAGATTGCCGATCTCACCAAGCGGATGACAGCAATCGAAGAAGAAGCCATCAAGAAGATGCCTGCGCCCGATCAGCGAGCTGCGGAGGGAACGGGCCGGCCAGAGGTCCTGAAGAAAGTACCTAATTTTTTGACCGAGCCCAAGCGCGACAATTATCAGAAATTGCGCAAGCAAGTTGACGGATTGCGCCGTGAGCCGCCCGCCGCGCAGGAACTTGCTCTCTCCATCAATAACTGTTTTTCCAAGCCACCGGTCACCAATGTCCTGATTCGCGGCAACCCGGTCGCTCCCGGCGCGGAAGTGACGCCCGCCTTCCCCAGCGTGCTCGGCTTCCCCGACCCGACGATCCCAGCGGCCGGCAAGGACGCCAAGACGGCCGGCCGGCGCTTGGTACTCGCCAATTGGATCGCATCGAAGGACAACCCGCTGACGGCTCGCACCATCGTAAACCGCATCTGGCAATACCACTTCGGCCGCGGTATTGTTCCAACACCCAACGACTTCGGCCAGTTCGGAGAGAAGCCTACTCATCCGGAACTCCTCGACTGGCTGGCGACCGAGTTCATGGCGGACGATTGGTCGTTCAAGAAGATGCACAAGAAGATTATGCTGTCGAACACGTATCAGATGTCATCGACCTCAAATGAAAAGAATCTCGCGGCCGACCCGGGCAACTACCTCTTCTGGCGCTTCAACATGCGCCGGCTCCAGGCCGAGGAAGTGCGCGATTCGATTCTCGCGGTCAGCGGCAATCTGAACACCAAGATGCACGGGCCGAGCATTTACCCCACGATCCCGAAAGAAGTATTGGCCGGTCAATCGGTCCCCGGTCAAGGTTGGGGCAACTCATCGCCCAAAGAAGCATCGCGCCGCAGCGTGTATGTGTATATCAAGCGTTCGTTACTGGTGCCGATCCTGACCCAGTTCGACCAGGCAGATACAGATAGCAGTTGCCCCGTTCGCTACACCACAACGGTGCCAACCCAAGCCCTGGGACTGTTGAACGGCGACTTCAGCCAAGAACAAGCCGCCGCCCTCGCGGAACGATTGGCCAAGGAAGGCGACGTGACAAAACAAATTCAAAAAGCGATCCGCCTGACAACATCACGGATGGCGACCAACGAGGAAGTAAAGAAAGACGCGGCGTTCATTCAATTGCTGAAGGACAAACACAAATTGAGCGATGCCGAGGCGATGAGGAAGTATTGTTTGCTGATGTTGAACGCGAATGAGTTTGTGTATTTGGATTGAGGCGTTTGCCGCGACGCGGAGGCTTTGCGGAGCACGACGATTGAACGGAGGAAAGTCATGCCGATTCACGATTGGAGCCGGTTGAAAGCGGGATTGTTCCGTGATTTCCACAATCGTTGGTACAGCGAGTTGAGCAAGCTGATGAACGAAAGGCTGTTGCCACCGGACTACTATGCGTTGATCGAACAAAATGCGGGCGATAACCTGACGGACGTACTGACGCTTCATCATCCCAATGGGCTCGGTGGAGGAACCTATGAAATTCCGCCCGGCTGCGAGCCCATTGCTGTTGCTGAGATGCCGCCCAAGGTTAAGACACAATTGGCGCTGCCGCGCGACTATCAAATCCCGGCGGATAAGCAGCTGAGGATACGGCATGTCACCAACGATCGAGTGGTTGCAATCATTGAAATCGTTTCGGAAGGGAATAAGTCGAGCCGTGATGAATTTGAGCGATTTGTGGTGAAATCAGCGGAAACAATTCGCCTGGGAATCCATTTGTTGGTAATCGACCTGCATCCGCCGACGAGCCGCGATCCCCAAGGAATTCATGGCGCCATCGTCGCGCAAATGGGTGATCATTCCTACCAGGCGCCGACCGACAAGCCGCTGACGCTGGCGTCGTATGTCGCCATGCCGATCGGGACGGCCTATGTGGAGCCAATGGCGGTGGGAGATGTGCTACCAGAAATGCCGTTGTTCCTCGACGAGGGTCACTATGTGAATATGCCCCTGGAAGCGACGTATATGGCGGCGTTCCAGGGCGTGCCGCGGCGATGGAAGACGGAACTGTTAGGATCATCTGAAGGGTAAATCGATTGCCGATTATGCGTCTTGAAAGCTCGGAAGGAGTGCCACTATGTCTGCATACATGACAATCGAAGAAGCTCAAGCCAATCTGAAGGACTTGATTGGCAATTTGGCGATCGGTGATGAAATTGTCATCACCGATAATCAGCGGATCGTGGCGAAGTTGGTGGGCGAACGACCTCCGCTGAAACAACGACCTGGGCCTGGATTGTGCAAGGGGATGATCACCATCGTGGCCGATGACGAAGACCATTTGAAAGATTTCGGGGAGTACATGCCGTGAGGCTCCTTCTGGATACGCATGTGTTACTGTGGTATGGAATCAATGATCCTCAGCTCAGCGGGACGGCACGAACGCTGATTCTTGACGCGTCCAACGAGATTCTGATGAGCCCGGCATCGTATTGGGAGATCGCCATCAAGGTTAGCATTGGAAAACTTGCGCTACATCAGCCATATGAGGGCTTCGTTGACGCATGCTTGAATCGATACGGATTTCGCATTCTGCCGATCGAAACGGCGCATACGGCGAAAGTTGCGACATTGCCGTTTCCATCGAAGCACAAGGATCCCTTCGATCGGTTGATCGTAGCTCAAGCACTGGCGGAAGGGATCGGGATCATCAGCGGCGATCAGGCGCTCGACGTGTGCGGCGTCAATCGAATGTGGTAGGCAATTTTTTCTCGTCCTGAAATATTCATAATGAGCCAAGTGGTTAGAGGAGTTAGTAAATGTCTGAAAATCAATTCTGCCGCCGTACCCGCCGCGAGTTCCTCTGGCAAACCGGCAATGGGTTTGGCGCTCTGGGCCTCACCGCTCTGCTCGACGGCGAGGGCTTCTTCGGCAAGGCCCAGGCGGCGCCTTCGAAGTTTATCAACCCGATGGCGCCGAAGAATGGTCACTACAAGGGCAAGGCCAAGGCTTGCATCTTTATTTTTTGCTATGGCGGGCCGAGCCATATTGAAACGTTCGACTACAAGCCGGATCTCTATCCGCTCGATGGCAAGACCATTCCTATCAAGACCTTTGGCCGCGGCGGACGCAAGAGCACCGGCCGGGTTGTCGGTCCCAAGTGGCAATTCAAGCAACACGGCCAGTGCGGCAAGTGGGTGTCGGATCTCATGCCGCACGTCGCGACCTGTGTGGACGACATGGCCTTCGTGCACTCACTTTATGCCGAGTCGCCCATTCACGGCTCGGCTATGCTCATGATGAACTCGGGCCGCATCCTTAGCGGTCATCCGTCGCTGGGTTCTTGGGTGACCTACGGGCTCGGCAGCGTCAACGAAAACCTGCCTGGCTATGTCGTCATGCTCGACAACAAAGGCGGGCCGATCAGCGGGCCGAAAAACTGGTCGAGCGGCTACATGCCGGCGGCCTACCAAGGAACCGTGATCCGCGCCAGCGGCACGCCGATCTACAATCTCGACCCGCCAACTGGCATGTCGGCCGAGATGCAGCGCGATTTGCTCAATCATTTGCATGATAAGAACCAGGAACACCTCGCTCCGCGGGCTGACAACAGCGAACTGACCGCGCGGATCGCCAGCTACGAACTCGCTTATAACATGCAGAAGCACGCCCCGGAAGCGGTTGACTTCACGCGGGAGAGCAAGGAGACGCTTGATCTCTACGGCATCGACGGCACCCGCACCGAAGACTTTGGCCGCAAGTGCCTGCTGGCCCGCCGCCTCGTCGAACGCGGCGTGCGCTTCGTGCAAGTCTATTCCGGCGGCGCCCATAACGACGACAACTGGGACGCTCACGGCGACATGGTCAAGAATCACTCCAAGCATGCCGGCGATACCGATAAACCCGTCGCCGCTCTTCTAAAAGACCTAAAACGCCGTGGCCTGCTTGATGAAACAATCGTCATCTGGGGTGGCGAGTTCGGCCGTCAACCCACGGCCGAGTATCCGCAGGGCACCGGCCGCGACCACAACGCCTCCGGCTTCACCATGTGGATGGCTGGCGGCGGCATCAAGGGCGGCGTCAGCTACGGCGAGACCGACGAACTTGGCAACAACGCCGTCACCGACCGCTGCCACGTCAAGCGCCTGCACGCGACCATTCTCGATCGCATGGGCCTCGATCCCAACAAGCTGGCGTACTTCTACGGCGGGCTGGATCAGAAACTCGTCGGCGTCGAGGGAGCGGAGCCGATTGATAAGATCATGGTGTAGAATGAACACGAACGATGCATGAGGCGTGCCCGCTTCAATATTGAGAGATTGCGATGTAAAAAAACTTGGCGAGGACTAAGACTCGCGCCCCTCGGCCGTTCAAGATCGTTGTCGAGAAACATGCGGATGGCTATGTCGCCTATCCCCTTGGAATTCAAGGCGTGGTAATGGGTGAAGGGGAAACATACGAACTTGCATTGGCGGATGTGAAATCGGCAATCAAATTTCACATTGAGACATTCGGTCCTGACATGCTGCGTGTCGACTCGCCTGTTCTTGAAGCGTTCGTGGCCGAGACGGAGGTCGTCGGCTGATGCCCGGATTTCCCAAGGACGCTCCAAAGCGGCGTGTGTTGAAAGCGTTGAAGCGGCTGGGATTTCGCACCGTGCGCGAACGCTAGCACCTTTCCATGATTCGCGACAATGAGGATGGGACGCAGACGCCGTTGACCATGCCGAATCATCCTCGGATCAAAGGCTCGACATTGCGGTCAATCTGCGCACAAGCTCGTATTTCACGTGATGATTTCTTAAGAGCATTCAACGAGACATAAGCATTCGTATCAATATCGTCTTCTTGTGTCGAATCCAGACCAATCATGACGCCTCCCACCACCTTCAAAGCTCTCCCCGGCCAGGACGAACTCGCGACGATGCAGCGCGACTTGCGGCTTCATCCTGCCTCGACCGCGAACCTGTGTGCACTCAATCGCAGCCGGCGCGATCGATGACCGCTCGAAAGACGAATGTCGATGGCCGGACGCGGCGGCGCCGAGGGCTCGACGATGGTCACCGGTACAAACGCCGGCTCCGCTTGGGCGGGCACGGCTTCCCATTCACCGGCCAGCCGTCGCTTCCACCCCCAGAATTGGGACTCGGGAATGCGCTCCCGGCCGCAAATGCCCTGGACACTCGGCCCGCTGGCCTGCCATCGCCGCGACACCTGACGCCGATGCTCATGCTTGACCTCATCAATCCGCCGTCGTCGCCGTGCCATGCCAGACTGCTCGTTGAGAAAAGGAAACCTGGCACCAGCCTACCCGACCCCACTAGGCGGGGGTTGGCCGGATGCTCACAAAAATCCCGTTTGATTTGACTTTCCGCAACCGGATCGTATCGTCCTGAGACGTTACTCATTTCTCCGCCCCATTAATCACCCACTTCTTCCTCGCTCCCCCTTTCTGGAGGTTCCCATGCGCGCGTCGCTTCTTCTCCTCTTCTTGATTCACGCTTCCGCCACTGCCGGGCCATTCTTGGCCGACGGCAACCAGCACGACGGCGAAGCCGTCACCTGCGACTTGCCCATCAGTGAACATCTGCGAAACAAAGTCGGCCGCGACGGCCTGGGCCTATGCGTTTTCACCGCCATCGAACACGCCGCCCGCTGGGCCAACGAGCCGGCCCTCATCGGTTTCCGCGACTACATGACGCAGAAGCCCGGCGGCGGCTGGCCCGAAAAGGTCGACGAGATGATTCCACAATTTGCCGCCAGTCAACACCGTCCGACGCCTCGCTACGTGCAACACACCGGCGGCGACGCGGAGTTTCTGCGGCTCGCTCTCCGAACCGGCCGCTACGTCTGCGTCACCTACAACGGCCGTGACGGGGTTTTCTATCGTGGCACCATCGCCCACATGGTCAACCTCGTTCATCTCACCGAAAAATGGGCGGTCGTCCACGACAACAATTATCCCGGTCAGTGGCTGTGGATGCCGCCCGCCGACTTCTTCGAGCGCTGGCGCGGCTCGGGCGGCGGCTGGGCCATTGTGCTCCTGAATCCCGGCCCACCGCCCATCCCGGTGAATCGAGTCGCGATCGAGGCAAGCTTTGGTTCGCCGCTGGATTCGTCAGCAGAGACGTCGACAAACTTCGGCCTCGATGTCGCTCGGGTTCCGAGCAACTCCAGCTACCGGTTGAACGGCAAAGAAGTAACGCGCGGCGAGGCACTCTCCTCGTTCAAAGGCCTGACGGATGACAGCGGCAAGCTGCGTCTGACCATCGTCGGCGATGCGGATCTGCGTCGTCGAGTGCGCGACGATCTGGCGAATCATCCCACGCTCATCAAGCTCGGCGATCGGCTTTTGGTCCAGGACTATCCGCCCGAGCACTGGGCCGTCGCCGGGGTCGGCTTCGCCGCGGGCATTACCCTGCAACCGGCCCCGGATGCCGCGGGCAAGGCGCCGGTTCTCATTCGCCTGCCTACCTATTCCGGCCCGGAGGCTCTGGCCGGGGCGATCCGACAGGCTGATCCCAATTACCGCCCGGAGCGCGATCCGACGCCCGGCAAGATTGATCCATCGAAAACGCTTGATGCGTTCCGAAGCACGCCCGAGCTATGGGTGCTCGGCGGCCTCGGGCTTCTGGTCCTTCTCTACCGTCGAAAGGGGAAATCATGATTCCGCTGGAATGGATTTATGGCTTGATCGGCATCGTCTTGCCGATCGTCGCCGCCCGCCTGGGGTTGCCGATCTTCGGTCCCAAGACCCCCGTCCCCGACCTCCGCGAGGTCGTCCGCAACATCTTCCTGGAACTGCTCAAGAACCTGAACCAACCCCAACCGGCGCCCGATCAGGAGTTGAGGAAACTCATCGGCAACGTCGTGAGTGCCAGTAGCGAGAAAGGAACGTCCGCGAATTGATCTTCGATGTGTTCCAAACCGCCGGCGTCTCGCCTGAACGATGTGCGCGTTCAGGCGAGACGCCGGCTCAGTTAAACGTGGACGGAAACCGTCACTAGACCTCGACCATGTACTCGCCGCCATGTTCCGAATTACCCATCAAACGCTGGCATCGCAAATCGACGACCCAAGCCATCAACTCCAATGGCACTTGACCGATGATGATTAAAAAGTTATCGGGTATTTCGGTCACATCGCTAACGCAGTCTCGCCCCTGAACGGAGAGCCGGACCGCGCGATAAATTTGAAGTGGAGTAGGTCCAGCAATGGTTCGTGCCGGGCGAATACGCAACGGCTCCAAACCGAGTAGCCTGACGAACCGGCTCGGAACCAACAGCCCCGTAGCGCCCGTGTCGATCAAGGCATCAGCTACATCAACACGGCGAACTTGATCGCCGGACAGAAGACCCTTGCCGACGGCGAACAGGTCATTCAAGTTCTCAACCGTGGCCGTGACGAGTACTTTACCTATTGTCGCTGTCACCATGGTTACCCCTCTGGCTTGGTTCAATTCTACCAGAAGCTACTCGGGTACGCCAAGATGGTAGCCGAGGTTCAACCTGCTGTTCCCACTTCGCGCCATTTTGGTATCTTCTCCCCATGCGCATCGGCAGCGGACATGACACTCATCGGCTGGCGGAAGGGCGGCCTCTCATCTTGGGGGGCGTTCGTCTCGAGCATCCGCGTGGCCTGCTCGGCCATTCCGATGCCGACGTCGTTCTGCACGCGATCACGGACGCCCTGCTTGGCGCGGCCGGCCTGGGCGACATCGGCGACGCCTACCCGGACAACGACCCCGCCAACAAGGACCGCGATTCGGCGATTTTCCTGATGGAAACGCTCGACAAGCTGACCCGACTCGGCTGGCGGATTGTGAACCTCGATGTTACCATCTTCGCCCAGGAACCGAAGCTCGGCCCCGTGAAGGCGAGCATCCGCGACCGCATCGCTCATTTGCTGGGTGTCGCGATCGATCAGGTCAACGTGAAAGCCAAGACTGGCGAACACGTCGGCCACATCGGCCGCGGCGAGGCGATCGGTTGCCACGCCGTGGTGTTGATTGATTCCATTTAGCCGCCGCCCGGAGGGCTGCGGGGAGTTTTGCATGGCGCTTCAGGTCTACAGCACGCTAAGTCGCAAGAAGGAACCGTTCCACAAGAAGCCGGGCGACACGGTATCGATGTACGTCTGCGGGCCGACGGTTTACAAGCCGAGCCATATCGGCCACATGGTCGGGCCCATCATCTTCGACACGGTGAAACGCTATCTCACCTATTGCGGCTTCAAGGTGAACTGGGTCGTGAACATCACCGATGTCGACGACAAGTTGATCGTCCGCGCCAAGGAACTCGGCACCTCGGTAAAGGAACTGGCCGAGAAGATGACGGCGGATTACGTCGACTGCCTGAAGAAACTGAACGTGACGGGCATCGACCAGTTCCCGCGCGCTACCGATCACATCCCCGGCATGATCGCCATGATGGAACGGCTGATCGCCAAGGGGAACGCCTATCCCGCGGGCGGCGACGTTTACTTCGACATCAGCAAGGATGAAGACTACGGCAAGCTGTGCAACCGCGATCCGGAACAACTCGAAGCCGGCTCACGCGTCGAAGTCACCGACAAGAAACGCAACCCCGGCGACTTCGCTCTCTGGAAGGGATCGAAGCCCGGCGAACCCGCCTGGGACAGCCCCTGGGGCAAAGGCCGACCCGGCTGGCACATCGAATGCTCCGTCATGGCCCAGGCTCTTTTGGGCAAGACCCTCGATATCCACGGCGGCGGATTGGATCTCCAGTTTCCGCATCACGAGAACGAACTGGCGCAGAGTGAATCGGACACCGGCGAGATGTTTGCCCGCGTCTGGATGCACAATGGGCTGTTAAAGATGGGCGCCGCCAAGATGGCGGGCTCGGTCGGCAACGTCGTCAACGTCAGCGACCTATTGAAGAAACACCATCCTGACACAATTCGATTTCTACTGCTAAACACCCACTACCGAAGTCCGATCGAGTACAGTGACGAGCAATTCTCAAACTTGAACCGAGCTCTTGCGGGGTTCTATCGCTTTTTCGAAAGGTACGAAGAGATTACCGGCGAGAGTTTCTATTCGATCAAGGCCCCGGCGACAATTCAACAGCACTCCACGCAATCGGGGATTAAATTCACGGAGGTCGAAGACTTTTTCAAAACGTCCTGCGAGTTCCTGAGCGACGACTTCAACACTGCGGGTGCCTGCGCCGGAATGTTCGAAATCCTCAGTCAACTCAACAGATTTGCTGACGTGAATTCGGACTTTTTGAAAGAAGGCGCACGAGAGTCGAACGACTTCAAGAGATTCAAGCATGGAGCGAGCGTTTTACGTGAACTCAGCAACATTATCGGTCTCTTCTGGGAACCGAAAAAGAAGGAGACCCTCGGCGGCGGCAACGACATGGTCGCGGGCCTACTGCAACTCCTCATCGACCTGCGGAACAACCTGCGGAATGAAGCGAAGAAGATCGCCGCGAAAGACGACCCGGCCCGCAAAGCGATGTTCGACCAGACGGATGTCATCCGCAAACGGCTGGCGGAACTGGGTGTGACGTTGGAGGATCGGCCCGGTGGGACGGGGTGGAGGATTGGGTAACGTGAGGTTGGGCCATTCAATCCTCATTCAATGTTGACTAACTTTCCCTCCGGTGTTGCTTTTCGCTAGACGGACCGAAGTGCAATTCCGAAACTATTCATATGAACACCTACTCGTCGTTTCTGGATGCCGAGCTCTGCCCGGCATCCGGAAAGAAGAAGATTGCCGCTTTCGATTTATTCTCAGGCGCGGGCGGCTTGACTTTGGGGATGAAGGCTGCGGGAATTACGACCATCGCCGCGGTGGAAAAAGAGCCATATCGAATCGCAACTTATTTGGAACATTCCCCAGAGACGTCAATGATCGCGGCCGACGTTCGCCAAGTGGATTTTTCTCCTTATCGTGGCACGATTGATTTAGTTTACGGCGGTCCACCTTGCCAACCGTTTTCATCAGGGGGACTTCGGCGAGCCGTCGCTGACGAACGGGACATGATTCCGGAATTCATCCGCGCCGTTCGCGAGATTCGACCGAGAGCGGTTGTGATGGAGAATGTTCCCGGCTTGAAGGCGGCTGAGCGTTCTTCCTATTTGGCATCAATCATTGAACAGTTTAATGAACTGGGATTTCAGACAGTACATGCGGTTTTGAATTCGGCGGATTTTGCCGTGCCACAAAACCGTCGTAGGCTGTTCGTCGTGGCGATGACGGGAACTTCTTTTACGTTTCCGCATACTTCTTCTGGTCCGTTCGGAGACCGTCGGCGTGTCGCGGCGCGCGATGTTTTGGGGAATGAGCCAAATGGGGAATTGAATCCATCAAAAGTCTTTTACGCAAAGAACCCCGATCTTCGGCCGGGTCCATACGATGGTCACCTATTCAACGGAGGCGGACGACCCATCAATCTCGACGGACCCTGCCACACGATTCTGGCATCAGCGGGAGGAAACAAGACACACTTCCTTGATCTCTTGGGCATCGTGCCGGAATATCATCGGCACTTGGCCAGTGGGGGACGTCCGTACGAAGGGGAATTGCCTGGAGCACGGCGTCTAACCGTGGCAGAATCGGCGATGATCCAGAGTTTTCCAAGTTGGCTCCCATTTCACGGTCCCAGGAGTGCCCAATATCACCAAATCGGTGACGCGGTTCCGCCGCTTGTGGCCAAGGCCATCGGGATTGCGATCACGAAACAACTCACCCGACGAGCGTCTCGCACCGCCGTTCCGAGTCGGTTTAGTTCAAGGATCACAGTCAGTTAGCATGGGAGAGCCCAATACGTTAACTGTTGCCAGGGGCATCGTCTCAGCGGTCGTCGCCATACATTCTGAAATGAATGCACGCAATCAAAACGTTTTCAAGCCCTTCGAGTTTGGGAGCATGAATTGACAACTGACAGTCCTGTTCGTGGGATGGCCATTTCGCGCGTGATGCCGTCATGCTCGGAGAATTCGCATGGCTAGAAAGAAGAACGTAGTTGAGGCCGGGACCTCGGGAGAAAAGGCATGGGAGTTACTCAAATGGGAACTGGATTGCGCCTTTGCCTGTACCAAAACGATACTTGATAGTTTGGACGACAAACTAGACGATTGTATAACAAATGCGACAAGCGACTTGGTCAAAGCCATTCTCGAAGATGACCCGACTCCTACCAAGTCCTATCGACTGGGGATCATGATTCAATTGGCGTTTGGGATCGTTGCAAACGAACGTATCGATCTGAGCCATCGACAACCGGGAGCTCGTGGAACAAACGGGGTGGCGGGTAAGTGCGGGAAGTATCTCAAAGAGCGGCACGTCGTTGCGTCCGTGGATGCCTATCAAAATATCGCCAAGAACTCCGAGTCGCTGATTCGCGGTAATTTTGAGGCGTTTGACAGCTTCTTGAAATGGGCTTCGCTGCCAGAGCGAAACAAGCAAGAACTGCACGCGATCCTCCAGTTCGCATGCAAGGTGACGGCGGCCACTGCTCGACCTGTAAAGGCGCTTCCCGAGATCGATCTCACCAGACTTTCTTTCGCTGCCGTTTCGGAACTTTTTAGTGAAATGCTCGAGTCCGCGTCCTCCGGAGCACATGAACAACTGATTGTCGCCGCGTTGCTACATGCAAGGGCTGAACAAGCCGGGGGCGACCAAAGAGTCGATACAAAGCATTTGAATGCATCCGACCAAAGTAGTGGCTCGGCTGCCGACATTCAAATTAAGACGGGAACACGCGTTGATGAGGCATATGAAGTTACGGCAAATGATTGGAGCGAGAAGCTAACGTCGGCCGCACAAGCAATTCGGATTCATGACCTTTCCCGATTGCATATCCTCGCGACGGTTAAAGATTTGAAGGGAATGATCGAAATCCTTAAACAAAGAAACGAAGATATTTCCGCGATCGACCTTCACGCGTTCATTTCGGTCCAAGTCGCGGAACTTCGGCGACAGTTCCGAGCGATGGCACTCCATCGTCTCTACGATCTACTTGATCGATATCAACCGAATGTGGACTTGGTGAATCAGTATGTTGAGCGGCTCGCTCGTCATCATCTCATTGTGGCGTGAGCCCAGAATTTATGCGAATCCTCGGCATCGATCCTGGCCTCAACACCACCGGTTACGCCGTGCTGGATGGCGGTTCGCGCAAGCCTGCCATCGTCGAGGCGGGCGTCATCCGCTCGTCGACTGCCCGGCAG
>Ga0105048_10014638_pt1 | contig 12213 bp, 10 predicted proteins | sample MAT05_FD_78382 | JGI IMG/M metagenome (GOLD analysis project Ga0105048, IMG submission 78382) | Freshwater microbial communities from Lake Fryxell liftoff mats and glacier meltwater in Antarctica - MAT-05 | ecosystem: Environmental > Aquatic > Freshwater > Ice > Liftoff microbial mat | place... | reverse complement strand
GTGTGTTTGAGTATATCGCAGGGATCGGCAATGTGACGAATGGATATCGGATTGCCCGGCTCAGCGAGGTTGTGGCCGACGGCCGCGAGCCGAACTTCTTTGAGGTTCTGCAATCGGTTCTCTACACGGGGTCGCTTGGCACGTCGGGCCTCGATGCCTACACCCGCAATAGTGGCCGTGATGCTGCCCAGAATCTCCAGGTAATCCAGATCGGGGCAAACATCATCGACCAGTGGGATGCAGACGACATTCCCACGACTATCGAGTATCCTGCGGCAAACCTTGTGCTTGGAGCTCCTCCCACTCCCCAACCCCAACCTCCCTACGAATTTTTTGGAATTGAAAATCTGCCCTACCTCAATCAGATCGCGATCTCCGGCTATCGGCCGTCTTACAAGCCAGACAGCCTTCAAGTTTGGGCCGTCTTTGATTTCTGGAATCCTCATCAGAATGCAAAAACGCCGCCGTCAGGAATCAGCGAGTTTCGTGTGAAACCAGTGAGCGGAAGATCCTATCTTGATATGTATTACCAACTGGGGGATCCTCCCTATAACGACCTAAGAATACAAACTTGGCGGGCCACACCAAGCCAAAGCATTATCGCACTCAATCCTGAGCCCTTCCTCACGTTTTCCGCGGCTGCCGATTACTCGGAACCTCTTACGATTGGATCCCCACCCAATTCTGCCTCCGCGATGGCCGGACTATTGATGATTGATAACACGCTGCCAATGGCCATTCCTCCGGTCGGATTACGGTCTCCTGCTCTTCAAGCGGCTATTGACGCATCCGGCTTTGCCTTCGGGGTGAAGGCTCACAACACTTTTCGTCTCTGGCCGGATGCCAGCAATTCCTACTCGTTTGACGTTCAGGCAAAGATCAACGGAACTTGGCGCACCTATCAACAATTGGAGGATCTCTACTCGCCAAGCGACCGGCTTTTCAACCAAATGAACGGTGAAACAACGGGACAGACGACAGTGGGCACCCACCATACTGTCGCGAGTCCCTCAACGATGCTTACGAACGGCTTTTACACTTGGCGGAGCCCGGGCAGCGTGAACTCCCTCATGCGAACCGATCCACGCACCGGTCGTTTCGGCTTAATCGGCGTGGGCGGGCAAAATGATGGGGGGGATATTCTTGGTGTCTCGCTGCGGACGGATCCGGGCGTTTGGAACGGCACGGCCTTTGATGCTGCGACCTTAAAGAAATGGGTGATCAATGCTGGTAATTCTACCCCCGGCGGACCCGGCTTTGAGAAAGCCACCCCGCGGTTCGCGCCTTATGGGATGGTTGCAAACAACCCTGAGGTTCTGAATACCACGTTTCCGATGCGGTATTCGGATCCCGATGGAGTGGTGCGGCCAGCAGATGGATTTTTTGGGGCTTTGCCGACCATCCCGGCCCGCTTTGCCGATCGACCTTTAATCTTGAACCGCCGGTTTCGAACTGTTGGCGAGCTTGGGTATGCATTTCGCGACGCGCCTTGGAAGACGCTCGACTTCGCCACCCGTCGGTCTGGCGATCTCGGACTGCTCGATGTGTTTAGTTTGGATGAGACGGATGGAGCAACCCCACTCGTTGCTGGAAAGCTCAGCATCAACAGCCGCCAAAGTGCAGTGATCGAGATTGTTCTTCGTGGCGCATCGAAAAGTTTGCCTGGCATTAATTCGGCAGTGTCCGCTGCTGAGCTCACCTCTCTGGAGTCCCGCACAATCGCGGATGCCATTGTCAGTGAATCCAAATCACGGCCGTTTTTTTCAAAGGGAGATCTTGTGACCCGTGTTATGAACTCTCCTTCTGCCAGCAGCCCGATTTCTGACACCGTCAAGACACAGCGGGAGGCCGGAGTTCGCGCCCTCGCAGAAATCGGCTCAACCCGCATGTGGAACCTGTTAATCGACGTGATCGCGCAAACTGGAAGGTTCACTCCCTCCTCGCAGAGCGGCGGCAATTTTTTCGTTCAGGGTGAACAACGGCTCTGGATCCATGTGGCGATTGATCGGATGACCGGCAGGGTGGTCGAAATGCGGCAGGAGGTCGTCAATGAATAGCTATCCAATTTGCCTTGGGCTGGTTATCGGGCTTGCGTCCATTGCATTTGGACAGACGGAAGCGCCGTCGCCTGACATCGTGTTGCCGGATGGTGCCTCGTGGATAGTGACTGTTCGTGGTCCCAAGGAATCCACCGGGAGTTCCAGGGGACCTGCTCTCCTGTCTGCTACCGGTGAGGAGTCCGATCCGGCCAAAAAAGCGTTTTTGGAGTCCTTGGCTCGAACGACGGTCGTGCGGATCGAGGCCGCCTATTCCTCTGGCGTGCGCCGCGAAAATCTCGTTTACGCCAACGGTTCCAGCCTGTTGCGGCATATCAGCGAAGGCCTGGTTTTTTATCCTGATCCTGAGACCAACGAGATACTCAGAGAAGACGCAGCGCGCACAACCACGGGACCGGTTACCGGTATTGCACGCCTTGAGGAATTTGCATGGATAAGTCCGAAATACTACGCTGGCGAGGGTCGGCATGCCGGCAAAAAATGTTTTGTTTACCGTCAGTTCGCAGCAGATGCCAATACGATGAATTTCAGTCCTGCAGACCGTGATCCTGATTTGGAAAGGTTGTTGCCGTCGCCCGGCCTTGGGCCGCGGGAGGTGGATCCCTCCAGAAATCCCCAGGAGATCGCAACAGCCTTCATCGATAGCGAAACCCGCAGGCCCCTCGCTTTAATCACGCGCTTCGAATCGAGGGACTATGCATTTGGACCCAACATCGGTCGATTTTCGCTTCCTCAAGCCTGCCAGAATGTTTTTCAGGCTTACAAAGACGGGATCAAACGCAGGGAGCAACGTTACCGAATTCCCCAATGAAGAACCATCGTTCCTGCACTATTTCAGGATTTTCGCTTGTGGAGATTCTCGTTGTGATGGCGATCATCGGTATTCTCGTCGGAGTGACTCTCCCTGCTTTCAACAACATCGGCAAGGCCGGTAGCCTCACAAAAGCCGGTGCCGATGTCGCGTCGCTCTTGGAGCAGGCCAGAACCTATGCCATGGCCAACAATACCTATGTTTGGGTTGGATTTCACCCCGAAGACAACGAATCAAAAATTGCCATTGCTGTCGTGGCATCAAGGAATGGAGGAGCCAGCCTGGCAAACACCGATGCCAGCTCTGCGTCTTCGGGTCTTGTTCAACTGGGAAGCATCCGAAATCTTGGCGGTGTGAAAGTATCCACTGTGCCCCCAACTCCCGGACGCCCCGAATCCGATCCGGCGGGTCGCTTGGGCGCCGGCTCCAATGCAATCATCAGCTTTTCAACAAAATCAGGCGGGAAAAACAGGGCTTTTAATACCTATGTTCTGCAATTTAACAGCCGGGGAGAGGCAAGGATCACAACGAACAACCTGAGTCGGGTGATTGAGATCGGGCTTACAGAATCTTCCGGTTCCACCAACAATTTTGCTGTAGTCCAACTCGGTGGACTCTCCGGCGGTGTGACGGTTTTCAGGCCATGAGCAAATCTGTTCATCAACCCACCGGAGCGTTTTCACTTGTTGAAGTGGTTATGGCAATCGGAGTGGTATCATTTGCTCTGTTGATGCTGGTGGCACTGTTGCCTGTAGGATTGAAAACGGCGCGCGAAAGCTCAGACGAAGCAGCCGCAATCAATCATCTTTCCACCATTGCTGTGGACGTGAGGAATATTCCGTTCACGAATTTAATCTCCTCCCGATATGGAATACCCGTTTGGAAAACCCCCGCGAGCCCGAGCCAGGGTAATTTTTACCTGAACGATGGAGGCGATACGACCACAAACCCGGCTCAGGCGGCCTACTCCATGGAGTGGAGGATCGTTCCGCCTGCGGGTTGGTCTAACTCCCCCCCAACCCAGATTTTTGCTCCTGTTCACGTTAATATCCGGGTGGGTTGGCCGGCCCGGAGCTCTCCGCCGCTCGGGTATGTGGAGACTGTAGTCGCAATCCCTTCCCAGAGAAGATAGAATGTTGCCAGGGACAAACAGACCGCTTGGACAGGTCGCAGGATTCACCCTGATCGAAATTCTTGTCTCGATCACCCTTCTGGCGATTCTCCTTTTGATCATTGTTTCTATGGCCGGGAATACCGCATCCGTTTCCTCAATATCGCTCCGCAAAATCTCGGCTGAATCGGGCGCGCGTCAGACACTTGACAGGATGTCAGCGGATTTTTCTTTGGCCGCGATCCGTCCGGATCTCAGTCAAAAAATCGGAAAGCAGGGAAGCCTATCGGCTCCCGGGAATGACGAAATTGCCTTTCACGCTCAGGCGGAGGGATACGTGGGAGACCGGGGTGTTTCCCGGGTTGGTTACCGGATTCCACCCGGCACCAATCAACTTTTGCGAGGATCTCAAGGTCTCTATTGGGAGGGAGGTGCCTCACGCCAAATCGACTGGGGAACCACGAATTTCATTCCGATTGACCCTGCGACGAGCGCCGAGGTCTTGGGTAAAGACATCTTTCGCTTTGAATTGGCCTTCGTGATGAGCGATGGAACCTTTCGTGATTCTGTTGACTCGTTCCAACGCGGGCCGGGTGGAGTAAAAGTTGCGGCAGTTATTGTTGGCGTCGCTACTCTCGATTCCCGAGCCGGCTTCACAATTGCCCCGGAGGATTTGTTGAAGCTGTTTCCAGATGCCGTGCCGGGACGTGACCTGCTCTCGCTTTGGCGCGATGAAATGAGCAAGCCGGGCTTCGGGAGTTCGATTCCGTCACCGGCGCGATCCGGAATCCGGATTTTCCAGAGGACACTTCCCATCCGCCAATAGCTTGAGTTATTGCGAGGGGATCATGTTCGGCACAACCCGCTCATGACGGACAAATGCGGAATGCATCGGCGCGTGGATCTGGATGGGTGCCGCGACGACTCCAAGATCAAACTCTCCCAGCGCTGCCATTTCCTCGAAATTATCGAAAACACTCATGCCACGTTCTGCAAACTGATGGGTCTCACACACCCCCGCAAGATGCGGCAGCGCAGGGTCGCAGGTGGCGGTGACGCGCACTTCTCCGCGTTGTTCCAGTTTCCGGAAAATGCCATGATGCGCGTTTCCGAAACCGCCAATTCCGGCAATGGCCTTGCGCAAAAGGGAACGGAGTGTTCATACGGCTCCTGGTATACCCTGCTGGATTTCCGGGCCTGCGATCGGGTGCATGAGTCCGCCATCAACCGGGATGCACGCGCCGCTGATCCCGCTTCCCGCCGTACTGAGCAGGAGGCAGAGAGGACCCAGGAGGTCGCCGGGTTCGAGGCGCCGGGGAACGCTTTGCCAGGCGATCAAGAGTTTGTCCACGGCTGCGTCGTGGCGTTCCTTTTCGACGCGGATCGCGCCTGGGATCAAGGCATTCACAGTAATCGGCGTGCCACACAACTCATGTGCCAGCGAGCGTGTAAGGCCCTCGATTGCGGCCTTGGACGACGCATAGGCGGAAAGGCTGGCTGCTCCGAGTTCGTTGGTAATCGAGCTGGTGAAAACGATGCGTCCCTGCGGGCTGAGACGCAGTGCCGGCAGGACGGCGCGGGTAAGCGCAACTGCTGCAAAAAGATTGACCTGAAAAACGGACTGCCAAAAGGCGGGATCTCCCTCCTCAAATGCACACCGAGGGTCTATCGCCGCGTTGTGCAGGATGAAATCAATCGGCTTTCCAGCGAGATGAGCGGCGAGTTGGGAAACCGGTTCAGGTTGCGCAAGGTCGCATTCGAACACCTCGGTTTGGAGATGCCCGGGATCCACCTGCGATTGCACCTCTGCGAGTGCTTCCCTGCCCCGGCTGACCAGAAAGAGGCGGAGCCCCTGCGCCAAAAGTCCCGGTAAGAGTGCGCGACCTATGCCCGTCGTGACGCCCGTCACCAGTAATGTCCGGCCCGCGAGGTCATCAAATCGAAAGCCAGGACTCAGGCGTTGATCAGAATGCGGGATGGGGCTCGACATGGGAGAAGTATCCATCTAGTTACTTTGCTCGTCAATGTCTGCCGCTGGGGTTGTAACACTTACACGCGGCGGGTTTTGCCAACAACCTTGAGCGGCCCAAATTGAATTTTCTGCCTTTGACCCATGGATTCTCCTGATCCCGTTTATCTTCCTGCCCATCCCCACCCGCACCCGCTCCGGATCGTTTCGATCGAAACAAGCATACCGCGATCCATCCTGCCGGGGCTGATTGTGGTCCGCATTCGGACGGAAGATGGAACGGAGGGTTTTGGGGAGACTTATTATGGGCCCGAGGCCGTCGCGTCGTTGATTCACGACTGGATGGTGAGCCGGCTTCTGGGAGCCGACGCCCTGGCCATCGAAAGCCATTGGCGATTTTTCTATGAGCGTTTTGCAAACTTTGGCGTTCGGGGCGCGGAGCTTCGGGCGATTTCCGCCATTGATCTGGCACTCTGGGATATTCTGGGAAAAGTCTGCAAGCAGCCGGTGACGCGATTGCTCGGAGGGCCGGTTCGCAAGGCCGTTCCTGCTTACAACAGTTGCGGGCATCCCTCCTACGGACGAGTTCCCGACGGACAGCACGGCTGGCCGGGATATGGGACTCCAGGCGAGCCAGGGCCGCTCCAGGATTCCTATAATTTCTTTCATCATCCGGTCGAGTTGGTGGCCGAGTTGAAAGAAGCGGGCTACCGCGCGATGAAAACCTGGTGTTTCGACGCAGCCGCGCATCGCGACGGCGGCATGACAATTTCCAACGACTTCATCGCGCGGGCCGTGCGACCGTTGGAAAAGATTCGCGAAGCTCACGGAGATTCGTTCGAGTTCATGATTGATGGTCATGGTTTTTTCATGCTTCCGGCCGCTTTGCGTATTGCCGAGGCGCTTCGTCCTCTCAAACCGCTCTGGTTGGAGGACGTGTTGAAGATGGACAATCTGCGCACGCTGGCCGATTTCCGGCGCCAATCCGGACTTCCCATTTCCGCGAGCGAAATGCTTCTGAGCCGTGCGGATGTTTTGGAAGTATTGATCGGACAGGCGGCGGACTACATCATGGTTGATCCGACTTGGGTGGGTGGAATCTCCGAAAGCGTCCGCCTTGCCCATCTGGCCCAAGGGTTCAACGTCCCATGCACCATGCATGACTGCACGGGACCTCTCACGCTCTTCGCCGGCATTCATGTCAATGCCTCCGTGGCGGGATGTTGTTTCCAAGAGACGGTTCGCGCTCATATTCAAAGCTTCTACAGCGACTTGGTTGATGAGTTGCCAGTCATCTCCGAGGGCAATGTGGCGATCCCCACGCGCCCCGGGCTGGGCGTTCTGCTCAATCCGGAATTGTTCACAGAACGATTCACTTATCGCCGGACTGAAATTCCGCATTGAGACGATGGGCGAATCGTACGTGGAGGAGCCGCTGATTATCGAAGCTTTCCCCGACAAGGGAGAAGCAGGGAAAATCCACATTTATGGCGCGAATCCTGGCAAGCCCAGCCCATTCCTCCTCGCTATTCATGGAGGCGGCTGGACGCAGGGGAATCAGTCTTCCTTTGCCTGGCTTTGGCCTCGTATTCGCGGGCTTGGAATAAGCTTGGTTCTGCCGAGCTATCGTCTCGCGCCGCAATTCGCATTTCCTGTTGCTTATGACGATCTCGTCGATGTCTGCAAGTGGCTGGGGCATCATGGCACGGCGCATGGATTGGACGCAACGAGAGGGGTTCTTTTCGGTTCGTCAGCGGGCGGGCATCTGGCTATGCTCCTTGCAACTCGTGGCATGAAAGAGGTTCCCTTGATACCAAGATTTCGAGGTGTGGCGGCCTATTGCGGACCGGTGGATCTCTTTGCCCAAAATAAGTCGAATACGGCTATGACTAAGGGTTTTCTTGCCGCCACGCCCGAGCAAAGCCCGGAGCGTTACCGGGACGCCTCGCCAATCTTCCATATTCATCGCGACATGCCGCCTGTCTGGTTGGCGCACGGTTCGGCTGATCAACTCGTTTCCGTGTCGCACTCCCGCGAGATGGTGGCCGCACTGCAACAGGGTGGGCACAAGCCTGTGTATCTCGAAGCCCGCAATCTCGGACACACGATGTGCGAGACAGAGGCTGAGGGCGCGAGCCGGCAGCCATTGGAGCTTCTTTTTGAGCCGGACTTGCTTCGGTTTATTCAGCATGTTGCGGCTCAACATTCAGTGGATTCTGCCAAGGCTTGAGTTGGAAAGCGCGACGGGCGCGATCAAAAGCAGAGTGACATCCCGGCAGGAATCTGAGACTGGCGAAGGTGCCATGTCTGATGATGCTGAAGCCGAACGCAGACTTGCCCGCGATCAGGGTCGCGAGCCTTGGGATCTTTGGGGTCCCTATTTGAGCGAGCGTCAGTGGGGCACGGTGCGGGAGGATTACTCGGCGGATGGCGATGCCTGGAGTTATTTTCCCTTCGATCAGGCGCGTTCGCGCGCGTATCGCTGGGGCGAGGATGGGTTGCTGGGTTTGTGCGACAGCGATTGCCGGTTGTGTTTTTCCGTCGCTCTGTGGAATGGAAAAGATTCGATCCTCAAGGAAAGGCCGTTCGGGCTGTCCAATCCGCAGGGCAATCACGGCGAGGATGTGAAGGATTATTTCTATCACCTCGATAACACGCCAACGCACAGCTTCATGCGGGCGCTTTACAAATACCCGCAAGCGGAATTTCCTTACGCGCATCTGATCGAGGAAAACGGGCGGCGTTCGCGCCAGGAACCGGAGTATGAGCTGGTGGACACCGGAATTTTCAACGAGGGACGCTATTTCGACGTCTTCATCGAGTATGCCAAGGCGGCACCGAACGATGTGTGCATCAAAATTTCGGCGGTCAATCGCGGGCCGGAGGCTGCGCCGCTGACGCTGCTGCCCACGTTGTGGTTTCGCAACACCTGGTCGTGGGGGCAGGAAGGCATCACCAAACCGGAGATGCATCTAGCGGCTGAGGGTTCGATCAAGGCGGCGCCGTGGGGTCTGCCGGTTTATCATTATTATTGCGAAGGGGCCGCAGAGTATATCTTCACCGAAAATGAGACGAACACCCAGCGGGTGTTTGGCGCAGCGAATACCGGTGCTTATGTGAAGGATGCCTTTCACGATTACATTGTGCACGGCGTCAAGGAGGCGGTGAATCCTGCCCACACGGGCACCAAGGCTGCGGCGGTTTATCACCGGATGGTGGCTCCCGGCGAGACTTCCGTCGTGCGGTTGAGACTGACGGAAGCCCCGCAGTCCGATCCCTTCGGCGCAACCTTTGATGGGGCTTTTCATGACCGGGCCAAGGAAGCTGATTCCTTCTATGAGGCGATCACTCCGGGGCTGCCGGAGGAGCAAGCGATGATCCAGCGGCGGGCGCTGGCGGGGCTGCTTTGGGGCAAGAAATTTTATTATTATCCGGTGATGCAATGGCTGAAGGGCGATCCGAACCTGCCGGCTCCGCCCAGGGAGCGCTGGCACGGGCGAAACGCTTTTTGGAAGGACATGCACGCGCACGACATTCTCTCCATGCCGGATTGCTGGGAGTATCCCTACTTCTGTGCGTGGGATCTGATGTTTCACTCGGTCGCTTTTGCCGTGCCCGATCCAGCGACGGCGAAACACCAGAACATGGTCTTGCGCGGGGAACGCTACACCTCTCCGAGCGCACAAATGCCGGCCTACGAATGGGCGCTCTCCGACGCAAATCCCCCCATCGGCGGCTGGGCGGCCTGGCGCATTTATTCCATCGAGCGCGGCATGACCGGATCGGGTGACCGCGAGTTTTTGAAAAAAGCCTTTAATAAATTGCTGATGGGCTATGCGTGGTGGGCCAATCGCGTGGATCAAACGGGCGACAATGTCTTTGAAGGCGGATTTCTCGGACTCGACAACATCGGCGTTTTCGACCGCCGCTATCCCCTGCCCGATGGCAGCACGATTGAGCAGAGCGATGGCACGGCCTGGATGGCCACGTATTCGCTGAACATGCTCAACATCGCCATCGAGCTGGCGCGCGAAGATCCCGCCTATGAAGATATCGCGGACAAATTTCTCAACGATTTCATCTATCTCGCCGCCGCCATCAATGCGCGCGGGACGGACGGCTACACGTTGTGGGATGAAGAGGATGGATTTTACTACGACGTGCTTAAGCGCAAGGACGGTACGTCCGATTACCTGAAAACCCGTTCGCTGGTCGGACTCACTCCGTTATTTGCGGTGGAGAGTTTTGACAATGAAGCTGTCCAGCAATTCCCCCTGCTGCGCAAGCGCGTGGAGTGGTTCCATAATCACCGCCCGCATCTGCTGGACCAGCTCCATCACATCGGCGTGGAGAACAACGGCAAGCGGCTCGTCTCTTTGGTTTCCCCCGAACGCTTGCGCCGCCTCTGCGAGCGGCTTTTCGATGAAAAAGAATTCCTCTCCCCGCACGGGATTCGTGCGCTCTCGCGCTACTATCTCGACCATCCGTACACCTTCACGGAGGGCATGCAGACCGAAACGCTGAGTTACAGCCCGGCCGACAGTCCGGTCGCGATGTTCGGCGGCAATTCCAACTGGCGCGGGCCAGTCTGGCTGCCGATGAACTATTTGCTCATCGAGGCTTTGCAAAAATTCGGGTTCTATTTCGGCGACTCCTTCAAGATTGAGTTTCCCACCGGCAGCGGGGTGGAAATGACCCTCTGGGACATCACGCTCGAATTGGAAAAGCGGCTCGTTGCCATTTTCCTGCGCGACGAAAATGGGAACAGGCCCTTCAACGGGGGCGTCGAGCTTTTCCAAAAAGATCCCCACTGGCGCGATCTCATTCTTTTCAACGAATACTTTAACGGCGACAACGGCGCCGGTGTCGGAGCCAGCCATCAGACGGGCTGGACCGCGCTCGTTGCCAAAATGATCCGCCAGCTTCACACCTTCGAACGCGATTAAATTCGACGGATGCGGGCCCTCGCATCTCAAACAGAAGAAAGGGTTGCAAGAGCCTGCAACCCTCCAAAATTAAAGACACATCATGAAACTCGCAGGCAAAGTTGCACTCATCACCGGAAGCGCCCAAGGCATCGGACAGGCCATCGCCATCCGTCTCGCCCAGGAAGGCGCGGACATCCTGATTGACGATCGCCCTGGAAACACGGGCGCGGCCGAAACGCAAAAAGAAATTCAAACCCACGGCCGCAAAGCCGTTGTTCTCGGCGGCGACCTGGCCAACACCGCGGATGACCGTCTTCTCATTGCCCAAGGTGTGGCCGCACTTGGAAAAATTGATATTCTCGTCAACAACGCCGGCGTCGAGAAACACGCGGATTTCTGGGATGTGACCGAGAAGGATTTTGACTTTGTGCTCAACATCAACCTGCGCGGCACGTTTTTCCTCACCCAGGATTTCGTCAATCATCTGCGCGAAACCAAACGTCCGGGGAAAATCATCAACGTGAGTTCCGTCCACGAGGAACTCCCCTTCCCGCATTTCTCAACGTATTGCGCGAGCAAGGGCGCGTTGAAAATGCTCTGTCGCGACCTCGCTATCGAACTCGCTCCGCTCGGCATCACGATTAATAACATTGCCCCCGGTGCCATCGAAACGCCGATCAATGCGAAGCTGATGCAAAACCCGGATTTGATGAAGGCGCTCTTGGGCAACATCCCGCTCAAGCGTCTTGGTCAGGGCAGCGACGTGGCGGGAGTGGCGGCGTTTCTCGCTTCCAGCGATTCCGACTACATCACGGGGACTACACTCTTTGTGGATGGCGGCTTGTTGTGGAATTACTCGGAACAGTAATTTGATCGACCACCGCCGGGGTCCTGGCGGCACGGGCTTCGGCGCGACGGGAAGCGAACTTCACCCACAGCCACATGGCTCCGACATAAGCGAAGGCCGCAAAGGGAATCAGAAGACCTTCCCACGTGGGATAAATGCCCAGCCAGACTCCGGTCCAGGCGGGCAATTCCAAGCCGGGAATCGGGTTAACCGGCAGCCAGCCGATGGTCTGGAAAATGCGCGCGGTGGAGCCGAGGAAAGTGAAAAGCACAAAGACGACCAACACGCCGGTGACCACCAGCATCTTGCGATAAGGAAGTTTCGCGCCGATGGAAAAAACGGCGAAGCCGAGCGCACCGATCAACAGGCCGCCAATGCCCAAACCGATAAGCACCGGCCGCATGCCGGCTTCCAAGATGAGCGACTGCATGAACAAGGTGGTCTCGAAGCCCTCGCGGAAGATGGTCATGAAACCCACACCCACAAGCGC
>Ga0105048_10014637_pt1 | contig 12213 bp, 13 predicted proteins | sample MAT05_FD_78382 | JGI IMG/M metagenome (GOLD analysis project Ga0105048, IMG submission 78382) | Freshwater microbial communities from Lake Fryxell liftoff mats and glacier meltwater in Antarctica - MAT-05 | ecosystem: Environmental > Aquatic > Freshwater > Ice > Liftoff microbial mat | place... | reverse complement strand
GGCAAACGGAATCGGGGCAGGAACCGTAATCCAAGGCTATGCCTGAAAAACGGATATTAACTGAGTAGTTAACGCTATTCAATTAAGAATCCCCGTGTCTTTAGACCGGGGAGTGTCAAATTCCTAACTAACGTCTCTCTGGGAATTTTGCTATGATTTGCTACTTTAAGATATATGCAAATCATAGAAATTTCTCCATTCCAAGCATTTCGCCGCAGTGTGGCAATGGTGATGCAGGTAGTTCCAAAGGAGCTACGCTATGTGACAATTTTGACATTATTGGGTGGTGCAGGCCCAGCGATCGCCATTTGGCTCAACAAGATAATCATTGATGAGGGGGACGAGGGAGACAAGGAGAATAAGCAATGCCCAATGCCCCGTGCCCCAGATTCTCTTTTATTCTGGTAACTTATACTGCCCAACAATACGCTTGGCAAACTCTGGAACGTGCGCTTCTAATTTCTCTGGATGATTTCGCTTCACATACAAATAATTCCGAGTAAAGTGAGAATCAATCGAAAACCGCGCATATTCTAAACCTTTGGGGCCAATTTTTTCGATCACCACACCCATCAATTTTGCTGCCCACATCGGGAGGGTAACGCCTTTATCGTAAGCGGGAATACTTTGCTGTACAGCTTCCTTCCGGTTGCCTTTAGACATCACTGGTTGGGTGTCTAACTGGTCTTTCACCAAATCCAGCATTTCCTTACCTGTGTCATTTCTAACTACAATCCACTGCCAGCCGAAGGGTGCGCCCATGTAGCCAACAACTAAATCGGCTAGGGAGTTGACGTAATCGAAGCAACTCATACAGGATGGGGCAAAGACATCTTTGAGTTGATTGGTCTTCAAGCCAAAGAAAGGCACTGTTTCTGATGAGCCATCCTCATGTTTGAAGTGAACCCGGAAATCTTGCATGAATTCGTAATGCACAACTGTATCAGGCGATCGGCTCGTGGTTTCTAAGAATTTTTGCAGCCCAGCGCGGTTAACATTATCTACGCAGGGCGTACCCAAAACATACAGTTTTTCTAAGCCAAGTTGTTTTTCTACGGCTCGTAGCGCCTGGATTTGGCAACCAACACCAATTACTAATAGCCGCTTCATTCCTGATTTTTCTATCTGTTCCAATACAGAAAGGTTTGGGGAAAGAGTTGGTTTATTTACCCGCGCTGCTAGTATTTCTTCTGGGGTACGAGCGATGATAGGCATGGGTTGAAAGCGGTCTTCTTTGGTATTTTGCACACAAACGACACCTTCAACTAAGCCGCGATTGAGCATTTCAATAGCAATGCTGCTAACAATACCCGTCCATTGTGCGCCTTCGATGGGCTGTTGTTTCCGTGCCGCTATCATGTCTTGGTGGACACCAAAGTAGAGTTCATCAGGGTTTTCGAGATGGCGCGATCGCGTGTGCGTTTCTTCTTCAAGTTCGCCTATTTGCTGATTAATAAAAGCGCAGGCTTCCTTGACATAGTGAATATAGTATGTATCGCATAGTCCGCACTCGCTACAAAGTTCTTTTGCAGGGCGGCGGCTAGTAGGTTTGAGAGCTTTGGCTTTTTTGTGAGGAGAAACTGAGGTCATATAAATTTTTTGTTTTATCCAGGAATCACTTTTATTACAATACCTCCACTGGCTATGAACTTCACGATAGAAATTGAACAAGAATTGGATACGGATACATCCGGGAGCTTGAAGCCATTCGCGTCGCGTAAAGGGCATAGGCAAGCTCAATGTCTTCCTGTGGGGTGATGTCAGTTGGTACTGGTAACACAGGCGGGTTAGGAGGTAAGGGTACTGGCACATTAGGAGGATAAGTATCTGGTGGTACAAACTCCTGGGCAAATTTACGTGAAGCTGGTGCCCGTTTGGGTTGAGTTGCAACTTTTTTCACTGTTATTTGTTTGTGCTGAAGCAGTCACAAAATGCGGATAAAAGTAATAAGTTTGGCACACTGTTTGTTACTCTCTAGCAAATGCTGGTAGAACCTTTTCACCAAAAACTTCAATGAACCTCTGCTGCTCTCGGTTGACATTGTGCAGATAGAGTCCACTGAAGCCCAGTTCAATATATTGCTGCAACCACTCGATATACGGTAAACTCACGTTCCGAACTGTTGCTGTATGCAGGGATATACCCTTCGGCTATAGCCCAGCAAGTACGTCCAATTGACTGACTCATCGAAAATCTCCTGGTCAATATCGCACTCTTCTATGTGATGACTTCCGCTGTGACATTCTGGGAATAACTATGCTTGCCAAGAAACGGAAGGTACTACCAAAAGCCTCGTCAGCACCAGTTTGCTCCCTGGATTCATCTAAACTGCGTAAGCCATGTAAATCCAAAAAGCTGAAACCCACCTTTGAAAAGAAAGGTAGTAAACAAAAAAGGAACGTATCTATTGTTTGGTTAATCCAACCAAAGCCACTGGTGCCAATAATCCAAACAATTGGATAGCAAACCCAAAACACTGTAAAGTAGGTCGTCAGCTTGTCAAAAAGTTCTGATAGTTCTCGCCCTTGACTTCTAGTTTTGGCGCGTAATGGGTTCCAAATTCCCCATAAAACAATCAAAAAGGCAACAACACCGTTGATGTACCATAAGTATCTCACCCAAGGCACTGTAGAAAGGTCGGCAATCAAGCCACAGACAACGACAATTACCTGTGTAGCCATCAGAGAAGCGATTAGCGTCCAGTCTTTTTTGGCAAGAGAATGCATTGCAGTTAAAGACAGTGCCAACAGCAACAACGGGGTAGTCACAATCCAATCAAGGTAACGAGCATAATGAGCTATTTGACCAGCAACTAAAAGCTTTCCCTGCTCCAAATTACCGTGCGGTAAAACCATCGACAGATAAGCCAATCCTGACCAAATAGGGATAAATGTGGCAATTAGATACTCGTATTTGGGGACACCACGAGGATTTCTACTGAGGGAAATAAAGTGAATAGCACCAATAGCCATACCCACTATGTAGAGCCAATGAAACAGATCCTGCCAATCCATAAAACTCCTCTAAGTAAAATTGCTTAAAACAAAGTCAAAAACTTTCTGGTAGTGAAAAACTAAAGGCTGGATTTTTCATGTTTAGTTTGTTCCATCTGGCAAAAAACTAAAGAATATTGTCTTTTTGAATTTCCATCAGCAGAGAGAATTCAAGACAGTTTGCGCTTTGGGTTACACAGGATTAGAATTCAGCTATCTCTAGCATTAAGAACAAATGTGATTAAAAAGTGACTGCAAACCAATTTTGGCAGGTGACGAATTAAGAAAAGTTAAGTAAATAAGTCTTCTCTCTGCGTGAGAATTAAATCTTAGTTCTGTTTGCTTTACTTTTATTGGTTATACTCCCATAAATGCCTCATGTCATCTGTCAGTAGGGTAAAATATATAACTCTTCAGAAGTATTGACATCTTAAATATTTCAAGAATTCATCTTGCATATTCTGAAAAAAAGTTATAAATTATTAGTCTATAGGGGAATAATCTGACTTGTTAGTGTCAAAAACTAATCCTGCTCAAGTAAATATACTGCGACCAGTTTTACTTCACATAAATCCTAAACGGCACTGAAGATATGTTTTTATTTGGTAAAGCAAAGATTCCGGACATGAAACGGAAAAATAAATAATTTAAAAATATATCTTGTGTGACTGTTTTGAAGAATCATGTTACTGCTTGCGGTGAAGAACAACAACTATAATTAACTAAAAGAGTAATCGATTATAAGCAAATTAACTATAAATAAAGCTGCATAATAAATGTCAGCAGATTTATTCATTGTTAGTTGATTAATTTTTATCCAAATTATATTTGCTATTCAAAGAATCGTTTTTGTTATGCTGAGAATGGCAAAAATAATAAATGAAGACGCATCTACCACAAATTCACAATCCCAATGGAGCTATTCTGGCGATGCACTTAAACGAATTAGAAACTACTAAAAATTTAAAAGAAGTCGAAGAAGCGTGGCGAACACTAGAAAAATCAATTCTCTACTATCAGGGACGCCCCGTTGGGACGATAGCCGCTTATGATGCATCTGTAGAGGCTCTCAATTATGACCAGTGCTTTGTTCGGGATTTTGTCTCGGCAGGTCTAATTTTTCTAATCAAAGGTAGAACAGATATTGTTCGTAATTTCTTAGAAGAAACCTTAAAGTTACAACCTAAAGAAAGGGCATTAGATGCCTATAAACCTGGACGAGGATTAATCCCAGCTAGCTTTAAAGTTGTATTAGAAAATGGGGAAGAATATTTAGAAGCAGACTTTGGTGAACATGCGATCGCTAGAGTTACACCTGTAGATTCTTGCTTATGGTGGATTATTTTATTGCGTGCTTATGTAGTCGCCACAGAAGATTTTTCTCTAGTCTATCAACCTGAATTCCAAAATGGTATCAGGTTAATCATGGAAATCTGCTTGGCGAATCGCTTTGATATGTACCCAACGCTGTTGGTTCCAGATGGTGCTTGTATGATTGACCGTCGTATGGGCATTTATGGGCATCCTTTAGAACTGCAAGTTCTCTTTTACACGGCATTGCGTGCATCTCGTGAACTGCTAGTTTGCCAAGGGAATTCTGATATTGTTGCAGCCATTGATAACCGATTGCCTCTTTTATGTGCTCATATTCGCCAGCATTATTGGATAGATATTAATCGCCTGAATGAAATTTATCGCTTCAAAGGTGAAGAATATGGCAAGGCTGCTGTTAATTTGTTCAACATATATGTAGATTCTGTTCCCTATTATCAATTAGATAAGTGGCTACCAAAAAAAGGTGGTTATTTAGCAGGTAATGTCGGGCCGTCGCAGCTAGATACTCGCTTCTTTTCCCTCGGAAACTTAATGGCAATCATTTCAGACTTAGCCACCGAAGAACAGTCACAAGCGATTATGACTCTCATTGAGGAACGATGGGATGATTTGGTGGGAGATATGCCAATGAAAATTTGTTTCCCAGCTTTGGAACATGAAGAATACAGAATTGTAACTGGATGTGACCCCAAAAATATCCCCTGGTCGTATCATAATGCTGGTAGTTGGCCAGTTTTAATGTGGATGTTAGCTGCGGCGGCTGTGAAAACTAACAAAACAAGTCTTGCACAAAAGGCTATTGAAATTGCCCAAGGACGCCTCAGTACAGATGAATGGCCAGAATATTACGACGGTAAAAAAGGGCGGCTGATTGGGAAACAAGCTAGAAAATATCAAACTTGGACAATTACTGGATTCTTATTAGCAAAAGAACTGATGGCAAACCCCACTTATTTACCATTAATCAGCTTTGGTAAATTACCAGTAGAACAGGTTTCTAGAGCATGTGAGTTTGAAATCGCCAGTCTAGAGGGTTATATACCTAGATAGGGAGTTGGGAGACGCGATTAATCGCGTCTGTACAAGAGTTGGGAGTTAGAATACAAAAGCCTTCTGACTCCTGAATCCTGTTTCCATGACAAACTCCCGTCAACTAGCTTTTATCGCCCTGCGAGATGTCCACAAGGGGGCTTATGCTGATGTTGCCCTAGATAGAGTACTGCAAAAAGTCAGTTTGCCTGATTGCGATCGCCGCTTGCTGACAGAATTAGTTTATGGGAGCGTCAGAAGGCAGCGCACTCTTGATACTCTCATTGACCAATTTGCCAAAAAGAAATCTCATCAACAACCCCCAGACCTTCGTACAATCTTACATCTGGGTTTCTACCAACTGCGTTATCAAGAACGTATTCCCGCCTCAGCGGCTGTTAATACCACCGTCCAACTCGCTAAAGAAAACGGTTTTTCTGGACTCACGGGTTTTGTTAACGGTCTATTACGCCAGTATCTTAGAAAAGCAGGTGAAGCGGGGGGAGAAAACACTCCCTTATCCCCCTCATCTCTCCATACCGATCCGTTACAACTTCCAGAAAACCCAGTGGAACGCTTGGGCATTTTACACAGCTTTCCTGACTGGATTATTCAAGTTTGGTTAGAACAACTGGGTTTGGCCCAGACAGAACAACTGTGTGAATGGATGAACCAATCACCAACAATCGACTTGCGTATCAACCCACTTCTTACTTCAATCGAAGAAGTTGAGGCGGCTTTGCAATCTGTTGGTATTTTGGTGAGACGGATTCCTCGTTTACCCCAAGCTTTACGATTTATTAGTAGTGCTGGATCAATTCAAAAAATACCTGGTTTTAAAGAAGGTTGGTGGACTGTACAAGATGGTAGCGCCCAATTGGTAAGTCATTTGCTTGACCCCCAACCAGGTGAGGTGGTAATTGATGCCTGTGCTGCACCAGGGGGTAAAACAACCCACATTGCTGAGTTAATGGCAGATAAAGGGAAAATTTGGGCTTGCGATCGCACTCCTTCTCGTCTTCGCAAACTCCAAGAAAATTCTCAACGGCTAAATTTACAATCTATTCAAATTTACACTGGTGATAGTCGCCACTTCAACCAATTTCAAAACACCGCAGACCGCGTATTATTGGATGCTCCATGTTCTGGGCTAGGAACCATGCACCGTCATGCTGATGCTCGTTGGCGACAGACACCAGAATCTGTCCGGGAACTTTCGGTGCTGCAAAAAGAATTAATAACACATACATCAACTTTTGTCAAACCTGGTGGTGTACTAGTTTATGCCACCTGTACATTGCATCCAGCAGAAAATGAAGAAGTAATTTCGGCATTTTTAGCTGAGTCACCTGATTGGCAAATTGAGTCTCCAATCGGCGTTGAGTTGCCTGCTTCTGCATATAGCACCCCTCAAGGTTGGTTTAAAGTCTGGCCCCATAGACAAGACATGGATGGCTTTTTTATGGTGCGCTTAAGAAAAACCAATAATTCCGAGTGAATACTGTTTGGGATTGTACGATTTGGTTGAGGCCTGAATCTACCAGACGAGGCAGCAATGGTTACCCCTTCCAATGTCAAAAACTTAGTTAAAATCCTGATTGGAGCCGCCTGGATCGATGGCAGAATCCAACCAGAAGAACGGCAATATCTCCGCGAAATAGCTCAAGCAAAAGGTTTGGCTAACGATCCAGAAATTAAGCCTTGGCTGTACGAATTCGTTCGTGTACAGCCAAAAGAATGCTATGACTGGGTGCGTGAGTATTTAGGCGATCGCCCCAGTCATGAAGATTGTGAAAATCTGATTGAAGCAATTAGTGGCTTAATTTATAGCGATGGCGAAGTTGCCGTCGAAGAAGCCAGACTCTTGACGGAATTACAGGATATAGCGAAGTCGGATGATTCAACTCAACCGGCTCATACTGCACTTCTCAAACAAATTCAAAAGCTTTACCGCCGTTGGGTTGACGTGCAAAACTAATCATAGTCAAAAGTCCATAGTCTAATAACTAATGACTAATGACTAAATTATGGCTTCGGATCACCCAGACCCGGAGTTTCTTCTTTATCAATCTTAGGCACAAAATCAGGACGTTCTTTGCTTTCCCAACCTGCGGGGCGTTTTGAGTTGTACCAAGCTATTGAACCAATGGTTACAGCAGCAATAAAACCAACGACATACACCAAGGTGAAAGCTAAAGGAAACTGACCACCACCTGTTGCAACTGAATCTGCTGCCTGCATCAATATATGCATGAGTATATTCTCCAATATTAAGTAACACTACTTGACACACTATAGAATGAGCGTATCACTTAACATCCCTCTGGAGTTTAGTTTCAGCAACTCCATATTGCATAGAAAAGAGGATGGGGAACAGGGAGCAGGGGAAGAAAACGAAGGACTAATGCCCAATACCCCATGCCCAATGCCCACTCTTCAATTAGAAGGTCTAAGTCTATCCCGCCAGGATGGCTGTGGTGATGAAGAACCTGAACTATTTGCAGGAGAGGAAGATCGCCGACTTCTTTGAGGCGGGGGAGAAGAATCAGATTCTACTCTTCTAGAGCGCCGCCGCCGTGGAGTAGATGACTCTGAAGAAGAGTTATTGGAAGTTGATTCTTGGGTGCGTAGGCGTAGCCCGCCGTAGGCATCGCGCCTTCTCCGTCTTGGGGTATTATCGCTCGATTGTTGTTCTTCTTGAGAATAGCTCCTCCTCCTACGTCTCCTAGATGATCTACTCTCTTCAGAATTTCTAGCACTTTCTCCTTCTGAGTCATTATTAGAGGAAATAGAACGATTCAGCACTTGTTTGGGCTTGATGGACTGGGCTTTGATAGTGCCTTTGCGACCTTCTAACTTGGGACGTTTGGGAAACTTTTCTACAGGCATCCCTTCTGCCGCTTTTTCCATAAATTCGTGCCAGGTGTAAGCGGCACTACCACTACTACCATCTGTGGGGCGGTTATCATCGTTACCTAGCCAAACCCCTGTCACCATCTGGGGAATGTAGCCAATAAACCATAAATCACGGGCTTCGTCGGAGGTGCCGGTTTTGCCTGCAACTGGTCTATTACCTAATTGAGCAGCAGCACCAGTTCCCGCTTCTACGACGTTGCGTAACATCCAAGTCATGATGGCGGCACTGTCAGCGTCAAGTGCCCGTTGTGGCTTGAAATTAGCTGACCAGATCACCTTGCCTTGGCGGTTGAGGATGCGAGTAATACCATGAGCTTCTGTGTGCAATCCCTGAGTTGCAAAACTGCCATAGGCGCTAGTCAATTCCAACAGATTAACTTCATTTGAGCCAAGAGCCAAGGAGTACGTGGGCTTGAGTTCAGATTTTATCCCCATATCATGGGCAAGTTTAATCGTTGGCGTAAATCCCACATCAATCAACACCTTCACCGCAATAATATTAATAGAGCGGGTGAGGGCATCTCGGATATTCATTGAACCCCGGAACTTTTCACTATAGTTTTTCGGTTCGTAGCCATCTACGACAAAGGGCGCATCTTCATAGCTATCGTAGGGGCTTTTACCGCTAGCGATCGCAGTGGCATATAGAAACCCTTTAAATGTCGATCCTGGCTGCCGTTGTGCCTGAGTAACCCGATTAAACTGGTTTTTACCAAAATCTTTTCCCCCAACCATTGCCTTAATTTCACCGTTGCGGGGGTCAATGGCTACCATTGCTCCTTGCTTAAAGTTCTCCCAGCGTCCTTGATTTCGCAGCGTTTTGGCAACCGCCTCTTCTGCGACTTTCTGCCAAGTTGGGTTCAGTGTAGTTTCTACTACTAATCCCTCACTTTTTAGCACGTTAGGAGAAACATACTTCGGCAATTCTTTTTGGATGTAGCTGGTAAAGTAGGGTGATTCTACTTGCACTCGCTTGGGTAAACTGGTTTTGAGGGTTAGTGGTTCTTGGACTGCTGCCTGCCTTTGTTCTGGCGTAATTATTTTATCTTCTTGCATCCGTAGCAATACCAAGTCCCGCCGCCGTTTCGCAGCTTCTGGATTCTTGTCTGGAGCGTATAAGCTAGGAGCAGGGGCTAATCCAGCAATCGTTGCCATTTCCGCTAAAGAAAGCTGGTCTGGCGATTTACTAAAGTATACCCTCGATGCATCTGCCACACCATAAGCTCCACCTCCCAAATAAACCAGATTTAGGTAACGCTCTAAAATCTGATCTTTGGTTAATTCATTCTCCATTTTTTGGGCTAGGCGGACTTCCTTGAGTTTGCGCCAGATTGTCTGTTCTTGTTTCAAAAACAGAATCCGTGCTAGCTGTTGGGTGATGGTGCTGGCACCTTCGACTACACCTTGCGATCGCAAATTATTCAAACCCGCTCTGGCAATCCCTTGTGGATCAAATCCGTTGTGTTGCTTAAATCTTCTATCTTCTGAGGCGATGAAAGCTTTTTTTAAATTATCTGGTATTTGTTCTAGCTTTAGCTGTTCTCTGGCCGTTTCACCTTGTTGCTGTAATATAGTTCCATCAGCGGCTTTGATGGTCAGTGTTTGCTCTCGAACCACGGCATTCAACTCGGACTGATCTGGCAAACTCCGATCGATTAAACTGATGCCGTAGATCAAGGCAACTATCCCACCACCTACACCCAAGCCTGCCCAAAACCAGATGCGACGATAGAGTGGTTTACCACGAGTTGCCTGATTGGACTTCATCCTAGAGGGTAAAATTTTCATTTGCTCAGTAACTGCCTCGCCTGCGCCAGATGTGCTGGTGGTAAGCTTCTCATTTGTTCCTCCTTGTCCAGAGTCACTCAAATTAGTTGGTCTTCGCTTGAACCAGGAGGTAAGCTTCCCCACGTCAGTTCCTCGCTCAAAGTAGTAAATATATAACCATCATCAATCAGCTTTGGGGTTATAGCACTACCTCTGTGTTAGTATAATATCCTATAAATAATTAACTAAATTCACTATAAAATAATGTTTTTTAGATTAGGTTAATTTAGTTTTGTAAAAAAATTGCAGTTTTGATACTATTCGGAATAGACAAATTATTGGCATTTTCTGGAACAGGTGTACCGAAGTATCCGCAAAGACAGCCCGAAAACAGCTTACTTCAGGAGAGCGCGATGCTTAAGGCGAGCTACGCCGAAGCAGAGCTAAGAAGAAGCGCCGTTGCCCTTGGTAGTAATATCGGCGATTCACAGACAATTTTAGAAGCAGCTATAGAGATTTTAGCCCAAACTCCAGGTATTCTCTTAGAAGCCAGATCCAATTGGTACCAAACCAAAGCTGTGGGGCCACCACAGCCAGATTATCTAAATGGCTGCGTCACATTGCAGGTAGAAATACTACCCCAGCAGTTATTAGAAATTTTGTTAGGAATTGAACAACAATTTGGGCGTGTGCGTCAGGAACGCTGGGGGCCACGAATCCTGGATTTAGATTTGTTATTATTTGATGACATTATTATGGATACACCAAATCTCCAGATTCCCCATCCACGAATGCGGGATCGGGCCTTTGTGTTAGTACCACTGGCAGAAATTGCCCCAGATTGGATAGAACCAGTATCCGGGTGTGTTATTAAAGAACTGCTGAAAGAGGTAGACTGTTCTGATATACATTTATTGATGGGCAATTAAAAATACCATCTTTAAACGGAGAAGAACGCTGATTTCACCTCTGTATTCACAGATAATCAGATTTTATTATGCCATTAGGTAGAGAATTACCACAACTACTAAGACAACGCCTGTTTTATAAAGGACGCAAGTTTGATTTTGAAGTTAATCGCTTGCGTTTGCCTAATAAATCAGAAGGAGAATGGGAATGTATTCGTCACCCTGGTGGCGCTCTAGCTGTGCCAGTGACGCCAGAGGGCAAACTTGTACTCGTGCGCCAGTATCGTTTTGCAATTCAGGGACGGATATTAGAATTTCCTGCGGGGACTGTGGAAGCAAATGAACAGCCTTTAGAGACGATACAGCGTGAGATTGAAGAAGAAACTGGCTACAGTGCCAAAAAATGGGACAAACTAGGCGAGTTTTTCTTAGCTCCCGGCTATTCTGATGAAATTATTTATGCTTTTCTAGCGCGAGATTTAGAAAAGCTGGAAACGCCACCACCGCAAGATGGAGACGAGGATATCGAAACTGTGTTTTTGACTCCCGAAGAATTAGAGAAAGCTATTCTGGAGGGAGAGCCGGTAGATGCTAAATCAATTGCTAGCTTTTTTCTGGCGCGTCCATTTTTAATTTAATATCAATACAGCACTTCCGCCTGCTATGAGGTACGCACACAGTCTCAAAAGTTAGGATAGGAAAGGGATATGGGTAAAATTGTGCTTCATAATAGCCGGAAGTGCTGTATGCTGCTAGAGTTAGCGATTGCAGATGCCTACGGTGCAGGCTTTGAATATGCTGATGAGATAATCGTTAACAATAATTTGAGTCGATACGTTGAATATCCGCGTTTTCGACTCAATCCTGGCAGCTACATCGACGACACCCAGATGAGCATTGCCATTGCTGAAGTAATTGTTGCTCAAGCACCGTGTACACCAGAAGTTTTAGCCGATAGTTTCGTTAGAGCCTTCAAACGCGATGAGAGAGAAGGTTATGCTCGAAGCTTCTATCATTTTCTAAGACAAATTCAAGATGGGGAAGAGTTTTTAATCAAAATTAACCCTGATACAAACACATTAACTGCTCAGTCAGGGACTTGCTTATTGCTAATACTGATTTGTTACCTTGTCTAGAGTGATTTGACACTCTCAGGGCTGAAGCCGCTGAGATTCTTGAAGAGTCCAGAACCTGAACTTCAAAGGTGTTGTCAATGCACCTCTACTGATTCCACTTAGGTCTAAGCCTAGTGTTACCGCTACTTT
>Ga0105048_10014636_pt1 | contig 12214 bp, 9 predicted proteins | sample MAT05_FD_78382 | JGI IMG/M metagenome (GOLD analysis project Ga0105048, IMG submission 78382) | Freshwater microbial communities from Lake Fryxell liftoff mats and glacier meltwater in Antarctica - MAT-05 | ecosystem: Environmental > Aquatic > Freshwater > Ice > Liftoff microbial mat | place... | reverse complement strand
CCTTCGGCAAGGGACGCCGCTGGGCGACCAACGGCTGGGTGGACCGTGTGGCCGGTGGATGGCAGATCGCAGCCACATATGAGTATCAGCCGGGTCCCCTGCTGACCTTCGGCAACCAGTTCTACTACGGCAACGACGTCAACAATATCAACACGGGGGAGCGGACCTTTGACCGCTGGTTCAACACGGCGGATTTTGAGCGCAATGCGGCCCGCGGGCCGGCGGCGTTCCATCGGCGCGTCTTCCCCACCCGCATTGACGGCCTCCGCGCCGACATGACGAACCAGTGGAATGCCAATCTGCAGAAGAACATCCAGCTTCGTGAGGGGATGTCCCTGCAGCTTCGGCTGGATGCGCTGAATCTGGCCAACCGCTCGCAGATGGCGGGTCCCACGCTGGATCCGTTCAACCAGACGTTCGGGCAGATCACGTCCCAGACGTCGGCCACCAACCGCTTCATCCAGATTCAGGCGAGAATTGTGTTTTAGCCAACTCACCGAGGATTTACTCCGGGCGCTCCGGCCACGCATGCCTGGGATAGCGCCGGCTCAACTCACGCCGTACCGTCGGATAAAGCCGCTCCCAGAACCCGGCCAGGTCCGTCGTCATCTGTACCGGACGCTTGTTCGGAGCCAGCAGATGCACCACCACCGGCACCTGGCCCCGAGCCACCCGAGGCGTCTCCTTCATCCCGAAGAAATCCTGCAGGCGCGACGCCATCGCCGGAGCCTGCCCGCGAGTGTAATCCAGCTTCACCTGGCGCGTCTTCAGTGGCAGACGCTCCGGCGCGATCTCGTTCAGCAGCCTCTCCGTTCGAGACCCCATGCGCGACCGCAGCACCCTCAGCAAGGCACCGTCCCGCGTCGCCGTCTCCAGCTCGCGAAAACTCCGCAGGCCAAAGCAGAGCTCCCGCAGCGCCGCCTCGATCTCCTCGGGCCCGGGCTCGTGGATCTCCGGCGAATACCCGGCGGCAAACGCCGTGCGAGCCAGAAAGGCCTCCAGATCCTCCATTTCCGTCCATCGATGCAACCCAGCCTCCAGCGCCTTCGACGCCAGAAGCGCCGCCGCCCCCTCGGGATCGGGAGTCGCGTTTCGATTCTCGTCGATCAGGATGTCGTCGTAGAGCAGGCCACTGACCGCTTCCACCCTCTCTCCAGCGCGATTCCACGTGAGCTCCTCATGGTCGCGAATCCGGTCAGGGAAGAGATCCAGCAGCCACTCGGGTTCCACCGCGCTGGCCACGCGCACCAGCGGACTTCCGTCGCGCCGGTCCTCCACGTCCAGCGCCAGCAGCAGGTCCGATGGCCAGTCCGCAGCCAGCGTCGCGGGACGGCCATTGGCCAGCTGGACGTCGCGGCCTGAGCGCCTGCGAGCCACCCGGTCCGGGTAGGCGCTAAGCAGCGAGATCCGCAGCGCGGTATCGTCGCCCGAATCCTGCCGGGGCGCGCGGACCAGCCGCCTCAACTGCCGGTCGATCTGCTGGGTCCTCCACGACGAATCGGCGTGCGCCGCGTCGAGGATGTCGGCATGCTCGCTCCGTTCGCCGCTGCTCAGGTGCGCCGCGATCCGGCAGGCTTCCGAACTCACGCCGCGCCGCACCGCCTCCATCAGCAGCCGGGCCAGCCGGGGATGCAGAGGATACCGCGCCATTTCCGCCGCGTTCTGATCCGCCCCCAGCCGGTCGAGCAGTGCTTCCGCGATCCGCACCGCGTCCGCGGGTGGAGCCTCCAGCCAGCTGAGGTCGCGGTCGATGCGCATGGCTCGCAATTCCAGCAGAACCTGCGAGAGCTCGCGGCGACGGATCTCGGGAACGTCATGGTCGGCACGGCGGACGAAATCGTCCTGCGAACAGAGGCGGACGGCTCGCCCGGGCCGGGTTCGTCCGGCGCGTCCCGCCCGCTGCTTCGCGGACGCCTTGCTGATGCGGCGGACCTCGAGCGTCGGCAAGCCCGTGGCCGGCGAGTCGCTGGCGATACGCGCGAGTCCGCTGTCGATCACCGCCGTCACGCCGTCGATGGTCAGCGAGCTTTCGGCAACGTTGGTGGAGAGGATCAGCTTAAACCGCTTATCGCCGGGCGAGGGCAGAACCGCGCGGTCCTGCTCCTCGGGCGTCAGGTCGCCATGCAGCGGGAGGATCTGCAATCCCGCGGCCCGTGCGATGCTCTCGCAGGATCGCGTGGCGCGCCGGATTTCGGCGGCGCCTGGCAGGAACACCAGGACGTGGCCATCAAGCCCCGCGCGCACCAGTTGCTCCACCGCGTGCGCAACCTGCGTTTCCAGCGGATCGCCGGAGTGACCGGCGTAGCGGATCTCAACTTCATACACGCGACCGGGAGCCTGAATCACCGGAGCGTTCAGAAACTCCGCGATGGGGCCGGAGTCGAGCGTGGCCGACATCACGATCAGCCGCAGGTCTGGCCGCTTCGTGGTCTGGAGCCGGCGCAGCAGAGCCAGCGCGAGATCGGCTTCGATGTGGCGCTCATGGAATTCGTCGAGTACGACGGCGGAGACGCCCCGCAGCGTCGGGTCGGAAAGCAGCCGCCGCGTGAGAACGCCCTCGGTCAGGAAGCGGAGGCGGGTGCGGGGGCCGCCAACTTCCTCGAAACGAACCTGGTAGCCGACGGTCTCGCCGGGGGCTTCGCCCAGCTCCTCGGCCACGCGGCGGGCGGCCATGCGAGCGGGGAGGCGTCGTGGCTCCAGCACCAGAACCTCGCCTTCGACGATGGACAGCAGGGCCGGCGGCACTCGCGTGGTCTTGCCCGCACCTGGCTCCGCTTCGATGATGAGATTGGCTTCGTTATTGGCTTCGTTCGGCGGGAACGAAGCCAATAACGAAGCCAGTATAGCGGGCAGGGAAGCGTCGATGGGAAGGGCTGGACGGGTGGGCGGCATGGGTCGGGTGGTCGTCTTTTCATTCTGCGGCAAGGGAGAGGAACCTCACGCGATTCGCGTTCCTGAAACCCCGGGGGCCTTCCTGCCATCCAATTCTGCAGACCCTGACTGATTTCGCTTGCAGGTATTGGCGACAGTTCTTATACTGCTCTTTTGGCTTGGTGCCCAGGTGAGGAACTCACAAACGCGAGATGATTTCGACCCGCTGGCTTCGCAACGCGAGGCGGCGATGTTTTACGGGCTCTTCCTGCGGGGCCATTCGGTGGAGGCTCTGCGGCGGGATATCGACATCCCGAGGCCTCTGCTTCAGAAGTGGATGAAAGCACCCAGGTATGAGCCCGGCTTCCGGGATAACCTGAAGCGCGTCTATCACTACCGGAAACAGGTCCTCGCCATCTTTGAGGAACTGGTGGGTAGTGAGCGGAATCGCGCCCGTCTGCAGTAATCCTTTCAAGAGTTTAGTAGCCAAAACCTCGCCCGGCTGGTACCATAAAAGATTCGGATGCTTCGTTTTGAAACCGCTGGGGAATCACATGGCGAGTGCCTCGTCGCCACTTTAACCGGACTCCCCGCGGGGATACCGATCTCCCTCGATACAGTCAATCGCGAGCTTTGGCGTCGCCAGCAGGGCTTTGGCCGCGGCGGTCGCATGAAGATCGAGACCGACAAGGCTGAGCTGGTTAGCGGGGTGCGTCACTCCCGGACCATCGGTTCGCCGATTGCGGTCATCATCAAAAACGCCGACTGGAAAAACTGGACCGAGGTCCTTCCGGTGGAAGGCGGCGAAGAGGACAAGAAGAAGCCGGTCACGCGACCGCGTCCCGGACATGCCGATTTACCGGGCGGCATCAAGTACAACTATCGCGACGGGCGCTACATTCTGGAGCGCGCCAGCGCTCGGGAGACCGCCGCTCGCGTCGCTATCGGGGCGCTCGCCAAGGCGTTTCTGGGCGAATTTGGCATTGAAGTGCTCAGCCACGTGATCGGCGTCGGGCCGGAACGGCTGGGACGCGCGGCGCAGTGGGACGAGCTGGTGGCGTTATCGAAGCGCGACGAAGTCCTTTTGAATGTGGTGGATCCGGAAGCTGAGGTGCGCATGAAGGCGGTGGTCGACGAGGCCTACCGGACCGGCGATACCGTCGGCGGCGTCTTCGAGGTGGTCGCCCGGGGAGTGCCTCCGGGCCTGGGGTCGCACATTGCGTGGGACACCCGGCTGGACGGCAAGCTGGCTCAGGCGATTGTTTCGATTCAGGCCGTGAAGGGCGTCGAGGTCGGGTTCGCCGAGGAAGGCGCGACGGCTTTCGGCTCCAAAGTTCAGGACACCATCCATTATCAGAAGGAAGAACGCTCGTTTTATCGCGGAGCGAACCGCGCGGGCGGCATTGAAGGCGGAATCACCAACGGCCAGAATGTACTGGTTCGGGGGTATCTGAAGCCGATTTCGACGCTGCGGCGGCCACTGGAGTCGGTGGAATTGCTGACCCGCGAACCCGCGCTGGCGGCTTACGAACGCAGCGACGTCGCGGTGATCCCGGCGGCCGGTGTGATTGGCGAGGCGATGGTCGCGCTGGTTCTGGCGCAGGCGATGCTGGAGAAATTCGGCGGCGACTGGCTGGGCGAGACCAAACGAAATTACGAAGGGTATCTCGCGCAGGTGCGCGACTACTAAGCACGAACAACAGGCGCAATGATCTATCCCATCGTCAAGTACGGAAATCCTGTGCTGGAAACGCCCGCCGCCACGGTGGAACAGTTCGACACGCCGGAGTTGCACAAGTTTCTGGCCGACATGTTCGACTCCATGTACGCGGCCCATGGCGTGGGACTTGCGGCTCCGCAGATCGGATTCTCCCGGCGGATCGCAGTGATCGACTGCTCCAACGGTGAGCGGCCGGAAGATCAGATCGTTCTGATCAACCCGCAAATCCTGAAGTCCGAGGGGATGCAGTCCAGCGAAGAGGGCTGCCTGAGTCTGCCCGGTTTTCGCGAAAACGTGTCGCGGGCCAGGCGCGTCAGCGTGAAAGCGCAGAACGCGAAGGGCGAGTGGTTCGAAATGATCGGCGAGGAACTGCTCGCGCGCGCTTTCCTTCACGAGACCGACCATTTGAACGGCCGTCTCTACATCAGCCACGTCAGCGTGCTTAAGCGCGACCTGATTAAACGCAAGATCCGCAAGCTGGCTAAGGCCGACGAGTGGAGCTAGATCCGCAGCCACCGAAGTGAACGTAATTTTCATGGGCACCCCGTCGTTTGCGGTGCCGACCCTCGACGCGATCCTCGCAGCCGGCCATGTGGTCCTGGCGGTGTACACGCAACCCGACCGTCCGAAAGGGCGGGGCCAGCAGCTGCAAGCCTCCCCGGTGAAGGAAGCGGCGTTGCGGCACGGCGTTCCGGTTCTGCAGCCGGAGCGGATTCGCCGGCCCGAACATTTTGCCGAACTTGCCGGTTTCGGTGCGGACGTGATGGTGGTGGTGGGCTACGGACAGATTATTCCGCAGGCGATCATCGACCTGCCTCGGCATGGGATTGTGAACGTCCATGCGTCGCTTCTGCCGAAGTACCGGGGAGCGGCGCCGATTCAGTGGGCGGTGGCGAACGGCGAGACGGTGACTGGTGTCACCACCATGATGATTAACGCGGGTCTGGATACCGGGGACATGCTTCGCAAGGCGGAGACCGCCATTGGCCCCGAAGAGAACGCTTTGGAACTGGGACCCAGGCTGGCCGCCACTGGAGCCGCGCTGCTGCTGGAAACCCTTGAGGATATTGAGTCCGCACGCCTGATCCGTGAGCCGCAGAACGACGCCGATGCGACGCTGGCTCCCATCCTGAAGAAGGAAGACGGGCTGATCGACTGGAGCTGGAGCGCAGGGAAAATCGCGAATCGTGCCCGTGGTTTTTTGCCATGGCCAGGGGCATACAGTACTTTTCGCGGCCAGAGGATTCACATCTGGAAGGCAAAACCTGCTAATGATATAAGTTTGGGACTTTCTATACCCGGTAGTATCCAGGTTCACGGCCGGCAGTTGCTGGCTGCCTGTGGGAGCGGAACGGTCCTTGAACTCGAGGAGCTGCAACTGGAAGGCCGCAAGAAGGTTTCGGCCGGCGCCTTCCTGAATGGCCAGCGGCTCGGAGACACCGAAATTTTGGGAGAAATGACGAATTGAGATTTCCGCTGGGGTACCGTTTCGCAGCCACGTATGCAGGCATTCGGAAGGACAGCCGCGAGGACCTCGGGCTGATTGTGTCAGATCAACCCGCGTCCGCCGCCGCGGTGTTCACGACGAACCGGGTACAGGCTGCGCCCGTGAAACTCGCCAGACAGCACTTGCGCGCGTCTCGCGGTCGTGTCAGCGCCATCCTGGTGAACGCCGGGAACGCCAACTGCGCCACGCGCAACGGCGATGAGGTCGCCATGGCGTCGTGCCGTGCTGTGGCCAAACATCTGAAGGTGCCAGTGGCTCAGATTATTCCGGCTTCCACCGGCGTGATCGGTGTCGAGCTGGATCCATCGCTGATTGTCGATGCCGTGCCGCGCCTGTTTGAAGATCTGATGGAGAGCCGCTTCCCTGATGTGGCTCACGCCATGATGACCACCGACCTCGTGCCCAAAATGGCGCACGCCGAAGTGCCGCTGAAGGGTGGCGAGGTGTTGATCGCGGGCATGACCAAGGGCTCGGGCATGATTCATCCCAACATGGCGACCACGCTGGGATTCGTGATGACCGATGCCGCCATCTCGCCGATTCACCTGCGCCAGATGCTGGTTCGCGCGGTGGAACACAGCTACAACCGGCTCTCGGTGGATGGCGACACTTCCACTAACGACATTGTGGTTCTGCTGGCCAACGGCGCGTCGAACATTCGGCCGTCGGAGCGCGAGCGCCGCAGCATGGAAGAATCGCTCTGCCTGGTGATGGAAGATCTTGCCGAGCAGATCGCGAGGGATGGCGAAGGTGCCACCAAGCTGATCACGATCCGTGTGGTGGGCGCGGCCGACGAGGAAGCGGCCACCAAAATCGCGCGCAGCATCGCGAATTCGCCTCTGGTGAAGACCGCCATCGCGGGATCGGACCCCAACTGGGGACGCATTCTCTCCGCGGCCGGCCAGGCTGGCGTGGAGTTCGACCCAGCGAAGATCGACATCTACATGCAGGGCGTTCAGGTTTGCGTGAACGGTCTGGCTGCCGATTTCGGTGAGAACGAGCTGAAGACGAAGCTGGATGATCGCGACTGCCTGATTCGCTTTGAAATCAAGGGCGACGGCAAGGGCGAGACTCGCTTCTGGACGTGCGACTTCACGGAAAACTACGTGAAGATCAACGCCAGCTATCGCACCTAGTGTTGTGTTCGGAAAACAGCTGGACTGGCGGCTGGTTTATGACGCGGCGAACGCTGATTCAGGGGATCTCCGGTTCAGTGTTCGCCTCGCGCCTTGCGTTCGGTGACGACCGTACGGATGCGCTGGATCTGGTTGCTCCGCTGGCGACTGCGCTGGCGAACGGCGATGCCGATGGCTTCGCGGCCTCCCTCCCCAAAGACCTCCCCAACCGCACGGAACTCCGCGCCAATATTGAAGCGCTGATTGCGCACGCCGACGTCACGTCGTCTGTTGACGTGGTGAATTCGGAGAAGGGCTCGGCCGAACTCGACTGGTACATGCAGATCCGCAGCCGGCAAACCGCCGGGGTGGTGGAGCGTCGGCGTGGCGCTGTGAAGATCGAGTGGCGGAAGAAGAAGCTGATTTCGCTGGAGCCCGCGTCGTTCTTCGCACCTCCGAAGCAGTAGTCCCTACCCCAGCAGTTTCGACATTGCCGATTGGAGATCCGACGGCACCACCAGGTGGAAGCGAACCTGCAGCCGCGTGAAGCGCTCCAGCTCCTCCGACGCACCCTTTTCGGGCACATCCGCGCTGGCTACCAGCAGCTTGCCGTCTTCCACGCGGAAGGGAAGTACCTTCCATTTTCGGGCGACATCGGCTGGGAGCGACCGCGCCACCTCGCGGCGAACGTCGCTGGCGCGCACTTCCGAATACGGCAGTTGAGACTGCAGGCTGAGGGCTTCGTAGAGCTCGGATTCCTTCAGGTATCCCAGCGCCTGAAGCTGCTCGCCGACCCTCACGCCGGGAGCTCGGCTGGCCAGAGCCTCGGCCAGCTGTTCCTGAGTAACGTATCCGTTCCGCACCAGAACCTCCCGAATCGACTGCCGGGACGGAGTTCGCAGAGCCTGTGGATTGGGGTACTGATGTTCGGTTTTCACCCAGACCAGTGGCACGCGCCGTATCCGCGCCACGGCGAAGTTCCGGATGGCGCGCAACGTCGCCACTGAGTTGATGACGTTGGCCAGCATGATGCGCAGCGGGACTCCGGCCGCGATCTTCCAGCCGAAGTGGGATCCTACGGACCAGCAGCGAAAGCCAATGCGATAAAGCCCCACCAGTGCCGTGCCCCACATCAGGGGAGCCCACGTGGCCAGGCGCAACTGGAAGGCCGGTCCGGAGGCCACGAGGCCCCACACGAACAGCGCGTTGGCCAGCAGGCTGGCGGGATTGCCCAGCAGGCCCTTGCGATCGCGCCACAGCCAGTAGCGCGTTGCCCAGTTGCCGCGCCAGCCGTGACGCTGCCAGGTCTGGAGGGAGATTCCCGTAACCCAGCGAGTCCGCTGGCGGATCGCGGTCCATACGGTCTGGGGGAAGTACTCGCGGGTGGCCACGACGTTGCCCGGAGCCTTGATGAAGAGCTGGCGGGCTCCGCGCAGGCCAAGACGCAGGCCGTTCTCGTAATCTTCCGTCAGGCACACGGGTTCGAAGATGCGGTTCCCTTCGGCCGCGGCCATCGCGTCCAGCGCCTGCCGGGAGAAGCCAGTTCCGACGCCGTTTGAGGGCACGAAGGCTCCCATCCACTGGCGGGCGGGCATGTCGCGGCTCTGATACTCGGTAAATTCATCGCAGTAGACGCCGTGAGTCCAGTGACTGAGGGGCGTGGGAAGCGGCAGCACGGGGATCTGGACCATGTCGTAATCGCCGGCGTACCAGTTCACCCAGTGCAGGGAATCGGGGTGGATGACGTCCTCGGCATCGTGCGTCATCACGACCTCGAAGAAGCAACTGGTGTCCTCCTCAAACAGCCGCATGCGCTGATAAATCCAGTTAAGGCAGTCGGCCTTGGACGTCGGCCCGGGGTGCGGGCACAAAGCCAGATGCACGTTCGGGAAGCGCCGCTCCAGCTGGTCAAGCACACGCAGCGTGGCCTCATCGTTGGAGTAGGCTCCGACGAAGAAGTCGTATTCGGAGTACAGGATCCGCTCCCGGTTCCCCGCGATCATCTCGGCGATGACTTTGCTCTCCTGCCAGCAGGGCACGAAGATGGCGATGCGCTGTTGAGGTGCTTTCAGCAGATCGCGCCGGGCCGGTTGCCAGTCCAGACGCCGGGAAAACCATGCGCAGAGACCAGCCGCGTCGACCAACAGGTCGTCAGCGCCACTGATCAGGATCCAGATCGCGAGCGGTACCAGCAGCCAGGCGGCTACCGCATCCGCCGTTGAATACACTTCGCCCCACATACACGGGTAGTGCGGGGCGTCTCAGAAAATTCTCAAAATTATTTTCGGCGCCGGCTGGAGTCGCGCACCACGATCGTCGGCGTCAGCAGTACGTTCTCCGGCTTGACGGGGAGCTTCGATTCCACGTGACGCAGCAGTAGCTCGGCGGCATGCTCGCCGAGGGAACCGGTGCTCTGATCGACGGTCGTCAGCGAGACGCGCAGCAGGTCGGAGTAGTGGACGTTGCCCGCTCCGATGACGGCGACGTCTTCGGGAATCCGCAGGCCGGATTCGAGAATGGCTTTCATCGCTCCGGCGGCGACGGGGTCGTTGTAGCAGACCACGCCATCGGGGCTCGGGGTCAGGGCCAGAAGCTGCTTCATGGCGTCGTAGCCGGTGTTATCCGAGGCGTTCGCGCGAACCACCCAGGATTCCGGCGCCTTCAGGCCGTGTCCGGCGAGCGCAGCCTGGTAGCCCGCCAGACGCCCGATTCCGGTCGCGGTATCGGGGCCACGCAGATGAGCGATGCGGCGGCAGCCCTGCTGAATCAGATGCTCCGTGGCGATGCGCCCAATCTGCTCGTCGTCCGTGCCGACGAAGCTGGCCTTCGCGCCCCGGATCATGCGGTCGATCAGCACGAAGGGCGTCTTCTCTTCGGTCATGCGGCGGAAGAGCTTCAGGCTGCCATCGGCCTGGGCGGACGCGATGATGATGCCATCCACGCGGCGGCTGAGCAGGACCTCGACCTCCTGCGATTCCAGCTCCGCATCCTCGTCCGAATTGGCGATCACCACGTTGTAGCCGGACAGGCGCATCCGCTTCGAGACGCCCCGGGCGACCTCGGCGAAGAACGAGTGCATCAGGTCAGGAACCACCAGACCGACCAGATAGGTACGCTTTGTGACCAGGCTGCGGGCGACCCAGTTGGGCTGATAGTTCAGCTCGCGGGCGCGCTTCAGGACCCTCTCCCGGGTTTCCTTGCTGATATCGCCCTGATTGCGCAGGACTTTCGAAACCGTGACCACCGACACGCTCAGGTCGTCGGCGATATCTTTCATTCGAACCGGCATGGTTTTTTTGAGAGGCCCTGAATGGACGCCCTCCATCATAACGGACGGCGTTCACCCCAGCACGTGTACCACTTTCGGCGCGTCCGGCGGTGGGCCCGTCAGGGTGGCACGGAAATCGTGGAAGCCGGTCCGCTCGATCATCCGGGACAGGACCTCACCGGGCATCAGCGGAAGGTCGGTGGCGGCGCGGGCGAAGGCCTCGGGACCGGCGTTCACGCTCCCGGCGACGATCTGGTTGCCCACAATCAGATCCAGCAGGTTGACGGGGCGCACGGTTTCCCTCGCGCCCAGCAGCACCATCACGCCGAGCGGGCCCAGCGCCTGCAGACCGGCGTGCGCGGCCTCCGCGGCACCGGCGGCTTCGATCACGATGTCGGTTTTGGAGGGCGAGGCGAGATAGCTGGCTCCGGCGAGCTGAACCAGTCGCGCCCGGGCGGATTGCGGCGATTCCTGGGAGGAGAGTTCCACCTCCAGACCGCGCAGCCGCAGCGCCATCACGGCGAGCAGGCCGACGGTGCCCGCGCCCAGCACCAGCGCTTTGCGCGGCTCGCCCGCATGCAGGCGGAGCGCGAGGTTGATCGCTTTCTCGACGACGCTGAGGGGTTCCAGCAGGACGCCGCAACTGCGCAGGCTGGGCGGGAGGCGGATCAGGTCCTCGGCGCGGTCGACGGCGGCTTCGGTGAAGTAGCCGTGGGCTCCGAAAATGCCCCGCTCGGTGTAGCCTCCGGTGAGGCAGAGATCGCGCTTGCGAGCGGCGCAGGAGCGGCAGGCGGGATCGCAGGCCCGGCGGACGGAGGGTGCCACCAGATCGCCCGGCTGGAAGCCCAGAGCGGCGGCCGCGGGGCCTACTTCCACCACCTCGCCCAGGGCCTCGTGCCCGATGACGAGAAAGTCGTCCCCGGTGGGTCCGTAGCCGAAGCGGAAGGACGCCAGTTCGCGGTCGGTGCCGCAGATTCCGGTCTCCAGAATGCGAAACAGGACGTGGTCTTCGCGGGTGATTCGGGGCTCGGGCAGGGGACGTTCGCGGAGGTCCCGGTGGTGATAATCGATGCTGACCGCTCTCATGTTCTACTGGCGCATTATACTGGCACACATATGTACAAGCTGCTGTTGCTCCTCACCGCGTCGATGCTGTTCGCGCAGAATAAGCCCCCCGCCGTCGCTCCTGGCGAAGACTGGGTCTCGTTGTTTAACGGAAAGGACCTCTCCGGCTGGGTGGAGGTCGGGAAAGAGAAGTGGACCGTGGAAGGCAACACCATCCGCGGAATCGCCGTGGGCAAGGACTACGGCTATCTGAAGACGCAGAAGAGCTACAAGGACTTCCAGATGGCGATGAAGTTCAAGTGCAACGGCGACGGCAACAGCGGCGTGTTCTTTCATTCGGAGTTCAAGCCGGGCACGGCGGAGATCACGCAGGGTCTGCAGTTCGAAATCGACTGCGCGCTGGGCAAGCACACGGGCGGCATCTATGGCGATGGCCGGCAGTGGATTGTGTGGCCCGCTCCGGAGAACGAGATTGTGGTTCGCCGCGATGAGTGGAATGAGTATCTGCTGACGGTGGTGGGGAATCGCTATATCGCGCGTCTGAACGGCGTGCAGATGATCGACTTCACCGATCCGCGGCCGAAGTCGTTTGATGGCGGCATCTCGCTGCAGTTGCACTCGGGCGGCAAGGGCGATATGGTGTTCAAGGATCTCTATATCCGCGATTT
>Ga0105048_10014634_pt1 | contig 12214 bp, 9 predicted proteins | sample MAT05_FD_78382 | JGI IMG/M metagenome (GOLD analysis project Ga0105048, IMG submission 78382) | Freshwater microbial communities from Lake Fryxell liftoff mats and glacier meltwater in Antarctica - MAT-05 | ecosystem: Environmental > Aquatic > Freshwater > Ice > Liftoff microbial mat | place... | reverse complement strand
CCATGGGCCAGATCTCGGGCGCCGTGATCGGCACCACGGTGGTGCTGATCTCGGTGTTCGTGCCACTGTCCTTTTTTGCAGGTTAGGTCGGCAACATCTATCGCCTGTTCTCCGACGTCATGGTGACCGAGATTGCATTCTCGTCCTTCCTGACGCTGTCGCTGACGCCAGCCCTGTGCGCGACGCTGCTCAAGCCGGTCGAGGCGGGCCACAAGCAAGGCAAGTCCGGTTTCTTCGGCTGGTTCAACCGCGGTTTCTCGCGCACTGCGAAGGCCTATGAAGGCGTCGTCGCGCGCATCCTGCGGCGCGCCGCCTGGTACCTGATCATCTACGCCGCCATCATCGCTGCGGTGGCAGTGTTGTACACCCGCTTGCCGACCTCGTTCCTGCCGGCCGAAGACCAGGGCTACATCATCGTCAACGTGCAGTTGCCTCCGGGCGCGACACAAAACCGCACGCTGGACGTGATGCAGCAGGTCGAAGGCTTCGTGCTCAAGCAACCCGAGGTGCAAAGCATGGTCAGCGTGCTGGGCTTCAGCTTCTCGGGCAGCGGGCAGAACGCCGCCCTCGCCTTCGTCACGCTCAAGGACTGGGACGAGCGCATCGGCGCCGGCAGCTCGGCCCAGGGACTGGCCGGGCGCGTGTTCGGCGCGATGATGTCGGTGCGCGACGCGTTCATCTTCGCGGTGAGCCCGCCGCCGATTCCCGAACTCGGCTCCGCCGCCGGTTTCAGTTTCCGGCTGCAGGACCGTGCCGGTCTCGGGCACGACGCCCTGCTCGGGGCGCGCAATCAGCTGCTGGGCCTGGCAGCGCAGAGCCAGATTTTGACCGGCGTACGTCCGGAAGGCCTGGAAGACGCGCCGCAGCTGCAGCTCGACATCGACCGCGACAAGGCCAATGCGCTGGGTGTTCCGTTCGAGGCCATCGCCAGCGCCTTGTCGACCGCCGTGGGCTCGAGTTATGTCAACGACTTCCCGAACAGCGGACGGCTGCAGCGGGTGATCGTGCAGGCCGATGCGCCCGCGCGCATGCAGCCGTCGGACCTGCTCGCGCTCAACGTGCTCAACACGCGCGGCCAGGCTGTTCCGCTGTCGAGTTTCGCCAGCACGCGCTGGGTCGTGGGCCCGATGCAGACCATCCGCTACAACGGTTACTCCGCAATGCGGATCTCCGGCGAGGCCGCGCCCGGCTATAGCAGCGGCGCCGCGATGACCGAGTTGGAGCGGCTGGCGGCGCAGCTGCCCAATGGCTTCGGCTTTGAATGGACAGGCCAGTCGCGCGAGGAGCGCCTGGCCGGCGCGCAGGCCTTCATCCTGTTCGGCTTCGCATTGCTGGCGGTATTCCTCGCACTGGCGGCGTTGTACGAAAGCTGGTCGATCCCGCTGGCGGTGATCCTGGTGGTACCGCTGGGTGTGCTCGGGGTGCTGCTAGGCGCACATGCACGCGGACTGTCCAACGACGTGTATTTCAACGTCGGGTTGATCACCATCATCGGCCTGGGAGCCAAGAACGCGGTGCTGATCATCGAGTTTGCCAAGGACCTGCAGGCGCGCGGCAAGGGCGCGGTCGAGGCCGTGCTCGAGGCCGCCCACCTGCGGTTCCGGCCCATCATCATGACTTCGATGGCCTTCATCCTGGGCGTGTTGCCGCTGGTGCTCGCTGGCGGCGCCGGCTCGGCCAGCCAGCGCGCGATCGGCACCGGCGTGATGTCGGGTATGCTGGCTGCAACTGTGTTGGCGGTGCTCTTTGTCCCTGTCTTCTTCGTCGTCGTACGGCGTGTCTTCAAGGGCAGCGAGCGACAGCGCCGCATGCATGCGCACGAGGCGGAGCTCGATGCCGCTGGCCCAGGCGTCACCACAGAACCAGGCAAGTCCGCATGATCCCGACTCCCGCATCGAACCTGCCGCGCAGCGACGCATGCCCGACCCGGGGGTGCCGCCACCTGCGCTGGTCGGTAACCGCGCTGGCAGCCCTGCTGCTGACCGGCTGCGGCGCGCTGACTCCCGTCTACGAGCGGCCACAGGCGCCCGTGGCTGCGCAGTTCCCCGGCCTTGCAATGGTGGCGGACGGCGGGCAGCAGGGTGTCCCCGCCCCCGAGCTCGCCTGGCAGGACTTCTTCCAGGATGCGCGACTCAAGCAGCTCATCCAGATCGCACTGGACAACAACCGCGACCTGCGGGTGGCCGCACTGAACCTGGAGCAGGCCCGCGCGCAGCTGCAGATCCGCCGCGCCGACGAGGTGCCAACGGTCGGTGTCGGCGCCACCGGCTCGCGCCTGCCCAATGCCAATGGCGGCATCACCACCACCTACAGTGCCGGCTTCACCGTGACCGGTTTCGAGGCCGACTTCTTCGGCCGCCTGCGCAACCTGGGCGATGCCGCCCAGGCGCAGTTGCTGGGCACGATGGAGGCACGCAAGACGGTGCAGATCAGCCTGATCGCCTCGGTAGCCAACAGTTATCTCGCGCTGCTCGCCGACGACGCCTTGCTGGCGATCACCCGCGACACGCTGACGAGCCGCCAGGAATCGCTGCGCCTGACCCGGCTCACGTTCGAACACGGCGTGAGTTCCGGCCTCGATCTGCGCCAGGCCGAGTCACTGGTCGAAGGCGCCCGCGTCACGTTGTCGCAACTCGAACGCCAGCGCTCGCTCGATGGCAACACGCTGAATCTGTTGCTGGGACAGAACCTGTCGGACGCGCAACTGGCCGCGCTGCCCGCCGGCCTGGCACTGACCGACCAGGGTCTGGCCGGCATCGTGCCCGGCGGGCTGCCCAGTGAAGTGTTGTTGCGCCGGCCCGACGTACGGGCCGCCGAGCAGCAACTGCTGGCGGCCCATGCGAACATCGGCGCCGCGCGCGCGGCGTTCCTGCCGCGTATTACGCTGACCACCAGCATCGGCACTGCCAGCAACCAGTTCAGCGGCCTGTTCCGCAGCGGCTCCTTCGGCTGGACGTTTGCGCCGCAAATCCTGCTGCCGATCTTCGACGGCGGCCGCAACCAGGCCAACCTGGACGCAGCCCAGGTCGGGCGCGATGTGGCGGTGGCGCAATACGAAAAGTCGATTCAGCTCGCGTTCCGCGAAGTGGCCGATGCCATGGCCACCCGCACGACGCTGGCCGAGCAGCTGCGCGCCCAGATCGCCCAGGCCGACGCCGAGCAGGCCCGGCTGCAACTGGTTCAGCTGCGCTACGACCAAGGCACGTCCAACGCGTTCGAGCGGCTCGATGCCCAACGCGGGACCTTCGCGGTACGCCAGGCTGTCGTCTTGCTGCAACTGCAGCAAGCGCAAAGCCTGGTGGCAGTCTACAAGGCATTGGGAGGCGGCTGGAAGGATTGAGCGGGCGTGTGGGGTGGTGACGCAACGCCACCCCACTCGCCCCGGTTGGGGTCAACCAGGCGCACGGGAGCCGGCGAACGGGACGCGTTCGGCCGCCGCACTTGATGGTCGCTCTCTATCGGAGCAGCGTCACGAGCAGCACCACGAGGCCGAGGCCCAGGTTCAGCGCAGTCCATCTGCGGATCTGCGTCAATGTGGTATCGCCAGCGGTCCAGTCCGATGCCGTGACAGCGATCACAAAACGCTTGTACAAGGCGAACCGGATGTACAGGAAGATCGCCACCATCACGACGCCCAACGCGGCCATGACGCTCCAGGCCAGAGGCATTTCGAAGCTGCCGCCAGACTGTACTGCCTGCTTGGCGACGCGGCCCAGCATCCACACGCCACTGGCAAGCGCCAGCAACGAAGCCACGAGCACTGCCTGGAAGTAGCGACCGAGGATGTCACGCATCAGGCGCAGCCTCACCGCACCGTCGAGCTGACGCGCGCCGGGATGCAAGAAAAAGTGTGTGAACACCATGCCGCCGAGCCACACGATGATGGATAGAACATGAATGGTCTTGAGAGCGACATAAATCAAGGGAGCGTCCTGTCTGCGCGCGGCGGCGCTACCGGTTGTAAAGCCAACGGCGTGTGAAGGAAAATTGCCAGCATGAGGCTGACTCCGTGGGTTGGCGGCGTTCGTTCAGCAAGTTGGCGTCGCGCATCAAAACAGGACTCCGCGGGTGACCCACTCGCCGCCCCAGAACCAGACCATCGACACAAGGCCTGCGGTCAGGGCCAGTGCCAGGGCTGCCGTCATCATACCCAGGATCATCGCGACTCCATCCCGAAAGACCAACCCGAGCCCGATGAGCATCAACGCCAGCGCCGGCAGCACGTTGCCAAAAGGAATCGGCAACACGACGATGACGGCCATGAGCCCCACCGTTGCAGCGGTCCAGGATCGCCTGCCCACACATGCAAGATCGGTGAAGCGCGCTCGTGCCACCCGACCCGCCGCAGCGTAGGTCCTCGCCAACAGCACCAGCACGCGCTGCGCCCAAAGGCGAGGCAGTTCGATCTTTCCGACCCGCTCTGGCAGATTCTCCGTGGCCTGGCCGCGCCACATGGCGGCCGCCAACGCAGCCAAGCCGAGACCGAGCACAGACCCCACACCCGGCACAGGCAGCAAGCAGGGTGCCGCCATCAGCAGCAGCAGGGTTCCTTGCGTCGCACAGCCGTGCGCCTGCGCCAGCGACTGCAGCGACACACGCTCGCAGGGCAAGTCTGCGGCAGCCTGGCGCAATCGCTGCGCGATGGACATCGTCATGCGCGCTCCAGATCTAGACCTTGCGCGCGGGACTTGCGTAGCGACAAACCGACGAGCAACACCCCAGCGCGTCTTTCGCTGCCAACGCGCCAGGCGTGAAAGGCCATGGCGATCCTGGTGGCAGGAAAGACAATGGTGATACGCATGTAGTTGTTATAGTGGTTAGTTCAATCCGGCATCTTCGGCCGTACTGCTGCGCGAAAACACCAGCATTTTCGAGAGCCTGACTTCGGACTTTCCGATGTAGTCGCTGCAATACGTTGCGCCCAGGCCGTTTGAACCATCTCCGGGATGCGGCAGGTTTATCCGATATGAAGGCTCGCTGAAACCTGCTTTTTCAAAGCTGATCGGCGCACTACAGTGCGGCGGCGCTTCAACCAGCAACCATGATGACCGGCGCTCGAACGAACAACAACAGGAAACTCATGAAGATCGCTATCTGGACCGTATTTATCCTGCTCTTCATATTCTGGACCGGCGGGACGCTGCTGCTCACGGAGCTCACCGAATGGGGCGCACAGCAGTTGGCAGCGGGCGAGGCGGCGGCCCTGGGCGAAGCAATTGCGCAGTGGCCCGTTCCCGCGTGGATCGCGGTCTGGGTGGACGCGGCGTGGATCGGTGCCGCGCAAGACGCGCTGACTTGGGCGCTGCAGGCGCTGCATGCCACGTTGCCTCTGCTCGGCTCAGCGGTCGGCTGGATCGTGCCGCTCATCTGGGTGATGTGGGGCTTGGGCGTCATCCTGGTGCTGGTACTGGCGAGCGGCGCGCACTTGCTGCTGGGTCGCCTGCACTCTGCCTAGCCGCGAGGCGCGTGACACTACCGCCCCAGAGTGACAACTGCCCGAGCAGCGGCGGTACCCCACTACAGCACCCGCGTCACGCTTGCCGGCTTGAAGCCCAGATCGGCCGCCTTGCCTTTGCGTCCACGGCCAGTCATCGCATTGTTCAGGCTGCGGATCTCCAGTGTCTCATCGCGCGCCCTGCCGCCTCGGCCCACGCCTGCGATGCGCACACTGCGGGTGTAGGCGGCAACACCGGCCAGCTGGTCCTTGGCCTCGAGGTCGATCAGCTTGAGACCGCGCCCGCCGCTGGCCATGGTGTTGATCTGCTCGATCGGAAAGGTCAGGATACGCCCACCGGCAGATGCACAGGCCACATGGGTGGCTGCTGGCAAAGGGGTGCTGCCGGCCAGCCCCGCCACCGGTGACGGCGCGTTGACCGTTTCGCCGTCGGCGCAGCTGATGAAGGCCTTGCCGGCCTTCAGCCGCGAGGTCATGTTCTCGATCGACGCGATGAATCCGTAGCCGCCCGAGCCGCTGAGCAGCAGTGTCGCAGCGGCCGGACCCGCGAAAAAATAGGCCAGTTGCGTGCCGGGCTCCAGGTCGATCAAGGTCGTGACTGGCTGCCCGTCGCCACGCGCGCCCGGCAGGCTGGACACCGCGACCGAATAGATCCGGCCCTGGTTGCCGAACACCAGCAGCGTGTCGACCGAACGGCACTCGAAGGTGCCATACAAATCGTCGCCGGCTTTGAACGCGAACACGAGCGGGTCGTGGCCGTGCGCGGTGCGCACCCGCACCCAACCGTTGGTGCTGACGACCACGGTGACCGGTTCGTCGACCACCTTGACTTCGAGTACGGCGCGCTTCTCGGCCTGGATCAGCGTACGGCGCTCGTCTCCGAAGGTTTTGGCGTCCTGCTCGATCTCGCGCACCATCAGCCGGCGAAGCGTGGCAGGGCTGCCCAGAATCTCCTGGAGCTTCTTCTGGTCGTCGCGCAGGCCTTTGAGCTCCTGCTCGATCTTGATGGTCTCCAGGCGCGCCAGCTGGCGCAGCCGGATCTCCAGGATATCGTCTGCCTGGCGTTCCGACAAACTGAACCGATCCATCAATGCCTGGCGCGGCTCATCCGACCGGCGGATGATGGCGATCACCTCGTCGATGTTGAGCAGCACCAGCTGGCGGCCCTCCAGGATGTGGATCCGGTCCAGCACCTTGGTGAGCCGGTGCCGCGAGCGGCGCTCGATGGTTTGCTGGCGGAAGGCGATCCACTCGATCAGCATCTGGCGCAGCGACTTCTGCGTCGGCCGCCGGTCCAGCCCGATCATGGTCAGGTTGATCGGCGCCGACGTTTCCAGGCTGGTATGCGCCAGCAACGTGTGGATGAGTTCCTGCTGCGAGATACGGCTGGTCTTGGGTTCGAGCACCAACCGCACCGCGGCGTCCTTGCTCGACTCGTCGCGTACCGCATCGAGCACCGCCAGCACACTGGCCTTGAGCTGGGTCTGCTCCTGCGACAAGGCCTTCTTGCCGGCACGGATCTTGGGGTTGGTGAGTTCCTCGATCTCCTCGAGCACGCGCTGTGTGCTGACATTGGGCGGCAATTCGTCGACGACCAGCTGCCATTGGCCACGCGCGAGCTCTTCGATGCTCCAGCGCGCGCGCACCTTGAGCGAGCCACGCCCGCCGCGATAGGCGTCGGCGATTTCACTGGCGCTGCTGATGATCTGGCCGCCGCCGGGATAGTCCGGCCCCGGCACCAACGCCATCAGTTCGTCTTCGGCCAGGGCCGGATTGCGGATCAGCGCCACGCTGGCAGCAGCGATCTCTCGCAGGTTGTGGCTGGGTATCTCGGTCGCCATGCCGACCGCGATACCGCTGGCGCCGTTGAGCAGCGCAAACGGCAGCCGCGCCGCCAGCTGCCCGGGCTCCTCGGTCGAGCCGTCGTAGTTGGGTATGAAGTCCACCGTGCCTTCGTCGATCTCGTCGAGCAGCAGGTTGGTGATACGGGCCAGCCGGGCCTCGGTGTAACGCATCGCCGCGGCGCCATCGCCATCGCGGCTGCCGAAGTTGCCCTGGCCATCGATCAGCGGATAACGCTGGGAGAAGTCCTGCGCCATGCGCACCAGCGCGTCATACGCAGCCTGGTCGCCGTGCGGGTGGAACCGGCCCAGCACGTCGCCAACGACCCGCGCCGACTTGACCGGCCGCGCACCGGTGGCGCCATTGGGTCCGCCAAAACCCAGACCCATGCGCTGCATCGCATACAGAATCCGGCGCTGCACCGGCTTTTGCCCGTCGCAGACATCGGGCAATGCGCGGCCCTTTACAACGCTCAGCGCATACTCCAGATAAGCGCGCTGCGCATAGTTGGCCAGGTTCAGGTTGTCGTCGCCTTCGGGTTCGGCGGCAGGCGCAAGGTCGAGAGTGGTTTGGTCAGTCATGGTCGTGCAGCGTGTCGGGGCCACGCACGCCCAAGGATGCCCATGGCTTGCGGGCGGCGGGAGCCGGCGTTCAGTTGGATGCGGCCGATGTGCCCGTGGGCAGTAGCGGTACCGAAGGAATCTGCGCCGGCAGGTTGCCGCGGCCCAGCGCACCGCCGCGAATCGCCGGACGTACCCGCGAATGCGGATAACGCGACTCGGGTGTGGCCGCAGCCGGTGGTGGTGGCGCGGGTGGTTTGAGCCCGGCGTATAGCGCCATCACGTTCTTCACGTAATTCTGCGTTTCCTTGTAGTTCGGAATCCGGTTGCCGGCGCGCATGACGGCGCCTTCACCGGCGTTGTAGGCCGCCAGCGCCAGCTCCAGCTCGCCTGGGAACATGTTGATCAGGTCGCGCAGGTACCGAACACCGGCTCGGATATTGGTGCGCGGGTCTGTCAGCTTGCGCTCTAGCGGGCCGTGCCGGTCGGTGTCGACACCATACCGGCGCGCGGTATCGGGCATCAGTTGCATCAGGCCGATGGCGCCCTTGGGTGACACCGCGCTGGTATTGAAGCCCGACTCGGTGACGATCAACGCCTGCAGCAGTTCGTAGTCGATGTTGTGGTCGTTCGACGCATCCTGCAGGATCTGCCGTACCGACTTGTAGCTCGGCGAGTTGTCGAAGAATGCCAGCAGCCTGGCTGGCGGCGGCGCTGGGGCTGGCTGCGGTTCGGGAGCAAGCGGCGACGGGGCGATCCGCTCGGACGGCGGCGGATCGAGCCGGGTGTCGAAGGTTTCGGCGCTGCGGTAGAACAACTCATATCGCGCATCGACCTGCTCGGTCGCGAAATGCACCACGCCCTGCGTATCGACGAATCCCCAGACATCGGCCCTGGCCTGTGCCGGCCCGCACAACAGCGCGCCAGCCACGGCCACAGCCAGCACAACGGCCGGGCGTGCCGCCAGCCAGCGCGACCAGGCATGACGCCATAGAGCCATCATCAGACGTCGATCTCCACCGTATCGCCGTGCAACTCCATCAGCTCCCGCCGAGCGGCGGCCTCACCCTTGCCCATCAGCTTGGTGATCAGGCTCTCGGTGGCACCGAAGTCGATCGAACCCAGGCGCACCGGCAATAACCGGCGGGTGTCCGGATTGAGCGTGGTATCCCACAGTTGTTCTGCGTTCATTTCTCCCAGTCCCTTGAATCGGCTGATGTTCCAGGCGTTTTCGCGCACACCTTCCTTGCGCAGCTTGTCCAGGATGGCGGCCAGTTCCCCTGCGTCCAGCGCGTAGGACTTGGAGGCCGGCTTCTTGCCCCGCGCGGGTGCATCGACCCGAAACAATGGCGGACGCGCCACGAATACGTTCCCATTTTCAACCAGTTTCGGGAAATGGCGAAAGAACAACGTCAACAAAAGTACCTGGATATGCGATCCGTCGACGTCGGCGTCGCTCAGGATACAGACCTTACCGTAGCGCAATCCCGACAGGTCGGGGTTGTCGTGGGGCCCGTGCGGGTCGACGCCGATGGCTACTGCGATGTCGTGGATCTCGGTATTGGCAAACAACCGGTCCCGCTCGACCTCCCAGGTATTGAGCACCTTGCCACGCAGCGGCAAGACAGCCTGCGACTCCTTGTCGCGGCCCATCTTGGCGCTGCCGCCAGCCGAGTCCCCCTCGACCAGGAACACCTCGTTGTGCGACAGGTCGCGGCTTTCACAGTCGGTGAGTTTGCCCGGCAGCACCGCCACGCCGGAGCCCTTGCGTTTCTCGACCTTCTGGCCCGCCTTTTGCCGCACCTGGGCCGCCCTGATCGCCAGTTCGGCCAGCTTGCGGCCGTATTCCACATGCTGGTTCAGCCACAACTCCAGGGACGGACGCACGAAGCCGGACACCAATCGCACCGCATCGCGCGAATTGAGCCTTTCCTTGATCTGGCCCTGAAACTGCGGATCGAGCACCTTGGCCGACAACACGTAACTGGCGCGGGCAAACACGTCCTCGGGTAGCAGCTTGACGCCCTTGGGAAGCAACGCATGGAGCTCGATGAAGCTCTTGACCGCCGTGAACAGGCCGTCGCGCAGGCCGCTGTCGTGGGTACCACCCGCGCTGGTCGGGATCAGGTTGACATAACTCTCGCGCAAAGGGGCGCCGTCCTCGGTGAACGCCACGCACCACTGGGCGCCCTCGCCTTCGGCAAAACTGTCGTGGCCGCTATCGGCGAACGACTCGCCCTCGAACAGCGGAATCACCGGATCGGCCGACAGCGCCTGCGTCAGGTAGTCGCGCAATCCGCCCTTGTAAAGCCAGGTCTGGGTCTCGCGGGTCTTCTCGATTGTCAGCGTGACGGTGACCCCCGGCATCAGCACCGCCTTGCTGCGCAGCAGGTGCAGCAGCTCGGTCATCGGAATGGCGCTGGACTCGAAGTATTTGCCGTCCGGCCAGACCCGCACCGCGGTGCCGGTACGCCGCTCGCCTTCGCCGGCCGCCCGCAGCTGCAGCGGCTCGGCGACTTCGCCGCCTGCAAAGGCCATCTGCGCAACCTTGCCGTCACGACAGGAAGTGACCTCGAGCCGCTTCGCCAGCGCGTTGGTCACACTGACGCCCACGCCGTGCAGGCCACCCGAGAAGCTGTAGGCGCCGCCCTTGCCCTTGTCGAACTTGCCACCGGCATGCAGCCGGGTGAACACCAGTTCCATCACCGGCGCGTGTTCCTGCGGATGCATGCCGAACGGGATGCCGCGCCCGTCATCCTCGATCGTGACCGAGTGATCGGTGTGCAGCGTGACCCGGATCTTCTTGCCGTGCCCGGCCAGCGCCTCGTCGGCGGAGTTGTCCAGCACCTCCTGCACGACATGCAGCGGATTGTCGGTGCGGGTGTACATGCCAGGGCGTTGGCGCACCGGCTCCAGGCCCTTCAGGACCCGGATCGAACTCTCCGAATAATCGCTGCTGCTACGGGTGTCGGTGTTGCTTGCCATCGCCGGTATTGTATGCCGAGCGTATCGATTTGACTGGATACAAACACAGTCTCCCGAAACGTTTGTACCGCAGTACCTCCGATTTCAGTACATTTCCCGCATGCCGTCGTCGCAAAAACCCCTCTCGCTGACCCAGATGCTGCTGTGCAGCGCTGCCATCGTGACCCTGACCATGGGGATCCGCCACGGTTTCGGTCTGTGGCTGCTGCCGGTGACGCAATCCATGGACTGGACACGCCAGACCTTCTCGCTGGCAATCGCGATCCAGAACATCTCCTGGGGCGTGGCCGGTGTCTTTGCCGGCATGCTGGCCGACAAGTTCGGCGCCACGCGATTGCTCATGGCCGGAGCGGTCACCTACGCGCTCGGGCTGATAGGCATGGCGCATGCACCGACCCCGTTGTGGTTTGCCGGCAGCGCCGGCGTGCTGATCGGCGTGGCCCAGGCCGGCACCACCTTTGCGGTCCTGTATGGCGTCATCGGTCGCAATGTGCCGGCTGAACGCCGTTCCTGGGCCATGGGCATCACCGCCGCGGCCGGCTCTTTCGGTCAGTTCCTGATGGTGCCAGTGGAGGGTTTCCTCATCTCCTCGCTCGGCTGGCAGGACGCGCTGGTGGTACTGGGCATGGTGGTGCTGCTGGTCATCCCGCTGGCCTATGGCCTGCGCGAACCAGCATTTGGCGGCGGCGGCAGCCCACTTCGGCGCGAACAGACAATCATGCAGGCGATGCAGGAGGCCTTCCGCTACCCCAGCTTCCAGCTGCTGACGGCGGGTTTTTTCGTCTGCGGTTTCCAGGTCGTGTTCATCGGCGTGCATCTGCCCAGCTATCTGAAGGACCACGGCATGGCGCCTCAGGTTGCCAGTTATGCGCTGGCGCTGATCGGCCTGTTCAACGTGATCGGCACCTATGCTGCCGGCAGCCTGGGCCAGCGCATGCGCAAGACACGTATCCTGGCCTTCATCTACCTTGCACGGGCGGTGGTCATCAGCGTATTCCTGCTGGTGCCCCTGACGCCGGCGAGTGTCTATGTCTTTGCCAGCGTGATGGGGCTGTTGTGGTTATCCACCGTGCCGGCGACCAACGCGGCGGTGGCCCAGATCTTCGGCGTGGCTCATCTGTCGATGCTTGGCGGCTTCGTGTTCCTCAGTCACCAGGTCGGTTCCTTCCTCGGCGTGTGGATGGGTGGCCTGTTGTATGACCTGAGCGGCAATTACGACGTCGCCTGGACGATCGCGATCGCACTGGGCGTGCTCGCGGCACTGATCAACCTGCCGGTCAATGAAGCGGCGATCCGGCGCAGCGCCACACCGGCGGCAGCTGCAGCGCGAGGATGACCATGCCGGCACCGTCCTGGCGCCGTCTGCTGGCCT
>Ga0105048_10014632_pt1 | contig 12214 bp, 5 predicted proteins | sample MAT05_FD_78382 | JGI IMG/M metagenome (GOLD analysis project Ga0105048, IMG submission 78382) | Freshwater microbial communities from Lake Fryxell liftoff mats and glacier meltwater in Antarctica - MAT-05 | ecosystem: Environmental > Aquatic > Freshwater > Ice > Liftoff microbial mat | place... | reverse complement strand
CTTCGCTCGACCCTCCCGAAGGGAGGGTGAAGTCACTCTCCCTCTGGGAGAGTCGGCCTGAAAGGCCGGAGAGGGGTTGCATCACACTGGTAGTTTTCAATCTGCCGCTCGCCCTAACAAAACCCCCCGTCCATTACCAAGGTACAAAACGAGTGACTGCTAAACCTATCGTCCGAGTGTCGCACGTATCCCGGTACTTCAAGCGAGGATCCGAGCGAGTCAACGTGCTCAATGAGTTGGATCTCGAAGTACCGGAAGGGCAGTTTCTAGCCCTCATGGGACCGAGCGGTTCAGGCAAGACAACGTTGCTCAATCTTATCGCCGGTTTGGACACACCCAGCGAGGGCGAAATCTGGGTTGGAGATCGATGCGTGTCGACGATGACCGAGGCCCAACTCGCACGTTGGCGGAACGAGCATGTGGGGTTTGTGTTTCAGTTTTACCACCTCCTGCCGGTGCTCTCGGCTTTTGAAAACGTCGAATTGCCTTTGTTGCTTTTGCCTTTGAGTGCAAAGAAGCGGCGCGAACAAGTCATGACGGCCCTCGAGCTGGTTGGGCTCAACGATCGAAACTCGCATTTGCCGAGTCAACTTTCAGGGGGCCAGCAGCAGCGTGTCGGTATCGCTCGCGCAATCGTGACGGATCCGACTTTGATCGTGGCAGACGAACCGACAGGGGATTTGGATGCCAAATCCGCTCATGAAATTCTGGATCTCCTCGGTATCCTACAACGTACTCTAAATAAGACCATCTTAATGGTGACCCACGATATTCGGGCTGCACGTCGCGCAGATCGAATACAGCATCTCGACAAGGGGCGACTAGTGGATCAGCCCGATGAAGCACTCTACGAAGCGGGTTAGGAACCAAAAATGAAATTCTTCATGTTGATTTTCAAGAACCTTCGTCGCAACCCCGTTCGGTCCATGTTGACGAGCGCCGGCATCATGGTTCTCGTTTTTGTGATCACGCTTATTTGGTCAATTCTTGGTTTCTTAGACTTTGCGACTTCGGATAAGACCAGCAATTTCAAGGGCATCGTCACGGAAAAATGGAGCATCCCCAGCCAGATGCCGTTCGCATACGCATCGACGCTCGAAAACGGAGCAGCCCGTGAGGACACCGATGTGAAGCCGATGGACTCGATGACCTGGCAATTTTTTATCGGATCGACAGAAAAAGGGAAAGGATTCAGTCTCAAGACGTTTGTTTTCGCTTTTTGCATGGAGCCGCGAAAACTGCTCACCATGATGGATGAACTGGACTCGTTGCAATCAGGTCCACGAGCAGAGTTAAACGAAGCTATTCAAAAGATGGAAAGGAATCGACAAGGGATTATTATCGGGCAAAAACGGCTAGCGGCTCTCGAAAAAAGGGTGGGAGACCGCATTAAACTATTCGGAACGAATTACCGCGACTTGGAACTGGAGTGTGAGATTGTTGGTACCTTCCCGCTAGGACGCTATGACAACAACGCGTGCATAAACCGCGACTACTTGAACGCATCGCTGGATGCCTACAAGGCAAGCAAAGGAAAGCCGCATCCCTTGGCGAATAAGACGATGAACTTAGTCTGGGTTAAGGTCCAGAACAAAGAAACGTTCACGAAGGTAAGCGGCCAGATAGATAATTCGCCTATGTTCGCATCGCCGCCAGTCAAGATTGAGACCGCCTCATCGGGTGTGTCGAATTTTCTAGCTGCGTACAAAGACTTGTTGACCATTTTCCGTTGGATTTTGGCCCCTTCGATCATTGTAACTTTGACGGTGGTGATTTCGAATGCGATCAGTATCAGCGTCCGTGAACGTCGCAAGGAGATGGCGGTGCTTAAGGTGATAGGATTTCAGCCTAACCAGATTATGTTTTTGGTATTAGGAGAAGCAATTTTTCTAGGCGTCGTGGCTGGTTCCATTAGTTCTATCGGCACTTACTACTTCGTCAATCGTATTATGGGCGGTATTCCGTTCCCGATCGCGTTCTTTTCTAGTTTTCCAGTTTTGGACGGAGCGCTTTGGTGGGGCGCCGCGATTGGATTTGCAACGTCTTTTGCCGGCAGCATTCTGCCTGCATTGTCGACGCGATCGATCAAAGTGGTCGACGTGTTCTCCAAGGTTGCTTAGCGTTTTTGCGTTTGGTCGAATTCCATAAGTGATGCCAATGAATAAGTACCTAGTTCTAATAACTGAATTCCTGGATTCCTATTCCTGGGTTCTCATACCTATCTCCTTTGCTTTCATGGCATTGATGATGTTGTTCGTTTATGTAGCTCGCATCCCGATCGGCTACAACATTCGCAATTTGATAGTGCGCTATCGGACGACGCTATTGACCGCTGTCGCGTTTACGATGGTGATAGGCGTATTGACCTTCATGATGGGGTTCATTAACGGCCTTAAGAAATTGACTAAGTCTAGCGGCAATCCGGAAAACGTGATTGTCCTCTCTCAAGGTGCTACGGATGAGGGGATCAGCAATCTGCCGTTTGAGAATATGGGGGACATTGCACAACAGGAGGGCGTGGCCCGTTTTAACGATGAACCGCTATGTAGTAGAGAAGTCTACTTAGTCGTAAGCCTGCCCATTGCCGAACCGCAGCCCAATAGTCCTAGTCGTAGGCTAATGCAGATGCGAGGGCTTTATGATCCACGCTCGTCCGCCAAAGTGCATGGTTTTGAATTGCTGCCGGGTGGCAGTTGGTTCTCAGAGGCGGGCGTTAGACCATCGGTTGATCCCAATAAACAGCCGCAAGTTGAAGTTGTGCTTGGGGAAGGCATCGCAAGAGGCCTTGGATCGGATCGATCCGTAGCAACTCGTCGCACAGCAAAGAATCCTGAGTCTCTGGAGGTGGGCGACACCATCCAGTTGGACACCCGAGAGCTACTGGTAACTGGAATCATGAAGACCGAAGGAACGACTTTTGATTCGGAAGTGTGGGCCAAGCAGAGTGTCATCGGACCATTGCTAGGCAAGTCAAACTACACCACATTGGTTCTGCGAGCAAAGAGCAAAGAAGACGCACAGAAGTTAGAAGATTTCTTCAGTGGCAAAGATCCAACCAACGCATTTGAAAAGTCACAAGTGAATGCGATGACTGAAACCAATTATTTTAAATCACTTAGTCAGACCAATTTGCAGTTACTGGTGGGGACCGTGGTGGTGGCTGCAGTTATGGCGTTCGGTGGCGTGATGGGCGTAATGAACACTATGTTTGCTGCGATCAGTCAGCGCGTGCGAGACATTGGAATGCTCCGTTTGTTAGGCTTTAGTCGATGGCGAATCTTGGTCAGTTTCCTCCTAGAATCGCTCTTGATCGCCTTGCTAGGCGGGCTGGTCGGCTGCTTGATCGGTTATTTGTTCAATGGATACAAAGTAACCAGTATTGTGAGTAGCGGTAACGGCCCAGCCGGCAAAGCGGTTGTCTTTCGCATTGTTGTGGACTGGGGTGTCATTGGTATTGGCTTGATGCTCAGCATGTTGATGGGCTTCTTCGGCGGTCTCATCCCAGCCCTGTCCGCCATGCGTTTCAAACCGCTGGAATCGCTCCGAGGCTAATATCCCGATAGGGATTACAGCAAGTAGCCAGGTATCCCGATAGGGATTACAGCAAGTAGCCGGGTATCCCGATAGGGATTACAGCAAGTAGCCGGGGGTCGCCGCGAAGCGGCGCACCCCCGGAGAACGAAAGGACAAGCGAATGGCCCTGAAAGGGTCAAAGATTCTGCGATCCCTTCAGGATCGGAACGCACTTCGCGAATCCCAATCCGGTGGTGTCGCTCCGCTCAACCACCGGCTAATGTCTGATATCCCTCCGGGATGCTGATATCCCTCCGGGATGAAAAGTTGCGACTCGGAGCACGTTTGTCCTACTCCCCTACCACACGGATTCGAATCGAGAGTGTGGTTGGGTTGCCATCGACTTTGGCTCGTAGATGGAACAACCGCGTTTGAGTTGAGACCCACGGGGCCGCGGTGATGAATACCTCGCGAACCGACTGCCCTGCTGGGATCAGTAGACCACTCAGACCGATGTTGTCCACGTAGCAACCGTGCGGCAGATTGCGACCGCTGTCGTCCCCGCCAAAGGAAATATCTCCCTTGTTCTCACCTCGTTCGATCACCAAGTTAGCGGAAACCGTTTGGCCTGAGCGTATTTCAAGCTCCGAAATTGCGGGTGCATCCGGGCCTTGATTTTTCGCTACCACCTTCAAGGGCATTGCAGGCTTATCGCTTATCTTTACCAGTAACTGAAGCTTCTCTCCATCGGTGATGGTACGATCGCCCATGTTACAGCGGCTGGAGATCTGAACTTTAAATTCCTTGTTCGTAGTGGCGAGACTTGCTGGAAGATGCAACGCCGCCGTCGCTCGAGATTGCCCTGCCTGGATAGTCAACGGCTGCGTAACAAGGATTCCTTCAGGGACCCCCTCAAGGGTGATGTCGACTTCACCATCGCATCCTTCGAATCGATTTACGGCGACATCAAACTCGGTGCCGACGCCCGGTCTCAAGGTGATTTCCTTCTGTTCCGCGCGAAGCTTGTATCGCGGCATCGGACTTCGAAGAGTGAGTTTGTATTTGTAATTGTCCCCCGACTGGCCGCGCGTATCGCGTACTCGAATCATATACTGCCCATCGGATTTGGCAGTAAACGTGATTTGGCTATCCTTGCCGAATTGTCGCGACGCTTCGTCATCGTTGGTGTAGTAAATTGGGAAAACGGGCAATCCATTGGGTACCGCCGGTTCGCCTTCAGCGAGTTCTCGAACGATCCAAGCTGGCTCATTAAGCGCATGCGTCGTCGCAGTCGTATCAAAGTAGGTGAATCGACTTCCCACGCCTGGATAAACTTTGAAACCGGAATCGGGACCGCGAGGGTAAAGCCACAATTTGACCACTTCACCGCCTGCATACAGCAGTTCATTCAGTTCCATGTCTTCCCAACGGTGCAAACGGAAATCGTCTGCATTGGTGGAGTCCTTGCCACGGAACGTGAAATAGGTTTCTCGTGTAGCTTGAAGTCGAGTCCGCAAAATGGGTTCACCTTTTTGCTCAAGGATATCGATGACGCTATCCATGGGCGATCCACTTCGACTCGCATCGATTTCGACCACCCAGGGTTCGCCAGCTTTTGCGTTGAAGGAGTACCAGTCGCCAGGAGACTGACCCGACATGTCGTCTTGTGTCAGAACAGCGTTGATTTCGCATGGACCTGAGATTTTTTGTGATGTTGCAATAGAATGCCTACCCGTGGCTTCGTCGATTTTCAAGGGTGCAGCGCTCGACTCTCGCGTATCAGTACCCACTGCAGCGGCTAGCTTCGGGGTTGCGGTGGAAGGCGCTTTTCGCATGAAAGCTGCCCCATCCAACGATGCGATTTGGCCACCTAGCGTACTGACTGTGAGGGTTGTCTGATTCGCGTCCCACAGCAGTCCCGAGGGAACTTCATCGACCGTGCCGACTTGCCCCAGGGGAGACATATCCTGGGCTCCCCAAAGTTTTACGGTCTTGTCCTCGCTCGCAGTGGCTAGGAAGCGACCGTTCTTGGACAGTGCCAATTGAGTTACCGATCCTTCATGCGCAAAAGTCGAGTACAACATTGGACTCACGGATGGCTTGTCTAGGGAAAGCAATTTCCAAACGCGAACGCGTCGATCCGCACCCGCCGCCAAAACGCGATTTCGCGGCGAGTCGAAACGAACAGCAAATTGTTCCGCTTCGCATTGTCCAAATGTGTCGAGCCGTTCGCCCGAATCCACTCGCCAGATTTTTATGGTTTCATCGGCGCTCGCCGACGCTAGGATCTGACTTGTTGCGTCAAAATCCAAATCGTAAATAGCCCCATTGTGCCCGGTAAGTTTTCGCAATAGTTTTCCGTCTTCCATGCTCCATAACAGGATCACGCGGTCGTAGCCACCCGTCGCGAGGATTTTGGTATCAGGACTCAAGACCGCTGTGCAAAGCGCGTCCTGATGTCCCTCCACCACACGTACCAAAGTCGGTTTAGCAACTCCATTTGCGTTTTTAAGTACCGTGGCTTGCCCCCCCACGCCAGGAATGCCCGAAGCGATCACCGTGAATTGCCCGTCGTAGGTTGTTCGAATCTGGGTCACTTTTCCGACGATATCAAATGGGAGCGGCTCGCTCAATTGATCTTGCTTGAAGTAAACTGAATTGAATCGTCCGACTAACAACTGCTCGTTTCCCGTCCTGCCTAATGCGGTGATTGGCATCAGCCCTTTGTAGGTTGTCGGAATATCGTTGACGCCTAATCTGGTTTTTAAAGGGAGGGGCGCATCGCTTCCCTTGGCACCTTGCTCAATCCATTTCCGAAGAACGGCGATCTCCGCCGAAGTGGGTTGCGGTGAATCGTCCGGAGGCATTTTGGGTTCTTTGGTTCCAAGCATCACCTTGATCAAGGACGATTCGGAGGCATTGTTTGCGACCACAATGGCCCCTTTCGGGCCCCCTTTGAAAATATTCGCCAGCGACTGCAATTGAACTTCGGACTCATTGTCCTTTTCATTGTGACAGCCGACACAGTATTTTGTTAAGATCGGTTTGACGTCGCGTTGGTATTCAACGTCAACGGCAAGCACGGCGTTTGGTGCGACTATCAAAAGGACAGCAACTGCCGCCTCGTAGAGCATGGTACGATGCAGAATCATCAAACGGGTGATTCGGATGCGCATGTTGTGTTTCTCAAGGGCTATGGATACTGGTAGAAACACTCATTTTCGCATTCGACCTGTCGGATTGCAATCCAACGTCCTAAGCATTGTAGAACAATTGTCCTCAATTGTTCCAGGACGATATTGATCCAACTCATTTGAATTGTCCCGCGGAGCGACGCGGGGCAACTCGAAAAAGGGAATGACATGTTCACAGCATTCGCCGAGAATGTCTCAATATCGCCCCAACTGCCCGCTTTGAGTGTTGTAGGGGGATTGGCCATTGCTGCTCGTCGAAGGTAACGGGTAACTGTTGTTTTTCAGCGGTGCAGGATAGCCATATGGCTGAAGTTGCGTTGGAGTATATGCCGGCGCATAATTCCCTTGATAGGCCTGTTGGCTTCCATTGGCTGGCCATTGTTGATACTGCGGTTGAGATTGAGATTGATTCGGCGGTTGCTGGTACTGCGGTTGCTGGTATTGCTGTTGCTGATATTGCTGCGGTTGTTGATATTGCTGCGGGTACTGTTGTTGTTGACTCATTTGTTGCTGCTGCCAATCGTAGGCTGGGCTAGAAGCTTGAGGCTGCGTCGACGGCAAGGTTGGAAAGTTATGTTCGTGATTTGGCCCTTGGGCGGCATGTAGAAAATCCACGGTAGATTGCCCCCAGTTTTGTGTTGCGGCTTGTTGCTCAAGGTTGTTCAAATGCTGGCTCGCGACATTTCTCAATTCAGCCGCTTTGTTGCGATTGAAGGTAAATGTGGGAAACCCATCTACCCAGGTGACGTTCAGCAATCCAAAGACAATCATGGCTGGAACACCAACCAGCAAAATCAACGAACCGATTCGGGTATCCGCCACCCGTTGCACGGGGGCGGGCAATGCGAGCGCAATGAGCCCCGCAGCGCGTTGCGTTGTTGTGCGTCGGCTAGTTCGCCGTCTCGATCGGGACATGGACGATTCACTCCTGGCGACCCAACAGCCTGAATTGCAAAAGTCAATTATTCAACAACCAAGCGGGTCGCCCTTGAACCATAGCAATTCTGCAATCCCGACGCGATAGCGGAATTCGCCCCTCCGCCACTCCCGCCCCTCCCACACTTCCACACGCCTCCTCCACTTCTCCAATCCAATCCGCACAATCGGCCAATCACCATCCGATTGGCAAGGTTTATCTATCCAATCCCTCCTCCCCGATCCAAATAGTCAGGTACGCTTCCATCGGAAAAGAACGAAGAACGCTCCATTCCGTTCCGACCGCACGGATTTGCGACCTAAGACTCCTTAGAGATTCAAAATGGATTTCAAACTTCTTAAGAGGGCGACTTATTGCTATCGCGCATTGCGAGATTCCGTTTGGCTGATTAAAGCCATGGATAAGTTTGATAGCATCGTCTATGCCTTGACGGACTTGAGGGTGCCTAAGGACCCAAACAAGCCCGATATCGTCGAGCTTGAGAGCCGTATCCTGTATAGCGCTAGTCCATTTTTCATGCAGGGTATGGGTGACGTCGCGGAGCCGCTGGGGGAATTCGAGTGCCCTCCTCACCTTACCCAAGAATATTGGGACTCATTCCTATTGGAGATTGCTGTCGGCTCGACCTCCGAGTCGCTTCTCAAGGTTGCTGACGCGATCCTTACCGCTCGAGGCCTAGTTGCGGACGCAGTGGACGGCCCAAAAAACGTAGACGATGCGGATGCTGGCAGCATCCGCCACGCGATCCTCCCGGACCAAGACGGTACGACCGATCTTGACTCGATGCTCCATGACGACGGCACGCGTTTCGATCACTTAGGAAACAGCTTCGATCAAATCGAACGATTGTTGGCCGGTCTCACCGACCCCGAGGACACACGTGTTGTCCTGCACGGCACGGACGGTACGGACAGATTTGGAGCTCACTGGCTTTACTATGGCGGTGGAAATAATGCCAACGTTGAACTTCAGCATTGGGGAATGCGACTGGATGAGAATGGCAATACGCAGGTTTACGGTTGCGATTTAGCCAACTTCGATCGTGGCGAATCGCTGTTAGAGGCCATGACTTTAGCCGTCTCCAAGCATGCCGATGCAGGCCGCTTTATGGACAGTGGCGTCTATTCCCTTGAAGCGCACCTAGGCGAAATCGAGACTCTAAGCGCGTTCAGCATCCAACTGCAAAAGAGCTTCGAAGGTTTGCTTGCAACTTATACGATTGCTAACACTCCCTTTGAACCGACAACATTAGTCGAGGGTGAACACCCGGACGGTGGCTATCTATCAGTCTTACTAGTAAGAGAACTGCCAGCGGTCGGCGCTGCGTACCAGAAAATCGCCAATAATGACCTGCTCCTACTGGTCGATGCACCTTCAGGCATGAACGTCGGGATGGCTTATCTTTGCATCCACGGAGATGGCACGCAATCCGGATACTTGGTCAATCAAGCCTCGCACGTTGTCGCTTTGGGAATTCCGACGGAACTGGTGGCTAGCCAGACAACAACTACTTTGATCCTTGGCCGCGGAGTGCCCCTATCTCATTTGCAGGGCAATGCCCAGGCAGTTGAGTCTTTGGATGCATTTCATGGACAGACGCACGCCGATCCGAGCCAAGTGAAATTGTCTGCGATGTGGACGGATTCGTTGACTATCAAACAGTTTTCGGAGTTGTTTCAAGCGGTAACGCAAGCAGATAGCGGACTACTAGCTGAGCCGAAAGCGATAACCGCGGGTACTTCGCTCTTTACAACCCAACCTCAGGTATTGGAGGTCGTCTTCGTCCAAGCCGGTTTGCAAGACGCAGATGCACTCATCGCCGACATTGAATCTCAAGCCAACTCGCTAGGGCGTTCGGTCTCCGTAGTCATACTTAACGGCACCGAGAATGGTTTCGATCAAATCGATAGCGTTCTAGCCCAATACCATGATCTGAGCGCGATTCACATCGTTTCGCACGGCACCGAAGGTTTGATCCAGTTGGGAGGTTCATGGCTATCAGCCAGCAACGTCCAAGAACACCTCGCCGACCTGCAACAATGGGGCATGGCTCTCAGTGAAAACGGTGATATTCTCATTTACGGTTGCGATGTGGCTGCGGGTGTTGAGGGACAAGCATTTATCGATAGAATTGCCGAACTAACACATGCCGATGTGGCGGCCTCAACCGACAAGACAGGCGATCTAAGTCGCGGCGGCAACTGGAATTTGGAAATGCAAATGGGCACCATCGAAACGCGCAACCCATTCAGTATCCACCTACAAGGATCCTACGGTGGCCTCCTTGCAACCTACACTGTCACCAACACCAACGACAGCGGTGCTGGCTCCTTACGTCAAGCCATTCTCGATGCCAACAACAATGCGGGCGCGGATGCGATTGTTTTTAGTATTTCGGGAACCGGCGTCCACACCATCACACTAACAACCGTTTTGCCCACAATCACGGACACGGTTAATCTTGATGCAAGCACTGATGACAGCTTTGCAGTCAACAGCAATCGACCGGCGATCATCATCGATGGAAACAACCTATCTTGCAACGGACTCGTTTTGAGCGGGACCGCCGATGGAAGCGTGATTCGAGGTCTAGTCATACGCCATTTCGTGGGTGACGGAATTGAGATTCAAAGTGGCTCGTCTAGTAACACGATCGCCGGAAACTACATCGGTAACCTGGATGCTACCGGTGCTAACGGTGGTGCTAATTTAAATACGGGATCAGGCATCAACGTATTGGGTGACAACAACACAATCGGAGGCAGCACCGTAGCCGATCGAAATATTCTTTCTGGCAACGGCTACGCTGGAATTTATCTCACCGGCGCGGGCGCCTCGACTAACCTGATCTACGGGAACTATGTTGGAACCGACGGTGCTGGCGCGACTACCATTGCCAACGCCTGGGGCATCGTAGTTGATAGCTCCGCGAACAACACGATTGGTGGCGCGACTTCCAGCCTTCGCAACGTGATTTCAGGAAATACCAACGATGGTGTGAACATCAGCGGCGCATCAGCGACCGGTAATGTTATTCAAGGCAACAACATTGGCACAAACGCTAGTGGAAGTGCCGCGATCGCTAATGGTGGCTCTGGCGTGGGCATTGGCTCGAATAACAACTCGGTCGGTGGGACTGCTGCCGGTGCCGGTAACCTCATTTCTGGAAATACCGGTGTCGGTGTGGGAATCGCATCCGGAACGGGCAACTCGATTCTGGGAAACAGCATTTACGCCAACGACTCGCTTGGCATCGACCTCGGCACGACCGGGGTGACCGCGAATGATAATCTTGACGGAGATACCGGCGCAAACAATTTGCAAAACTACCCGGTACTATCGAGCGCCGTTTCATACGGCGGGGACACAATCATTTTCGGCACACTCAACAGCGATCCGAATTCGACTTACCGCATCGAATTCTACTCATCGCCGTCTAACAACTCAAACGGAGACAGCCAAGGACAAACCTATCTAGGGTTTGACACGGTTTCGACAGATAGTAATGGCGACGCAACGATCAATACGACTTTGTCAGGAATAAGCGTGGTTGCTGGCCATGTTATAAGCGCGACAGCCACCGTCGACTTAGGCAGTAACTATGGAAGCACATCGGAATACAGTGCGAGCGTTTTGGCGATCAATCAGCCAGCAACCGCTTCTGACGATTACTACAACGTCGGAGCCTACTCTTCAATCTATGAGTATTCGCCAGGTGTGATAGGCAACGACTCGGATCCTGAGAACGACAGCTTGTCGGCCTATTTGGCAAGTGGTCCAAGCTACGGATCGCTATCGTTCAACAGCGATGGCTCGTTTAGTTACTCGACAGGATACGCCTCGGTAACGGACAGCTTTACTTACTACTTGTACGATGGATACAGCTATTCCGGTACGGCTACCGTTTATCTCAACATCGGCAGCGGCAGCAGCAGCAGCAATCAAGCACCGACAGCCAATAACGATTCCTACAATGTCGGAGCCTACTCATCGATCTATGAGTATTCGCCAGGTGTGATAGGCAACGACTCGGATCCTGAGAACGACAATTTGTCGGCCTATTTGGCAAGTGGTCCAAGCTACGGATCACTATCGTTCAACAGCGATGGCTCGTTCAGTTACTCGACAGGATACGCCTCGGTAACGGACAGCTTTACTTACTACTTGTACGATGGCTCAAGCAATTCCAATACGGCAACCGTTTACCTTAACATCGGCGGCGGCAATCAAGCACCGACAGCCAATAACGATTCCTACAATGTCGGAGCCTACTCATCGATCTACGGGTCTTCGCCGGGTGTGATGGGCAACGACTCGGATCCTGAGAACAACAGCTTGTCGGCCTATTTGGCAAGTGGTCCAAGCTACGGATCGCTATCGTTCAACTATGATGGCTCTTTCAGTTACTCGACAGGATACGCCTCCGTAACGGACAGTTTTACTTACTACTTATACGACGGCTCAAGCAATTCCAATACGGCAACCGTTTACCTTAACATCGGCGGCGGCAATCAAGCACCGACAGCCAATAACGATTCCTACAATGTCGGAGCCTACTCATCGATCTACG
>Ga0105048_10014630_pt1 | contig 12215 bp, 11 predicted proteins | sample MAT05_FD_78382 | JGI IMG/M metagenome (GOLD analysis project Ga0105048, IMG submission 78382) | Freshwater microbial communities from Lake Fryxell liftoff mats and glacier meltwater in Antarctica - MAT-05 | ecosystem: Environmental > Aquatic > Freshwater > Ice > Liftoff microbial mat | place... | reverse complement strand
GCTTCGTTGGCGTGCGCGAGTTCTGCGGTACGTTCGCGAACCTTCTTTTCGAGGTCGGCTTCCTGAGCGAACTGCCGGATCGCATAGCGGATCGAGCGTTCGAGGATCACCGAAGTGAGCGAGCCTTTTTCCAGGAAGTCGGCGGCCCCCGCAGAGGTCGCCGCCCGGTCGATTTCAAATTCGCTCTGACCCGTGAGCAGGATCACCGGTGCCGAGCAGATGCGTTCGCGGGCGGCGAGCAGGAGTTCGAGCCCGGTTTTGGCCCCGAGTCGGTAATCGACGAGCACGACATCGTGCTCGCAGCGGCACATCGCCTCGAGCGCGTCGTCGAACCCCGAGATCCAGTCCAGGACGTACCTGCACCCGGGAATCTCTTCGAGAGTATTCCTGGTCAGGAGATAGTCGTCCCGATCGTCGTCGATCAGAAGTACCCGGAGCTGGGCTTCAGGGTCGGGAGATGTCTGGTTCATTTTCCGGCAGCTCCACGATTTCGAGCCAGTACTTACCCAGCATGCGCACCACTTCGACCAGGGCCTCAAAAGTGACCGGCTTGGTGATGTAGGAAGCCGCTGAGAGATTGTAAGTCCGGACGATGTCTTCTTCGGCTTTCGAGGTCGTCATAATGATGACGCGGATGCCGCGAAATCGGGGGTCCGACTTGAGTTCGCGGAGGGCTTCTCGCCCGTCCTTGCGCGGCATGTTCAGGTCGAGCAGCAGAATACCCGGAAACGGTGACGATTCGGGGGCGGCGTACTGGCCCTTCCGCTGGAGGTAGTCCATGAGTTCCGCGCCGTCGTTGACGAACCGGAGGTCGTTGACGAGTCGGGCTTCCTCGAACGCTTCGCGGGTCATTTCGCGGTCGTCGGGGTCGTCGTCCGCCATGAGGATCGTGACTTTTCTGGCCTTAGCCATTTCTATGGTTCCTGCTATTCGGGTGGCGTCGGCCAATCGATGATAAAACTCGCACCCATCCCCGGTTCGCTGCGGGCGACGATGTTGCCTCCGGCCCGGCGGACGATCTTACGACAGATTGCCAATCCGAAACCCGTTCCTTCGTATTCGCTGCGTCCGTGCAGTCGCTGGAACAGCTCGAAAATTCGTTCCGCGTACTGCTGCTCGAAGCCGATGCCGTTGTCCCCGACTACGATACGCCAACCGAGACCTTTCGGCACTGGCAGGTCTTCGTCTGTATCGATTTCCGACCAGGGTCGGGCAAAGATGTCGATACGACACGTCACGTCGGTTCGTCGGAACTTGAGAGCGTTAACGATCAGATTCTGGAACAATTGCCGAAAGAGAGTTCCATCGCCTTTGAGTTCGGGAAGCGTCTGTACGACGATTTGCGCATCCGACTGCGCAATCTGTAGCTCCAGATCGCTCAATACGTCTCCCACGATCGGATTCAGGGCGATCGGGAGGGGCGGTTGCGTTCGGCTGCTGACCCGAGAGAACGATAACAGATCGTTGATGAGGCAACGCATACGTTCGGCAGATGTCAGCATGCGCGAGATGTAATCGGTCCCGCCGGGTTCGAGATCTTTGGCATATTTCCGCAGGAAGCGGTCGCCGAACGCCTGTATCTTTCTCAACGGTTCCTGCATGTCGTGCGACGCGATATAGGCGAACTTTTCCAGTTCTTCATTACTCTCCTGCAACTTTTGTGCCGACTCGATAAGCTGAAGTTCGTACTTGCGTCGCTGAGTGATATCCCGCATCGACACGACTGCACCGAGGAGGTTCCCGGCGCGATCTCTCAAAGCCTGCCCGTTGGAGAGGACGAATCTTCCCTCCTGCTCGTCGGTCCGGATAACCATCTCGGCATTGCGAACGATCTCGCCCTTCCAGGCGCGGTAGAGCGGAACCTGTTCGGTATGCATCGGGGTGCGTCCGTCGGTCTGAAACAGGTTGTACCGTGCCGCCCAGGTATCGGGAAGCGAATCCGAGACGATCATCCCGTGCATCGCCCGACTCGCGGCATTGAACAGCGTCAGGCGGCCTTCGGCATTGCAGGCGACGATGCCATTATCGACGGTTTCGAGAATCGCGTCGAGAAACTCCTGCTGTTCCGTGAGGAGCCTGTTGGCGGTGTGGAGTTGGGCGGTGCGAGACTCGACGAGCATTTCGAGATTCTCCGCAGCCTCCTTTTGCTGTTGGATGTCGGTATTGGTACCGATCCATCGTGCGATTTTGCCCGTGGAGTCTCGGATCGGCACGCCGCGCGTCACGAACCAGCGATACCCGCCCGCCGCCCCGGCGATGCGGTATTCCTTATGGAACTCGATCCCGCCGAGCGCGGCGGCATTCCATGCGAGTGCTACCGATTCGCGCTCCTCGGGGTGAATCCGCATCGTCCAGGCGTACCCGAGTTGCTGTTCCATCGGTATTCCGGTGTATTCGACCCACTGTCGGCTCAGATACACGCATTCTCCGGATGCATCGCAGGTCCAGACGAACTGGGGGATGGTTTCGGTGAGGGTGCGGAAGTAATCTTCTCGTTCGAGTGCGGCTCGTTCGGCGAGTTCACGCTTGTGCAACGCCCGGCGGACGATGCGGAACGCGAACAGCACGATGGTGATGGCCAAACCGGTTCCGACGAGATTGGTCAGAATGGTGGTGCGGTATTTGGCGCGGGCGGTACTCATTCGCCCGAGCAGAATATCCTCCTCGATTCGGTCGAACCGGAAAACGAGGCTCCTCAGGTCGTCCATCATTTTCGAGCCGATGTCTTTATCGACCTCGGCTTTGGCGGACACGAACCCGCCGACTCGGCGTACTTCGGTCACCCGTCGGAGTTCGTCCAGCTTCGCCTGGGAAGTCGATCGTATTTCCACGAGGAGCAACTGCCGAACATCGTTGGACGAACTGAGGAGGAACAATCGATCCAGATGAGTCCGGACCATCTCGATGGCTTCCGAGTACGGTTCCAGGTATTTTTCGTCCCCGGTGATGACGAACCCGCGCTGACCGGTTTCGGCATCCTTCATCCGCGACATCAACAGCGTCAATTCGAGTTGAATGGATCGGGTCTGCTGGATCAGTTTATCCTGGTCGATCAGGTCGTTGACGTTATAGCTGGCGACGACGGCGTTGAAAACCAGTGCCACGACTGCGATGACCCAGATTCGACCGATCCATTTATTTAGAACCGGCATTCGGGAAGTCCCTGTTATGTGCGACATCGGGGGTATAGAACCGTAAAATCGATCCGGAGGGATACCCGCAGGCGATCCATCGACATAAGGATTATAATAACTCCGACCGATCCCGGTCGAGTGCGACGATAACGAGACTGAATCATGAACACCGATACTCCCGAAATCGAAGCCACCGGCGCGACCAGCAAATTCCAGCGCCTGCTCGTTGCGGAAGACCTCGAGGACACCCGCGAGTCGATGCAGCAGTTGCTCAGCCTGTCCCTGGGGTTGACCGTGGATGTCGCGTGCGACGGCATGGAGGCTCTCGAACTCTTACGCAAGAGGCCCTATAGCCTGTTGATTACCGACTTGCGCATGCCGCGAATGAACGGCATGAAGCTGATCGAGACGATCCAGGAAGAGCGGATCCCGGTAACAGTGATCGTCACGACGGGCAACGGCGGTGTCACCGAGGCGGTGCAGGCGATGCGTCTGGGGGCGTACGATTTCGTCACCAAACCCGCGAACACTCAGCACCTCAAGATTATGGTCGAGCGCGCCCTGCGCGAGCGATCCCTTCAGGATGAGGTGATCGCATTACGCGCGCAACTCTCGGACCGCCACACCTTCGCTAACGTCATCAGCCGAAGTACGAAAATGGCCGAAGTGTTCGACCTCATCGGTAACATCTCGGACACCACAGCGACGGTGCTGGTCCTCGGCGAAACCGGGACCGGCAAAGAGCAGATCGCGCGCGCGATCCATCAGGCATCGTCGTCGTACCGCACGGGTCCTTTTATCCCGATCAACTGCGCCGCGCTCCCCGAGACGCTCCTCGAGAGCGAACTATTCGGGCACGAAAAGGGCTCGTTTACGGGCGCGAATGCCCAGCGTCGGGGCCGCTTCGAGCAGTCCGACAAGGGCACGCTGTTTCTCGACGAGATCGGCGATGTCCCCCTGCCGATGCAGGTCAAACTGCTGCGGGTGCTTCAGGAACGTCGGTTCGAGCGCATCGGCGGGACCGAAGCGGTCGAGATCGACGTTCGCGTGATCGCTGCGACGCACCAGAATCTGGAAAAGCTGGTCGCCGAGGGTAAGTTCCGCGAAGACTTGTACTATCGCCTGAACGTCGTTCGGATCGAGTTGCCGCCGCTGCGGGACCGTCCTGAGGATATCCCCGTGCTGGTGAGTCACTTCGCGCAAAAGTTCGCTCGGTCGAAAAACGGGATGCCGACGGTAACCCCCGAAGCGATGCAGGTATTGCAGGCGGCTTCGTGGCCGGGGAACGTTCGGCAATTGGAAAATGCCATCGAACGGGCGTGCATCACCGCTCGCGATGGTGTCATTCGCGTCAGTAATCTGCCGGCGGATATCGCGGGTAAAAAGGATGGGTCGAAAAGCCTGCTGTCGGTGGATCTCGAACGACCCCTGACCGAACAACTCGCGGAAATTACCGCCGCGTTCGAGGAGAGATTCTTACGCAAGGCTCTCCGTCGAACGAGAGGGCACGTGGGGCGGTGTGCGGAGATCACCGGGCTATCGCGTCGGAGTATCACCGACAAAATCGCCAACTACAAGATCGATAAGTCGGAGTTCAAAAGTCGTTGAGCGAGATTCAGATCACCGCCCCATTCTTTCTGCCGACGATCAGCAGTGCCAGACCGCTGAGCAGGGCGATCCCGCCCACGGCGGGGGGCAGCCAGACGTTGTGTTCGCGGTCCGCCGAGATCTTGATCGGGCCGGCATCCACGACCGTGTCTCTGGAAACGTAGCTGAAGCCCTGATAGCTCAAGGCCAGCGCGCCTAAAACGATGAGGACGATTCCGAGCATACGCATGATTGTTTCTCCCGATTGGTTTTGTGTATTGTCGGACGAACGCCTCATTGGCATTCGTCCGAATCTCGATGCGAACCTACGGAGCAACGCACGTGCCAAAGCGAACCGGAGCCTCGGCGAGTCTGGAATTGCAGGGGAGGGGACTGCCGTTTACCGGGGTGCGGAGGAATGCCCCTGCACATCTCGGAGAACGGCGATGCCGAACGGCGGAGAATGGGAGTGAAGACTTTCAGTTCTGCTTTCGCAGGGTGAAGTTTTGCTCGACGACTCCATCGGCGATCAATTTCGTGGGAAAGCGGTCGAGTCTGGCTTTGTCCCGGTCGAACGACCCCGCTTCGTGCCAGGCCCGCACTTCGACTTCGGCTCCAGCGGGGGCATTGCGAATCTCGAACGAGCCATCCGCAGCCGTCACGGCCGCGTACGGATGGTCGAACGCCCGGAAGTAGGCGGTCATCCACTTGTGATAGCGACAGCGGACGCTCAATTCCTGACGATCGGCGCGGATCGAGAACTCCTTTTCCGGGATTTTGCCGTCGTCTCTGGCGATGTCCATAACGATCGAGTTCGCGGGGTTGATGGTGTTACTCCCCTCGATATCGACGGTATGGCGGATCTTCGAGCTGTTGCGGGCGATGAATTGCTGCCCGGTTCGGTTCCATTCCTTCGACTCGGCATCGTAATACTCGGGATACAGTACGAACACGTGCGGACCGAACGTACAAGCGGGCTGATCGAGGACGACGGTATCCTTCCACGTTTTGCGTTCGGGGGGCTGGCGCGGGAACCCGAGGGTTTTGGGCGGATGCAGCCAGACGATAACGTTAGCGACTCCGCGCGTTCTGGCATCGATCTTCCAGGTTTCCTCGCGCAGTTCCCCGGCGTGGCAGTGTTCGGCGTGGACGTGCCCATCCATTCCCAACAGGCGATTCTCGGGGATTTCGCCGTCGAAGGTCACTTTGCCGCGAATGGTCCCCCAACCGGCGAACGCGACGGTCTTTTCGGGGGTCACGCGCCGGATGTAATCTTCGACGACGACGTTGGGCCGTTCGGCAGTACGCGAACAACCCAGGAGGATGGGTAACACCAGGTACAAATATCTCATCTTCGATGATCCATAAGAGTGCAAAGAGCCACCCCGAATGGGATGGCTCTCCGGATGTAACCGATATCGCTCGACCCGATCGGCGTTATTCGCCGAACTTCCACTCGGTTTCCTTCAGATCGTTCACACCGGCTTTGAGTTCGATCGGCGTGCCCTTCGCGCCAGCCTTGCCCGCGATCCAGCCGGTTTCGTGCCAGACGTACATGATGTACTTGCCCGGCAGAGCCATCGGGATCTCGAACTTACCGTCCTTGTCGGTGATCGCGTAGTACGGGTGGTCGTATACGCGGACGAAAGCGTTCATCCAGCCGTGGATGTTGCACGACAGGTTGATCGCGTTCTTTTCGAGCGCGATCGGCGCTTCGAGTTTGTATTGACTGTTCGCGGGGATCAACGGGTTGACTTCACCGTTGCCCGAAGAAGCCCACTTGGCGTTGTGGGCGATCGGCGCGGAGTTTTTGACGATGAACTCCTGGCCGACGCGGACCGCGACCACGCGAGGCTCGAACGCGCAGCACGGCTGATCGATAAACGCCGGGACGGCAGGGACTTTGGCGGCTTTGGGGTGGATCGACTCTTTGGGGAATGGCGCGCCGCGTTTGGCCCCGGCGGGTTCGATCCAAACGAAGATGTTTTTGATGCCTTTGGTTTTGGCATCGACTTCCCAGACCTGTTCTTTGACGGCCCCTTTGACGACGCACGCCGGGATGCCCGCCGCTGCCGCGATGATTTTTTCGGCGGGAGGTGCGGTCGGATAGACGATCGAACCCCGGATCGTCGAGGTCTTTTCGTCTTCGGAGCGGGCCTGGCCGACGAACGTCGCAAACGCGAGTGTCAAACCGAGGGCGAATAGTCGGCGTTTCATGCGAGACTTCCTGAAATAGAGAGGTCGGCGGGGCTCGTTGTCTCATTTTCGTCATCGGCCCCGGCTCTGTCAATTAGACGATCACCTTCCCGCGAGTATTTGCAGGATTTCGCTGTGGAACCGGCCATTGCTCGCCACGCAGTCGGGACGTTCGACCGAACCCGTGCCGTCCCAGTCGGTGTAGACCCCACCGGCTTCCTCGACGATCACTTTCAGCCCCGCGACATCCCAGATATGCACCCCGTGCTCGACCATGATTTCGGCCGACCCCTGCGCGACCAGCACGAACCCGTAGAAGTCCGAATAGCTCCGGGATCGCTCGGATTCCGCGAGCAGTTTTCGGAACTCGGCTTCCTTCCCGGCACGGGCGAACCACGCGATCGAGGAATACGAAGTCAGGGCTTTCGACAGACTCGGGCAGTCGGAAACGCGGATCGGCCTGTCGTCGCGGAACGCCCCGTTCCCCTTCATCGCGTGCCAGCTTTGCGCGAAGCAGGGCATCTCGGCGATGCCGATAATCGGCTCGCCCAGGTAATCGACCGACACCAGGGTCGCCCAGATCGGGATGTTGCGGATAAAACTGCGCGTGCCGTCGATCGGGTCGATGATCCAGCGGAACCCCGTCGTCCCCGCTCGCTCGCCGTACTCTTCGCCCAGGATCGCGTCGTCGGGGAACAGACGGGCGATCTCCCTGCGGATGACCGTTTCGGCATCGCGGTCGGCGACGGTCACCGGCGATCGGTCGGACTTGGTTTCGACCGTCAAAGGCGTGTCGAAGTATTTGAGAGCTTCCAGCCCCGCGAGGCGGGCGATGGTTCGGGCGGCTGCGTAGCGTGCGAGCCAGGCGGGGTTTGCGTTCGCGTTCATCCCGGACTCCCGGCATTGTTCGCGGCATCGACTTTGGCTTTGGCGAACGCGGCTCCGCCCACGATCCCGGCATCGTCGCCGAGGAGTGCGGGGACGCAGCGGACGTTTTCGGCGGCGCGCGGCAGGCTGACTTTGATGGCGATTTCCCAGATGCGTTCGATAAACGGCTCGCCGAGTGCCCCCGCAACCCCGCCACCGATCACGACCATCTCGGGAGACAGCAGATTGATGACCGAACCGACCGCACAGCCGATCGCGCGGGCGGCATCGTCGATCAGTTGCAGGGCGACCGGGTCGTTTCTCTGCGACAGTTTGGCGAAGCTCGAAGACTTCATATTGAGCAGGTCGATCTCTTTCCAGTCTTTGCGGACCTTGCGGCTGGCTTCCTGGAGGACTTCGCCCGCGCGGCGGGCCATCGATTTACGACCGGCGACATCTTCGAGGGTCGAGGACTTGCGCCAGTTGATGACGATGTGGCCGATCTCGCCGGCGTGTCCGTTGAACCCGTTATAAAGCTGATTGTTGAGGATCAGCCCGCCGCCGACACCCGTACCGCAAAAGATGCCGAAGACGTGCTTCGCGCCTTTGGCGGCCCCCTGAGTCCATTCGCCGTAAGTGCCCATGCGGACATCGTTTTCCAGGAACAGTGGCCACGACCAGTTCGCGGGATACAGTTTCGACAGGTCGTAATCGCGCCAGTTGAGGTTCGGGGCGTAGCGGATGATCGATTGACCCGGTACGATCTGGCCGGGGACCGCGAGTCCCATTCCTGCCACCGACGAACGCTCGATCTTCGCGTCGGCGACGAGTTGATCGACGCACTGGACGATGCGACCGAACACCGCTTCGCCGCCCTGTTCGGCATCGGTGGCGAGTTTCGCACGGCTCAGCAGTTGGAACTGATCGTTGTAGAGCCCCGCCAGGATCTTGGTTCCGCCCAGATCCACGCCAATCCAGTGACGCGACATATGTTCCTACCCGATCGTTGATAGACGTTCTCGTTCTTCGACTACCTGAAGACTATATCCCGAACGCGGGAGCCAGCAATACGCCCGGGGCGAATTGTCGATTTGTCGGACCCGGTGGGACGGCTCCATATCATGAGCCTCGGATACGCTCAGAACTCTCGGGGGATGGACGATGCGGACGCGACGATTCGGACGGACCGGTTGGCAGATCGGCGAAGTCGGTTACGGCATGTGGGGCATGGCGGGCTGGACCGGGTCGGACGATGCCCGATCCCTGACCGCTTTGCAACTCGCGGTCGATCTCGGGTGCAACTTCTTCGATACCGCACTCGCCTACGGAAACGGGCATTCCGAGCAGATTCTGGCAAAACTCCTCCGAGCCAACCCCTCTCGCACGCTCTACACCGCGACCAAGATTCCGCCGAAAAACCGCGTCTGGCCGTCGGCGCGGGGTGCGAAACTCGACGATGTTTTCCCGGCCGATTACATCCTTTCGACCGTCGAAACCTGCCTGAAGAATCTGGGGATCGAAACCCTCGACCTGATCCAGTTCCACGTCTGGGAAGACGATTGGGCGAGCGACGACCGCTGGCAGAACGCCCTCGGAACGCTCAAAAAGCAAGGGAAAATCCGGGCGACGGGGATCAGCGTCAACCGCTGGGAGCCCACCAACTGCGTCGCATCGCTAAAGACCGGTACGATCGACGCGGTTCAGGTGATTTACAACATCTTCGACCGGAACCCGGAAGACGAACTGTTCCCGCTCTGTCGGGAACTCGACATCGGCATCATCGCCCGCGTTCCGTTCGACGAAGGCACCCTGACGGGATCGCTGACGGTCGATTCGACGTGGCCGAAGGGCGACTGGCGCAACACCTATTTCGTCCCGGAAAACCTCATTCCGTCGGTCGAGCGAGCCGAAGCCCTCAGACCGCTGGTCCCGGCCGGTTCGACGATGTCCGACATGGCTTTGCGCTTTATCCTTGCCGACCGCGATGTCTCGACGATCATTCCGGGGATGCGAAACGACGCGCACGTTCGCGCCAATCTGGGGGCGAGCGATGCGGGTCCGCTCGACGCGGAATTGCTGGAAGTCTTGCGAGGGCATCGCTGGGACCGACAGCCGACGGCGTGGTCGCAGTGAGCGATGGGGACGCGCCACTTGAAACCGATGGCGAGAGTGCGGATAATCCGCAGGAACATCCCGCCTTCGGAGAATCGATCATGCGCTGGGTTCTCTCCCCCGCTCTGTTTCTCGTGGCTCTCGCCACCATCCCCGGCCAGTCCGCGGACCCTGCGGTCAAAACCGCACCCGTCATTTCCTGGAAAAAGACGACCATCGACGCGAAGTTTCGCTCGGAAGGGGTCGCCGTCGCCGACGTCAACCGCGACGGCAAACTCGACATCCTCACCGGCGAAATGTGGTACGAGGCTCCCGACTGGAAGCCGCACGAAATCTCGAAGCCGGGCGACTACGGCAACGGACTCGGCGGTTATTCGCACGTCTTCGCGTGCTGGGCGGACGACATCAACAGCGACGGCTGGGCCGACCTGATCGTTATCGATTTCCCCGGCGAGCCGTGCTACTGGCTCGAAAACCCGAAGGGGAAAGAAGGGCACTGGAAAAAGCACGTCCTCTGGCACTCGGCGTGCAACGAAACCCCGCTCTACGTCGATCTCTTCGGCAAGGGGCAGCGGGTATTAGTGATGGCATTCCAGCCCAAAGGCAAAAAGCCCGACGGCAACGAAGGCCAGATGGCGTGGTTCGCCCCGGGTAAAAATCCCGAAGAACTCTGGACGATGCACCCGATCAGCGAACCGACGACGATGGGCAAAACCATTCCCGGTACGATGCGCTACGCGCACGGCCTCGGAGTCGGCGACCTCAACCGCGACGGCCGGGCCGACGTGATGTGCAGCGGCGGATGGTGGGAACAACCCGCCAAAGATGGAGGGAATCCGTGGAAGTTCCATGCCGCGAACCTCGGCGAAGCGTGCGCGGATATGTTCGCGATTGATGTCGATGGCGACGGCAAAAACGATGTCGTTTCGTCCTCGGCTCACAAATTCGGCATCTGGGCGCACCTGAACAAGTCCACCGGCGACAAAGATACATTCAACACGACAGTATTGTTCAAAGACCTCGTGTCGGAAACGCACGCGATGCATTACGTCGATATCGACGGCGACGGCCTGAAGGACCTCGTCACCGGCAAGCGTTGGTGGTCGCACGGCCGCAGCGAACCGGGTTCGGATAAACCCGCGATGATCTTTTGGTTCAAGTGCAGCGAGGCCAAAGATGGCGTTTCGACCTTCACTCCGCAGGTCATCGACGACAACTCCGGCATCGGCACTCAATTCGAGATTATCGATATCAATAAAGATGGCACGCTCGACATCGTGGTGTCGAACAAAAAGGGCGTTCATCTGATCGTCCAGGAACGCAAATAACGACCCTCCGGCGAAAGCGATCATGAAATATCTGCTGATGGCATTCGGCCTCGTCGCACTACTGGCCCCTCTGGCGGTATCGAAGGATACCCCTGCGGCCAAAGTGCTTTTCAACGGCAAAGACCTCACCGGCTGGGATACCTGGCTGGGCAAACCGGAAAAAGGTACGTCCGGTGTCGATCTCAGCAAACCGCTGGGCCTGAACAACGATCCGCTCGGGGTTTACTCGGTCGTCGAAACCGATGGCAAACCGGCGATCCGGGTCAGCGGGCAGGCGTTCGGTGCGATCACCTCGAAAGACGAGTTCGAGAACTACCATCTGAAGTTCGAGATCAAATGGGGCGAAAAGCGATGGCCGCCGCGCGAGAAAGCCGTCCGCGATTCCGGGCTGCTTTACCACTGCGTCGGACCCCACGGTGCGGGTAGCGGGTTCTGGATGAAGTCGTTCGAGTCGCAGATTCAGGAAAACGACTTCGGCGACTTCTACGGTGTCGCCGGTGTCATCGTCGATGTCGAAGGCGAGCGCAAAAGTCCCAAAAGTGCGATCGTTTTCAAGAAGGGCGGCGAGACGTTCAAAGGGGTCACCGACCGCATCGTCCGCAATCCGCTATCGGAGAAAAAGCTCGGCGAATGGAACACCGTCGAACTCTATTGCTACGGGCAAACATCCGTCCACGTCAACAACGGCAAGGTCAACATGGTGATGACCAACCTCCGACATAAAGTTCAGGATAAGGAAGTCCCGCTGACGAAGGGGAAGATCCAACTCCAGTCGGAAGGCGCGGAGGTGTTTTTTCGCAACATCGAAGTGCGTCCCCTCGAGAAGATGCCGGAGGAATTGCTGAAATAGTGGGACGGCCCCACCCGAATCCCGAGGAGGTTCCTCGGGGTTCGGGTGGGGCCGTTAGCACTACAGCGCGGCATATCCCAGCCGCCCTTTGCCTGTAAGGCTTTTAACGCGAGCTGGAGATGCCCGTCGGGGTAAAACCGC
>Ga0105048_10014629_pt1 | contig 12216 bp, 6 predicted proteins | sample MAT05_FD_78382 | JGI IMG/M metagenome (GOLD analysis project Ga0105048, IMG submission 78382) | Freshwater microbial communities from Lake Fryxell liftoff mats and glacier meltwater in Antarctica - MAT-05 | ecosystem: Environmental > Aquatic > Freshwater > Ice > Liftoff microbial mat | place... | reverse complement strand
GGGAGCGTCTTGGTAGCACTCACGGGCGAGCGGCCTTCATGCCAGTTGCGCCCGGCAGGACTTTTTCAAGCTCTTTGGCAATGTGCGCGAGCGCGATCTTGGAGGCCTTGCGCAGCCGCATCACCTTGCCGAGCAGCGACGGATTCAGCAATAAATCCTTCAGAGCACCAGCGGTGTTGGTGGCGCCGCTGGCCGTTGTCCACTTCACTACTGCCGGCGGCAGCACATCTTCAGCACTATCGGAGACGGCGCGAATGACGGCCCAGGGGATGTCGAGGTCTGCCGCGGCTTGCGCAAACCAGAATGATTCGGTATCGACGAAGTCGGCATCGGTTACGCGGCCCAAGGCCAGTTTGTCAGAGGGCAGAAAGATCGGGGAGCTGACGGTCGCCACGCGTACCGAGGGCCAAGAGCTGCCAGAGAGAACCTTGGAGCGGCCACGCACTGGTTTGCGATCTGGCGAGAGAATTTCCCGTCCCCAGCCGCAGGGGGCGAGTGTCGCGGCGGGTTTGAGTCCTCCGGCCAGCCCTGCCAGCAGCACCAGAGCCGGGGGCTCAGCCGCAAGTGTGCCCACCGCGCGAGCGGCGGCTTCGGCCCCCGGTCCGCACACCAAAGGAGTGATGCCGAACCGCCTAAGCACGGGGCGCAAGGCAGCGGCCTCAAAGACCAGTGGCGTAATGACAATAACACTCGGCACGCGCCAGCGTACGCGACGAACCAGTCAAAAAGAACCGCGCGCCTGTGCGCTCAAGGGTTGCTTGGGTCCAACGTGTTGTCGGTGGCGCGTGGGCTGACGGTGGCGTGCGCTCCGGCCAGCAACGTGGCGATATCAAGCTGCGGGTGGCGCTTAGTAAGCTGTCCGGCAGTCATTTGCCCACTCATTGGCTCACCATCAGGGCTGAGCGTGCGAAAGAGAGAGCGCCCGTCGTACGCAAACATCTCGATGCGCATGTCCGATCGACGAATTGACCCAATCAGCCGGCCTTGGGGTGGCGCGTTGATCTCCGCGGCGTGGCTCGCCGGGGTGACCCTCGCTGGTGAACTTGCATGAGAACGCGCGGGCTCTCGCACCGCCATGAATCCTAGTAGGACAGCTCCGCAACCGAGCGTGAGTACAAGGTGACGGATCGCGCCTGGCACCTGATCGGAGGTCGTCGCGGAAGCAGCGGTTCGATCACGGTGGGTGTCGCTCATAGGCAGTGGTTGTATCGAGCCGTGTGGCTACTCGGGTAAAGTCGCTCGCCGGGGCTTTGCTCGCCAGAAAGTGAAGTTGCGCCGGTATCTCAGGTGACTTGGCCGATATCGCGCCAATAATCACCGCTGCACAGGTCCCGATCGTCTAGCCTGGCCCAGGACTCGTCCCTTTCAAGGACGCGACAGGGGTTCGAATCCCCTTCGGGACACTTCTTTTGACTCAGCCCGGCCACCGATTTGGTGGCGATCAGGCGGCTATCGCGCACAGATGAATGCATGCACGCATATCCATATCCGCTTCTTCTGGCTGGATTGGGTGGGATAACTATTAACTGAAAGTGCGGGGATGTCCGAGAAAGTCCGATCCAAAGCGTCCAGAGTGACTTTGCGGTTATACCTTTCGCATCGGACACTCGGGCCAAAGTTATCAGACGTGTGATCGGCCTCTTTCGATCATGCGGCAGCTCATCAGGTTCTGGGATGTGGGTTTACGGAGTATGGCATGGCGATGATGTGCGGTGATCGGGCTTCGACCAAGCATGTTGTTCGGTCGCTCACTTGCTGGGCGGTGGTTTGCCTTGCCGGGCAGCTTGCCAGTGCCCAGCCAGCGGGCACCCCTTACGCGCCTCCTGTTGTTGAGCCAGGGCGGCCGGTTATCAATCGGCCGCGTCAACCGGTCAGCATGCCGCAGCCATCCCGCCCGGAGGGTGAGGTTGCGCAGCCCGGCACACCGGCCACTGCGCCGGACCCCACGCCGCGGCCGGTGCAGCCAACTGGGACAAGTTCCACAGTTCGTGCGCGCCCGGCCGCCCCAGTCGGCGTCGCGGGCACGTATTCGATCTCGCGCTTTTTGATTCGTTACGCGGGCGCGACTGAGGGCAAGCTGCCACCTGAGGATGTGGTGATGTCTGCCAAGGTGGACTTGGAGTTTGACGGTGTGTCATACAGCCCGGCTCGGGTGCAAGCCGAAGGCGATTTGGCTGGTTTGGTTGGGCGCGAGGGCCAGACGAGCGTGCGCCGCGCCATCTCAGAGCTCAACACCGTGCCGGGCAACTACACGCCTGCGGCGATCTCGGCGGTTTGCTCATCGATTGTGCGGGCTTTGAATGATGCGGGATTCGTGGCGATTTTCGTGCTGCCGAGTGCCGATGACATCAGCGAGACCGGCGGCGACATTCGTGGTGGGCGTCGCGAGTTGACGCTGGTGGTTTACGCGGGCCGCGTGCGGGCTGTCACTGCCACGGTGATTGACGAAAATGGTGAGAAGGTTGTCGGTTCGCCAGTGGCCGATCGCGTGATTGCGCGGAGCCCGATTCAGCCCGGTGGGTTCGTCGACAAGGCCGCGCTTGAGTCATCGCTGTCGCGTCTGTCGCGTCACCCCGGTCGCCGGGCGGATGCGGCGATTTCCGCCGCGGCCGAGGCGGGTGCAAGCCCGTTTGATGTTGACCTGAATTACACGATTGCACAGAGCAAGCCGTGGAATGTGTACGCCAACATCAGCAACACAGGCACGCGGCAGACCAATGACTGGCGTGAGCGGTTTGGCTTCTCGCACACAAACCTGACTGGCAACGACGATGTGCTGCAGTTGGATCTGGTGACGGCCAGCTTTGACAAGAGCAATGCGGTTTTTGGCTCGTACGAGTTTCCGATTTGGGAGGATGTGCTGCGGTTCAAGCTCTTTGGTGGGTGGAATCAATACACCGCCTCAGATGTCGGCCTCTCGCTGGGCAACATCGAGGGTGATGGCTTTGATGCGGGTGGCGAAGCAATCTGGCAGGCGATCGCCACCGGCCGGTACGACATGGATGTGTTCGCTGGCCTGCGCTATCAGAAAACCAAAGTGCTTAACAACACACTGCCGGGCTTTCCGGTGGAAGGCGACGCCGACTTCTCGCTGCTTTCGGCCGGTGTGCGTGGGCAGTATCGCAGTTTGTTCTTCAGCACCACGAGCTACAACGCCGCCATTGAGGGCACGGTGAGCGCGCCCGACCAGGCCGAAGTGGACAAGCTTGGTCGCTTCCGGCCCGATGCCGAGTTTGCGATCTTCAAGGGTGGCCTTGAGCACTCGATGTACATCGAGCCGCTGATCGATGGGCTGGATGCAGCCACGCTGGCGCACGAGGTTTACTTCTCGCTGCGTGGCCAGACTTCGTTTGGCTCGCGGCTCGCGCCGATCTTTCAGCAGGTCGGTGGCGGCTTCTACAGCGTGCGCGGTTACGAGGAGTCCATCACTGCTGGCGACGATGCAGTGGTCGTTACGGCCGAGTACAAGCTGCACATTCCGCGGCTTTACAGCGTCTCGGCCCAGCCGGGAGAGCTCTTTGGCGAGCGCTTCCGCTGGCGGCCGCAAGAACCGATGGGTGCCCCCGACTGGGACCTGATCTTCCGCGGCTTCCTGGATGCGGGCCGCTTCACCAATGCTGATCGCAAGATTTTTGAGACCGATGACACGCTTATTGGCGGCGGTATTGGTCTGGAACTGCAGGTGAAGCGCAATCTGTTCATTCGTGCCGACTGGGGCTTTGTGCTGCGATCACTCAAAGATGCGGCGGGCAACACCATCAGCGATACGGGCGATAACCGCTTGCACTTCTCGGCAACCGTGGCCTTTTAGAGCTGGCCGGGCGGTGAGCACCTGAGCTCGGAAGTGTGAACCTGCAGGGGCAGGGGTGCGAATAGGCGAAGGTGCGATCAAGCAGAGGCTATTCCAAGCGCGTGTAAGGTTGGTTTGAAACAGCCGAATGCCGTTTTCAGGACAGAAAGTGCTCCATGGCGAGCAAGTGTGCCAAGCACAGGGTTGGCAGGCACGTCATAGCGCGGGTATCTTGTCGTAGGGCTGAAGCGCAAAAGATTGCAGATGTCGAGAGATGCCACATCGATGAAAGCCCATGCTGGGCCCTGCCGCCAGCGATGACCGATTGATTGATTGACCGACCGTCCGATAGTCCGAGCGAGACCGACCATGCCAACTGTTCACCGTGCCGTTCGTGCCACTTCTGCCGCTGCGATGATGCTTGCCTCCGGGCAGAATCTGCTGGTCGCTGCGGGACTTGCTGGAGTCCTTACAGCATCGGCTCTTGCGGTGCCGCAGAACCCGCAGGTGGTCGCCGGTTCGGCTGGCTTCAGCCAGAACGGCTCGGTGATGACCATCACCGCGGCCAATCGCACCATCATCAACTACTCCAGCTTCAATGTGGGCCGGGGCGAGACGGTGCGCTTCGTTCAGCCCTCGGCCAACAGCGCGGTGCTCAATCGCGTGCTCGACCTGATGCCCAGCCGCATCGATGGATCGATTACGTCCAACGGCATTGTTTACCTCGTCAACCCGGCCGGCATTATCTTCGGCAATGGTTCGATGGTTAATGCGGGTCAACTGATCGCCGCGGCGGGGAACATCAGCAATTCTGACTTCCTGACCGGGCGCAGCGCGTTTACCACTTCGGGCGGCACAGTGACTAACAGCGGCAGTTTGCTGGGCCAGACCGGCGTGACCTTGGTTGGCGCGCGGGTGGAGAACTTTGGCACCGTCGTCTCGCCGCAGGGCAGCGTGGTCATGGCGGCGGGTGAGCGGGTGCTGGTTGGCGAGCGTCAGGGTCGCGTCTTTGCGCAGATTACGCCTTCGGCTCCGGCGAATGACCAAGCCGACCTGAGCACAACCGCGGCCGCGGGTTCAACCACGGGCGGCGTTTCTGCCGATGGCACGACAACTGGCATCGGTGTGGATCAGCAAGGCACCGTGACGGCCAGCCGCGGCCGCGTGCTGATGGGCGCAGGCGATATGTACGCCACGGCGATTCGTACCGGTCGTAACTCGACAACGACCGGGCGCGCCGTTGAGATCGCCGCGCCAACTCGCTCTGGAACCGGCAGCAACGCCAGTGGGGCGAACGGTTCGCGCGTTGAGCTTTCGGGCACCATCAGTACAGCGCAAACAGCAGCGGGACAGCGCGGCGGAGACATTACCGTCACCGGTCAGCACATTGCCCTGCGCGATGCCACTGTGGATGCTTCAGGCAGCGCAGGTGGCGGGCAGATTCGTATCGGTGGTGATTATCAGGGTGGCGGCACGTTGGCAAAGGCCGACACGGTCATCGTTGACCGCGGTTCTGTTGTGAAGGCGGATGCCATTGATCGTGGCGATGGCGGAACGATCGTCTTCTGGGGCAGTAACGGCATGCTCTTTGGTGGCAGCGCGAGTGCCAACGGCGGCCGGCTCTCAGGCAATGGCGGTCTCATTGAGACCTCCGGTCACACCGGGTTGCTGCTCGACCCGACCTCGATTACGGCATCGGCTGCGCACGGGCGTGCGGGCATATGGCTGATCGACCCGTTTGACATCACTATCGACAATACAGCTGACACCAACATCGACTTCACCGATCCGACCTTTTCGGGTAACAACTCGCCTGCGGTGCTCACCGTTACCAGCTTGCTTGCGCAGCTTGAAAATGGCGTGGCGGTCGTTGTGACAACCGCCGGTGGCGGCGCGGATGCTGGCAACATTGTTGTCGCAGCGCCGATCGTCTACACCGCGGCGGCAGCGGGCTCGCTGACCTTGACGGCTGACAACACGATCCAAATCAGCGCATCAATCACCACTACGGGTGGTGCGCTTGATCTGACGCTCAACGCTCCCAACGCCGGCATCACCTTTGACGCGGTGAACATCGGGCTGGGTGCCGGTACGCTGACGATTAACGCCGTGGGCCAGACACTGGTGAGCGACCCAAGTGCGCTGATTACTGCGGGCGCGGTGGTTGTCGACCTTGACTCCGGCGTGCTGCGGCTTGGCGCTGGTCAGACAACGGTTTCGGGTACGGCGACCTCATCGCTGAGTATTTTTAGCGCGGGCACGGTGACGTCCGGTGCCGGCTCGATCACGACGCCCACGCTGAACATCACGCTCAACGGAACTTCGGGCTCGATTGGTCTGGCCGCCAGTCGGCTCGCGACTAATGCGGCGACGATGAACTTTGCCAACGAGAGCGGGGGCACCGGTGATGTGTTTCTCTCGGGCATAGGCGCCACGGGCAGCACGATCTCACTGGCAGGCACCTCCAACTTCCGCGATGTTGACATCGTCACTACGGACATTGGCATCACCATCGGTGATGGCAGCGCACTGGCGATCGGGAGAACTTTGTCGGTTGATGCGACAAATGCTGCAGCGTTCATTACAGTGAATGCCAGCACGTTAAGTGTTAATGCCGCGGGCAGCCCCGGTGGTGCGCTGGTACTCAACGCTGGCACCGGCGCCGGCAGCATCATCACCACACCGACGATAACGCTTGGCTCACCTGCAAGCAACACGCCAGTCAGCGTTCGCAGCGGTGAGACCGTCACGCTGGTCTTCGACAGTGCAGTGGCCTTCGCTAGCGTGCTGGTGGGTGGCAACTTCGATGTCAGCAATACCAATGGCGACATCTCTCGCGCTGATAACGGCACCTTCGAGATTGGCGGCAATCTCTCGCTCATTGCCGGTTCTGACGACACCAACATCGTTATTGCCGTCAATGCTGGCGATCAGGCCGCGATATCGGGTACGGTGAGTTTGACAACCAGCGGAACTGGTGATGCGACGATCATCAACCAGACCGCCATCGATTTTGCGACAACCTCCATTGGACGTGATCTGACTGCACAAGCCGAGACTGGATCCATCATTAACACCGCCGGATCTATTGATTCCGGTCGCGACATGACGCTTGTCGCCCTTGGCGCTGGCGGCGAAGTGGACATTGGCCAGGTCAACTCGGTGAGCATTGGTCGCACGCTGGGTGTGGACTCGTCGGGCAACGCCACCATCTTTACCAACTCGGCACTTTCCCTGGGCACATCCGATGTCACTGGCAATCTGACGTTGCAAGCCGCCAGCGGCTCGATCACGAGTGCCACCGGCACGGCGGCCACCATCGGCGGCGCACTCTCGGCCACCACGACCACGGCTGATGAGGACATCACACTCACCAACTTGTCGCTCAGTGGCCCGGCGAGCTTTTCAACAACCGGAAGCGGCGGCGACGTCGTCGTCACCAACGCCATCGCGCTAAACCTTGGCGTTAGCACCATCGGCGGCGTCATCAGTGCTCTGGCGACCACCGGTGGCATCAGCCAGACGGGCGATCTGGCCATCAGCGGCCTCGGAGCCAGTACCTTCACGGCCAACGGCACTTCCAACAACATCGTGCTTGGCAACGCCAATCTTGTCAGCATGCTTGGCGGCGGCGGCATCTCGCTGAACACCACTGGCACTGGCAATGCCACTCTCAGTATTGATTCAGCCATTCTGGCGGCGTCAACCGTTGGTGGCAATCTTGTCGTCACTTCTCTTGGCGGAATCACCCAGACTGGCATTCTCACTGTCGCGGGCCGCACAGAGCTCACTGCCGCGGCAGACATTGATCTCTCGACGTCTGCCAATCTGCTCACAGGCGAGATTCGCACCATCACCACCGCGGGTGCCAACGCCAGCATTAACAACGCGCGCGCAACCCGGCTGGGGCTCTCCAACGTCGACGGTAACTACACCATCACATCCACTGGCGCTTTGACTGATGATGGAATCGTCACAGTCGCGGGCAACCTTGCGCTCACCACCTCTACGGCCAACGCCAATATCGTCGCCAACCAGCTCGCCGTGACGGGTGACATCGCCGTGACCACAACTGGCGGCCTGAGCAGCGCCACGCTTGTCAACGCCACGGCCATCAGCCTGGCGGCCTCCACCGTCACCGGCGCTCTTAATGCCACGGCCACAACCGGCGGCATCACGCAGACGGGCGCCATCGCCGCGGCGAACGGAACTTTCATCACGTCCGCGGCAGATCAAGCTGTCGTGCTCACAGATGCGGCCAATGCCATCACCGGCCCAATCTCGTTTACCACAACCGGAACCGGCGGCGATGTCACGCTCGTCAACGATGCGGGCACGCAGTTAGCTGCCAGCTCAATCGGCGGCGACCTCACGGTGACGACGACCACCGGCAGCATCTCGCGATCCGGGCCGGGCTCGCTCGCGGTTGCTGGCTCGGCATCGCTGGCAACTACGGCGGCAACCGCAACGATCTCGCACACAGGCCTCGCCGTCGCCGGTCCTATTCGCGTCAACACTGGCGCAACGGGCGGCGCGGCAACCATCACCAACGCCACATCAGTCGTGCTTGGCGTTGCCGATATGGAAGTTGGCGGTGGCCTAACGGTTATCGCAACAACGGGCAGCATCACCGATGATGTTGCCGTACTCTCCGGCGGTCCGGCCATCTTCACAGCGAGCAGCAACGCCGGCAACATCACGCTTGATAACACGTCGGCAACTTCGGTGGCATTCAATACCGCCACCGGCGGCGCGGGCGGAAACGTGGTCTACACCGCGGCTACTGGCAATGTGGTCCTTGGTACCAGCGATGTCGGCCGCACGCTGAACGTCACAGCGACTGCCGGTTCGATTTCATCAGCTACGGCGGCGGCCATCCGGGTCCGCGGCTCGGGCACCGGTATTACCGGAACCGACAACGTGGTGCTGCTTACCGCCACTGGCACCGGCGCGGGGCAGGGCGATATCAACCTCTCTGGCCTGCGGGTTGATTCCGGCCGCCTCACCGCCGCGGCCGACAATAATCTAACCCTGGTCAGCGCGACACCGCTGAATCTCAGCAACATCGTCGCAGGTGCTGCCGCTGGCGCGGGTGACGCGACGACTCCGGGTGCGATCAACATTTCTGCTTCGCAGATCGGCCTCTCTGGTAGCATGACTACCAACCGCGGCAACATCACCCTTACAGGTGGTCCGCTCCGGTTGCTCTCGGCCACCACCACGATTACAAGCCGCTACCTCGGTTCTGCCGCGGCGGGTGCATTCAATAACTCGCCGCTGGGCACCATTACCATCAATGGCAACATTGATTCTGGCGGTACGGACAATCAGCGCACGCTGCTGCTGCTGACACCAAACGGCCCGCAGTATGCTGGCGGCTTGTCCAGCATCAACATGCCGATCGTGCGGCTCAACGGGCAGAGCATCGGCTCGGCCACCCGGCGACTCGCCAGCTTGCAGATCAACAACGATGTGGTGCGGGCCAATCAGCCCGCAGTGGCCACGGTCTTCGCCAGCAACACGCAAGGCCTTTCCATCTTTCTTGGCGGAGACTTCTTGCTGGGAGAGGGCGAGCGTTGGACCAGCAACGGCAACTTCTCGCTGCGTGCCAACAGTGCCACGATTGGTGACTTCAACACGCTTGGCGCGGCAACGTTCAATGTGCCGACAGTCAATGTCCGCCGCCGCGCGGGCTCGGCAGTCGCGTTCGCCAATCCAGGCGAACTTCAGATCGATCTCGGCACCGATTTGATCTTCCGTGGCGGGCTTACGGCCAGCAATCCTGCGGGATGGACAGCCATCGGTACTGGGGAGATCCCGGTGATTGCCACCAGCGAGGGTTCACTCATCACGTCCAGTGGTTTCCGCAACGTGCTGCTGGTACCCGGCTATCCGTCTGGTGCCGACCTGTTTATTGGCTCTCAGCCAGCAGATTTCACCACCGGGGTAACCAGCTCGCGCGTGCTGACGACCGCGCAAGGGCAAACCTCAACCGACGTTGCATCCTCCATCTTGCGGCTGTTTATGCTGCCAGATGGCACCGTCAGTGGCGCAGCCGGCTTTGACAATGGCTCAGTTGTTCTCTCCGTTACCGATGCGCTCAACACCTTGGGGATCCCGCTCACCGCGGTGCGAACGGGTGATGATCTGGTCTTTGAGCGCACCACCGGCCGGCCCTCAGCGGGTGATGTGCGCAGCGGCTTTGAACGCTTTACCAACTCAGGATTGCAGCGCGCTTTGAACACCTTGGAGGCCATTGCAGTGCTGCCGGCCGAGAGTGGCCAGCAGATGCTTGCCGCCGCCGCTGCGTACGCGCAACTTAGAGATGGTGGGGTGGTGGCCGACCCGATCGGCTTTGCTGCGTGGCTGCCCAGTCAGGCAGAGTTTGTGCAGGCCGATGCTGCGCTTACCCGGCTGGCCGAGCATCTTCGCTCGCTGGGGGAGCTTGGCCTCACCCCCGCCGAGACTGATGCTGCCCGCATGACTGCAGTCTCCAAGCTGGTGCCGACCGCTGAGGAGCCGCTCAAGCGTGGCTTCGTCCGTGCGGCAGAGTCGCGCCGCCTCGGGCAGCTTGCCAGCAAGTAAGCCGACCCTGACTGCTTACTGTGGTTGACCATTGGCTGCCGTGCGGGTCATTTCTGTCAGTGGGCGTACTACTTTGTGTCATGGCCCAGCGTGAGGAAAAGCCGAGACTGCCGCCGCTGGTGATCACCGGAGCGGGAGGCGGCGCGGGCACATCGGTCTCTGCGGGCGCCTCGTCATCTGCGCGGCCGACCGAGGGCGAGTACGAACCCTTTGATGCCAGCGGTGCCCCTGCATGGCTGGCAGTCTCATTTGCTGATGGAGAGCGGCTCATCCTCCTGACGGGGCCAAGTCTTTGGCTGGTGCTGCTGCGCCGGCCGCGGCTGCACATCATCTGCGCGATGGTGCTGCTCCTCGCTCCGCTTATTCCGGGTACGTGGTGGCCAGGAGCGTGGTTAGCCACATGGTGGCCACTGGGCACCCTTTCGCCGTGGACGCTGTCCGCTTCAGCAGCAGTGGTACTCTCAGTTTCGGCGCTGCTGGCCATGCTCTCGCTCAGCTTTGAGCACTACGCATTGACGGACCGCCGCCTGCTGCTGTTTCGCGGCGTGGTGGCCCGAAAGAGTGTTCAAGTCCGTCTTTCGGAACTTGTCGAATTGGCCATTTCGACCAGCGTTCCTCAGCGGGTGTTGGGTTTGGGCGACATACAAGCCCTTACCGCCGCTCCCACCGTCGGCGGGATCATGCGCTGCGTGCGCGCACCAGATGGTCTGGCAGCGCGAATTGAATCTCAGCGGCATCGCTCCGTGCGCGATGAGCAGCTTGCCGTCGCTGGCGAGGTGCGCGCCTCCGCGAACTCGTAACCTACCTCGCTAGACCCCCAGCCAGCCCCCCAGCCAGACCCCCAGGGCTGCGGCGCACTCACCTCGCACGGCCGCAGGGCCGATCACCATGCTCTCAACGCCTGCGACACATCTCTGCCCGGTCATCGGGATACTTGGCGGCATCGGTTCCGGCAAGTCCTTTGTAGCGGCGGCGTTCGCTGAGCTTGGCTGCGTTGTGAGCGATTCTGATGCGCAGGTGCGTGAGTTGTTGGCGACAGCGGATCTTGCTTCGACACTCGAGCAGTGGTGGGGGCCTGAGGTGGTGGTGCATGACGAGAATGGAATGCCCCGCCAGGTGAATCGCGCTAAGGTCGCGGCGATCGTCTTCGCGAACCCGGCCGAGCGCACGCGGCTTGAAGGTTTGCTCCACCCGATGCTCAAACACCGGCGTCAGGCCCTTGTTGCGGCCTCGCGCGCACAGGCGAAAGTATCCGGCCAGCCAACTGGAGTTGTACTTGATGCGCCGCTGCTGCTCGAAGCGGGACTGGAGCCAGAGTGTGATGCGCTGGTCTTCGTGGAGTGTGACCCCGGGGTAAGGGCAGCCCGGGTGCTGCTTCGCGGCTGGGGGGCTGAGGAGGTTGCCCGGCGGCAAGCGGCTCAAATGCCCCTGTTAGACAAGCGTGCGCGAGCAGGATATATTTTAAGCAACATGGGCGACGCCGCGGAGACCCGCCGGCAGGCCGCCCTGATCCTCTTACAAATACAGCAGAGCATTGCTGGGCGTTAGCTCGCCCAAGACTGCTTCGATTGGGTAATGCTGCATGCTCAGGGAGTCGGTTGCTAGGGCCTACTGCAGGGCCTATTGCGGGGTCTGGTGCCAGGCCTGTTTTTGTTACCCTCGGCGGTATGAAGGGCTGGTCAGGGGCAGTATGTAGGCCTTCGTTTGATTGGCTCTTGGCCTGTTACCCCTGCGGCCCACCATGCTGAAGCACTCCCATTGGCTTGGATTTTCCGTTGCCGCACCGCCGCAGCCCTCACCTTTAGTTTCGCCCCTCTCTGTTTTGCTTGGTTTCGCTCCTG
>Ga0105048_10014628_pt1 | contig 12216 bp, 14 predicted proteins | sample MAT05_FD_78382 | JGI IMG/M metagenome (GOLD analysis project Ga0105048, IMG submission 78382) | Freshwater microbial communities from Lake Fryxell liftoff mats and glacier meltwater in Antarctica - MAT-05 | ecosystem: Environmental > Aquatic > Freshwater > Ice > Liftoff microbial mat | place... | reverse complement strand
CGATGAAAATGCTCGGTCTATTCCGAGTACCAACTCCAGCGAAGATCTTCCTCCGCTCCCTCCACTTCCTCCGATCCTTCACGGACAAGCGACGCCGCTGGTTGAGGCTCAGGTTCGGAAGTTTGTTTTCTCGGTCGCGGCAATTTACGAATCCTGGCTGGGACGCCGAACGAGTCCGCACACGCGAAGGTCTTACGATCAGGACGTGATGACTTTCGTTCGGGAATATCTCGGGCTGCGCTGGCCGGACGACGCATCCAAGTTGCTCCAGATTTCGGTTCAAACTGTTCAGGCGTACCGCGACTGGCTTCTCGCCAAAGATGCGGCACCAAAAACGATCAACCGCCGGATTTCGTCGCTCTCTGGCTTTTACAAGTACCTGGCCGCTTCGGCGGCAGAACTGCGTTTGCCGATCATCGTCCCCAACCCGGCTCATTCACAGTTCATCCCACGGGCAACGAGCGATCCGGTCAGTGAAACCAAAGCCCTCACGGTCTCCCGGTCGAGGCAACTGATCGCCATGCCTTCGGGGGAATCCGTCATCGACTACCGGGATCGGGCGATTCTCAAGTTTTACATCTACTCCGGGGCAAGGCTCGCGGCCGGTTGTCATCTGACAGTTGCCGACTTCCACTCCGACGAATCTGGCTCCACAGTCCGGCTTCGCGAGAAAGGTGACCGCAGGCGAACGATTGGTCTCCACGTCGCGGCAAGCCAGGCGATCCAGGAATATATTGCGAAGGCAGAACTGACTTCCGGGTCGCTCTTCCGCGCTCGACTGAACTCACGGAGTCAAAAGCTCGGCGAAAAGGGTTTGAAGCCTTTGGCGATGTACCGGCTGCTCCTTCGCTACCTCCTGGCATTACCGAACTCGACTCGTGAAGTCGTTAAGCCTGACGGCACAAAAGCACGGGAATGCATCTACTCGCCCCATTCGCTCCGTGCGACGGCGGCAACGCTACTCCTCGATGCGGGGGTCGATATCGTGAAGGTGCAAGAGCTGCTCGGCCATCGGCATATCACGACGACTCAGATTTACGACAAACGAAGGCGGCACGTTTCTGAAGGCGCGTCGCACGAAGTGCCGATTTGAAGCGATTTCCCGACAGTCACCGGCTCGGGTTCCCCTCGCCCGCTTTGTTACCTGTGGAAGCGCTATCGGGAAGCATCTTGGCCACAGAAAAATTGCTGATACTATTGAATTAGATCACTGTACTTCGTGCGTTAGTCTCCTTGAAGGAGCAGTTCTGTGGCAACAATCATCCGCTTGGAAGCCGAAAGTGTGTGGGATGGGCTCGAAGAATTAAATTCTCTCGACGGTGTTGGAATTCGCTCGTTGGACATTCCGGATCGAACTCAGCTTAACAACGAAATAGCAATTTCAGGTGCCGTGATTGCCTCTGCGGCTTTCGTGTTCCTCAAGTTCGGGCAGCATGCTGTAACGGCGGTTCGAGATGTTATCGTTAAGCAGATCGAAAGCCGTCACGCCAAAGTGCAAATTACAGCTGGAAAGCACAAAATCGTCTACGAAGGCAACCTGAGTGTTGAGCAGTCAAATCAACTTCTAAACGATTTGAAAGTGATCGCCGAGGAGCTCGGCAAATGAATCTCGGTTGGTTACGTGGCCAATCCCGGACATTAGGGTTAAATCTTTCCCCCCAAGCCGATCTCGCATTCGATGGCGAACCTGGGTCGGAACGGTTTGCCGCGCCTGATGTCCGTCGCCAAATCATTTTGGATGGAACGCTCGTCCACGAGAGGACCCATTGGCTGCATTACATCGGCACGACGACGGGTGTTTTTCATATTGCTGTCTGGGAAGCCCAGGCACATGCAGGAAAGCAGATCATTTCCGAACTCGGCGACACAGTCGATAGTGAAAGCTTTCCATTGAGCAGTCTAGGGTTTCGAACGGATCCCGGTGCGTTGACTTTGCGTGTGGCGGCGCTATTGGACGGCTGGCTAGGCCTGCGGGATCTAAACTACTGGTTTGCCGGAAATCAATTTGTGGGGGCTGTTCGTTCCCCTAACCGTATGAGTTTTAAAGTTCTGAGCAATTTTATCAAGACATGGCTAATTCAGTTGCATCCTGGTCCTGACGCTGAGAAACACAGCGGCACTGGTCGGTATGAACCACCCGCGAGGTTTGGCGAGATTTCGGGAATGGCTGAGAAAGGAATGATGCTTGGCATGCATCACTTGACTGAATGCTCAGCGCGTCTGAATGAATATGCCTGCATGCAACATGGTCTCCTAAAGATCAAAGCTTCCGGATTACAATCGGCTGAGTTGGCTTTAGATACTTCATACTTGCTGGAAGGAGACTATGGTCAAGCCCGCAAGCGTTTTTACGAGTTGACTGGGCGGCGTCTGACGCATGAATCCGAAGCGATTTTGGCGGTGCTCGTTTTAGAAGCCCTAAACACAACATTACCGCCAATCTCCTCGATGGCCGGATTTTCTGAGCCATGGTATTCGTTTCATCCGTTTTACAGGTTTATAGCATTTGTCAGATTGACTGCGACTTACGCACCGAAGGTTGTCAAGTCGCTGGGACCCGTGGAATTTGCCATTATTCGAGAGGAAGTCCGCTCGCTTCTGCTCGAACAGAATCTGATTCTTCCTGACCTCAAGTTGCAAAGCGACGTTCGGCGTCTTTTTTCCGGATTTGCCGATGTAACCGTGCCAGATGATTTATATATCATCAAGGAGGGACTCAGCACCCCTACAGACTATATGCGGTATAAATATCTTGGTCGACTGGTTTATGATGCGTTTGATCTTTATCGAACGGAACCGGGATTAATTGCATTCCCTGCTCTTTACCAAGCTGTCGATCCGAAACGGTTTCAATTCCTATTTAATCCAATTCGACCTCCAGTACACTTCATCGAGGGTGAAGGCTATCGCCCAACCTGGGAAGATCCAGCTGGCCATGCCGTACTAATGCTGGACGCAATGGTCAACGAAATCATTTTCGCTGCCATGAATTGCGGATATATGGAGATGCTTCAAGCTCTACGCGCTCTATATCATCATACTCTACATCAACTCATTACTTCAGAATCGCTGCGAGTCGCGTTACTTAACGCCGGATTTACTGAGTCATTTGCTGCTGTGATTCACAAGAATGTGTGTCTATGAAGAGCGTGTCACTTCAATGATATTCTTACAGGGGTTTTGTAGCGAGAAGCCAGGAGTGTATATCAATGTTATTAACATCAACAACATTGCAAGGACTGGGTATTTCATCCTGTTTATTTAATATATCGGATGGGACTGACATTTCTTCAATTTCGCGTCGACCCACTGCGATGCAGGCTTCGTAGTCGAGCGGAACTATACCTGTCTCATGTTCACTAGGATTAACTGGTTTCGTATTTGTAGCTTGTGTAAATGCGATCATACAATAAACGATGCTATACCAAGAATCATATCAAGTCCAACATGAGACACCTGACCAATCATTTTCTTATCCGACGAATCCAGCCCAGCGGTTCAGCTCTCAAAGTATTGAGATCGACAGTGAGCGATAGGGCTTCAGTCTCAACAAACGAAGCGATCCAAGAGTATCTCGCGAAAACCGAAAACTACCTTCGCGCCCGGTCTGCATTTTCGTTCTCTGGTGAATTCACGGAGTCAAAAGCTCGGCGAAAAGGGGTTGAAGCCTCTGGCGATGTACCGGTTCCTCCTTCGCTACCTCCTGGCTTTGCCGAACTCGACTCGTGAAGTCGTTCGGCCCGACGGCACGAAAGCACGGGAATGCATCTACTCGCCCCATTCGCTCCGTGCGACGGCGGCAACGCTGCTCCTCGATGCGGGGGTCGATATCGTGAAGGTGCAAGAACTACTCGGACATCGGCATATCACGACGACTCAGATTTACGACAAACGAAGGCGGCACGTTTCTGAAGGCGCGTCGCACGAAGTGCCGATTTGAAGCGATTTCCCGACAGTCACCGGGTCGGGTTCCCCTCGCCCGCTTTGTTACCGGTGGAAGCGCTATCGGGAAACGGCTGACTTCACTTCGTTTTGATCATCGGGTTATCGAACGGCGGATCGTACAACCCCATTTCCTCGCTCAGCGCCGTCAACTCGTTCATGGCATCAAGCTGCTTCAGCTTGAATTGTCTTTGATAATCGAGCAAATCCCGAAGCGGAATCAATCGGATTGATTCCGAACCGATCACAGGCAGTTCGCCTTGCTCGATCAGCTTTTTCACAAAACCTTGTGTGGTGTTCAGAATGTTTGCTGCTGCACCCAAGGAGATACGCGGCAGGTGATATCGGAGTTGAACAGCCTGCCCTTGACCGAACATTCGCAGTATTTCGGTCAAGTGTTCAATCGCGATAAACGGTAACTTGAGTTCCTGATCACTTTGTTCAGTCTGAAAAGAGATATGCAATTCTCGAAGATCACTCAACGCCGCAAGCTGCGAAGCCGCTTGTTTCGCAAGGACTATATCCTCTGGGCATGGAACGTGGATTGTGTTTTGAATCGTGGTTTGCATTCTAAGACTCCATTTCGATGCTCACGAGTCAGCTTTCATTTTGATCGCTTGCATTTCTCGAAAAAGCTTTGAGTCTGGCATCAAGTAACAGATCCGTTACGTGGAACTTCATCTGTTTCAGTTGCTCGAAAGTGCTGGCCAATTCCAGCAACCCCGCTTCGGCTGCTTTTTCCAGAACACCGATGGTTCCTATCGTTTGAACCTGCTCTTGAGCAGCGACTTTGCGTCCGGTCTTTTCGTCGATGATCAAGAAATCAGCCTTAGACTCCTTGGCAAGTGCAATTGCGGCAGTCTCGCCGGGATGGAGGCCTTTATAAGCGGTGATGATTAGGGGCTTTTGAACGCGTAACCATTCCGCAGTGTTTGCGATGATGTCGGCGATGCCGAACTTGGCCGCTTGCTCAGTTAGTTCAATATGGACTTCCGGTGGAATGAGCACGCTTCCATAAAGAACTCTCAGAATGTCCAGTCGATTCATTTTGGAAAGGACGATTAGCGCTGAAGTGTCGGAGACAACGATCATTGACCGTGAGCTGCCATGATTTTGGTGAGAGTTTGGTAATCGTTTTCTATGTCTTCCAAAGTCAGGCTTTGGGCAAATTCCTTGCGGTCGACAAGAAAGGCATCGGTCTCAAAACGATCAAGGCCTAGCATTTGGCCAAGTTCGTAGTGGGTGATCTTCTCCTCTCGAAATAAATCGAGTCCGAGCGCCTCACACGTTTTGCTGTCGAGGTTCGGAGCGACTTCGCGGAGCCGCGCTTCCATAGCTTCTGGAATGTCGAGAGTGATCTGCATTGGGTTGGCTCCTTTACCCTAATGGTACCTGAATGTTTCTCAGGCAACAACACGTTTGTAAGTCGGTAAGTCGTCGCGGAAGATGCTTCCCGACAGTCACCGGCTCGGGTTCCCCTCGCCCGCTTTGTTACCGGTGGAAGCGCTATCGGTAAGTGCCAGATAGAGATTGTCCTTTTGCATCTTACCCACGGCGTGGTAGAATCTGATCAACGAGATAGTAATGAACTTACAAATCGAACTACCCGAAGCACTTGGACGCCGCCTCGCTGACGAAGCGCATAAACGCGGGTCCGCATTGAGCAATCTGGCTGTGGAACTTCTCGAACAGTCGTTACCAATTTCAACTAAAGCCAAGTCAACATCCGAGATGATCCTGGGATGGGTGGCACAGGATGAGATGATGTCAGACGATGATATTACTCGTCACCGTTCCGTTCTAAAAGCGATTGATGAAGACCGTTCTTCCGATCGAAAGCTGTTTGCGAAGGTACTGGCAGAGAAGTTTCAATGATTCGCACTATCCTTCTCGATGCTGGCCCTTTGGGCCTCTTGTGTGCGCCCTCTGGCAAGAAAGGTCAAGCATCGGATTGCAAACTGTGGCTTGCGGAACGGATTCAGAAAGGATCGCGGATAATAGTCCCGGAAATCACAGACTACGAAGTCCGGCGTGAGCTAATTCGTGCGGGATTGTCGGCAAGCGTTCTGCGACTCGATGCTTTATCAGAGGGTTTGGAATATTTGCCTCTTACGACAGTCGCCATGAAGATGGCAGCGAAACTTTGGGCTACGGCTCGCCAAGCTGGTAATCCAACCGCTGGCGACAAAACGATCGACGCCGATGTGATCCTCGCAGGCCAAGCGCTAACACTGAATGACCCAGATGTCCGAATCGCTACCACAAATGTTGGTCACTTATCGCGGTTCGTGTTGGCGGAAGAATGGCAGGATATCTCTGACAAATGATTTTGAAGCGACTTCCCGACAGTCACTGACTCGTTCACCTCGCTCGCTTCTGATACCGATAGGAAACGAGTGAAGGGGCCGATATGACCACAATCGATACCGTCTTTGAAAAGAGTGTTTTCCGGCCACTTGAGCCGGTAGCAATCCATGAAAACAAGCGAATCCGAATCAAAATTGACTCCGGATTGTACGGTTCCAGTGAGTTAAGGCACCCCCGCCTGAGTCCTGGTGTTTATCCGGACGATTTTCCTGACGTGGCAGACTCGGATTTTGAGTACGTCGCCGTGCCGCCAAAGGCAGTTCACACGGTGAGCGCCAACATCATTTTTGCTGGCAAGATCGAACCCGCTCCTCACCCTTGATCGCATTATGGGCCAAAAAATACTCCTGACACTCGGTCTATTTCACTTCGGGTCAACTCTCGCCTGCTTTGCTATCGGTGGAATCGCTATCGCGGTGACGGTTCCCTTCATTTCATTTGATCATCGGGTTATCGAACGGCGGATCGTACAACCCCATTTCCTCGCTCAGCGCCGTCAATTCGTTCATGGCATCAAACTGCTTCTGCTTGAATTGTCTTTGATAATCGAGCAAATCCTGAAGCGGAATCAATCGGATTGTTTCCGAACTGATCACGGGCAGTTCGCCTTGCTCGATCAGCTTTTCCACAAAACCTTGTGTGGTGTTCAGAATGTTTGCTGCTGCACCCAAGGACATACGCGGCGGGTGATATCGGAGTTGAACAGCCTGCCCTTGCCCGAACATTCGCAGTATTTCGGTCAAGAGTTCGATCGCGATAACCGGTAACTTGAGTTCCTGATCACCTTGTTCAGTCTGAAAAGAGATATACAATTCTCGAAGATCACTCTTCGTCACAAGCTGCGAAGCCGCTTGTTTCGCAAGGACGGTATCCTCTGGGCATGGAACGTGGATCGTGTTTTGAATCGTGGATTGCATTTGCGGAGGTTACCACAAAGTTACCCACTTGGTAAGTCTTTGCATGCGTGCAACCGGGTATCAGGCGGTTTAGACTATCCTCGGCTTTGGGTAATTCCACCCGAAGGAGACTGAAATGCCGGTGACAATTTTGAAGAAGCCGAAGGCTTCAAAGACGGCGATGCCGTCGTTCCTGGGGCAATCTCTCGCAGAAGAGGCGTCGCCTCTCGCCTCGGGCCTCGATCTCTCGAACCGCACGACGCGAACGCCAATCGGCTGGATCACGGACGGCTCGCCGTCGATGACGGGGTTCACTCAACTCCAGCTCGACAGTGCCGTGTCGATGGTCGATGAACTCCGCAAGATCCCGACGACGGCCCGCTCGGTGATCATGAACATCGTTCAGCTCGGCACGCCGTCGGTGGCGACGGATTTCCACGCGATCGCCAAGTTCCAGGTGCCACCACTCCATGTGGCGAAGTCCACGCCGCTGCACACGGCACTGGATCTCATGACGAACGATCTGGGCGGGCTTTTCTCCGATCTCCGGGCGAATGGCATCGAACGGACGGATAGTGTCGTCATCATCACGACTGACGGTTTTGCAAACGATACGACGCCGGAAGTTATCGCCAAGAGCATCGAAGCGTTCCTCGGCATCGGCAAGAAGTGGTCGGTAACGAACCTCGTCGTCGGCGTTGGGAGCAAGCTGAATGTGGATCTGCTCAAGACGCTCGCGAATGCGATTCCGCCGCTCCATATCGAAGAACTGAATGCGGCAGTGCTCATGCCGTTCATTCAGAAGATCGCCAGGCAGGTGAGCGAGTCGCGTCGCGGACAGAAGATCGAACTCGAACTGCCCGACGGGATCGAAACGCTCGAATAGAATAACGACAATCCCTACCCCGTGGTTCGGATCGCTCACGGTTAATACATCGTAATGAACGAAACGATTTTGGACTATGACCGTGCCTTCTCAGCCGGGCATCTTGCCAGCATTATGCCCGGCTCGCTCGCACTGGATTACAACACTTCTTACGAATCAATCCTGCAATTGCGTGACGAAGTTAAGCAGCTCGACTCGATTCGCGTTCATCAGTCCCGTGAGTCACTTCGATTTGAGATGGGCCGGGCATCGCAGAAGGTCGTTGACTTCATTGGATCGATTGCTCACGAACGCGATCACGTTCGGCGTTTCCTTTCCAGTAGTTATGCCTTCCTCTGTGACAGTGTCCGTTGCCAACAAGTTCGTGTCACGGCCCATGCCATAGGGAAACTCGGTCCTGAGAATTATGCGAAGCATAACAAGACAGTTCATTGCATGCTAATGAGAGAATCCCCAAGCGAAAGTACGCCGAATAATATTGGCGATGCACTATGCTACAATCTACGATTACTCGAACAGTTTCTCGGCGCTATCACTGATGGGATGAATGGCAATCCGGATGCATCACATTTCAAGTCTATTCATTTGGGGTCAACGAGTCCAGACGATGTGTATCTTGCGTGTCCTGTTTTACTTCATAACAATCGTTCGTTAACACGGCCACTACTCAATACTCGACATATCCTCGAAATGTTCGCGATCCTCGAACACGGAAACGGCCTGTCTCGCAAAGCCTGTGCGACTGAAGACGTTCAGAAGCTACTCGATACTATGAGCGGTGAGTATCGTCAGTTGATGGGAGTGTGGAACTTCGCGATTGGAAACGGCAACGTCGGCAAGATTACATCGCAGCAACGAAGTGCAGGCGATTTGGTTTTCGATTGGTATCGAACCTTTCCTTTTGAGTTCTTTGTTGCGGCTGATCTCGCTCTTTGGCCACCGTACTTTCCCGATCAATCGGTTGCCATTGCCGATCCGCATTCTTGGCAGGACATATCCCCGGCCTCGCGATTTGTCCGAATCCTCGAACGTTTTGAACAAACGGGACTGAAGCCGACTCCGATACCGCACGAATCGCGAAATGAGCGATTCTTGCAACTTCAGGAAGAGCTATGCGCTCATTTTCAATGGCCAACTCCGACTTCCCTGGCCAACGCTTGGCTAACGAAATTGACAACGGCACTCGTAACTGGTCAGTCACCCTGGCTCGAAATTGATGGGCCGTCGACGTACCGACTCAGAAATGCCTACGCCCTGTTACGGCTGCGTTGTGAAAAGCCTGCCGATCTGGTGTTGAACAATATCGATTACGTTCAACATAAGATCGAACGCCCACCGGTCTGGATATTCACGGAGCCGGATGGAAGTAAAAGACCGTTGCCAATTCGGCGAGACGAACCAACACTACTCTTGCCGTTTATTATGATTGAATTAACGCGACATTTGTCTTCCGGTGATCGGGCGGCAATGAGCTTCCAGTACGACCGTAAATTTCGCGAGATTGCGGTGTCCGAGTATAGTTCTGTTCTTTCGCAAATCGGGCAATGGCCGGGAGGCTTGGAAGATCAATTTTACGATTACCTCGTTAAACGTGTTATCACCGCACAAGATCGCATTGCGGAGATTCTACGCAAAACATAAGCAGTTGAGTAAGCATCTCCAGAACACATCTACCCTATGGAGTGTTCGTCCTCAAGGCATCGATAGCCAGAAGCGCAGCAGAAACACGTTGATCCAGGGATAGGGCCGCGAATCGTGGAACAGATTCCAGCGCGGTCGCGACGCGGAGTATTATATCGCTGTCGATCTCGCTACTCGTACGAATGGATTCAAGAAGCTCAAGCCCATCTTCACCTTGCGAAAGACAGAGCGCGACAAACTGGTTTGCAGCCCAAGAGCGGAACACGTCTTCATCGCTACCCGCTGCCATTGCTCCGTCAAGGATTGCAACGCGAAGTTCCGAACCGCCGATGCGCTTCCATTCGTCTCGTGGTTTAGGTGCCAAGTACTCGACGGCTGCTTCAAACGGACGCGCGGGTGCCTTCATCCATTCGTGTTCGACGGCGAATGGTTCCGGGTTCAATTCTGGAAATCGCCCGGCCCGAAAATCAGCGATGAATTGAGTATCAATTCGTATTCGTTCTTCTGTACTCAACGGTTGTGCGTGCTGCGTATTCATGTTTAGTCCCTCCTGAAAGCAACCCAATCGCTCGGATAGCCAACGGCTAACAGCGCGTAGGCCAGTCCCCAATCATCTAGCCACGACTTCACTTCATTCGTCAAGTTGTCGAGCTCCTTCGCGCTTTGTTCGGGCGTCAAATTTTGTTTCGCAAAGCGAGCCTCGAATAGTTTTCTCGCATAAGAACGCAACCCGCTCATATTCGTTTTCTCATAACTGCTTCCGCCGGGGTTGTACACGAATTCACTGTTCCGTTTCATCATAAACATGAGGTTCGCGAGGTGATTCACAGTTGTTGCTGTTAAGCTATTTGTTTCCTTGATGAGTAGAAATTTATAGCGCACGTGGCGAACGAATGAGACAACGGATTCACTCAGCATGGTAGCTGGTTCGGGAAAGGGAATCGCGCCGACAGGTAAATTGAGATGGAGTAAGTGAACAACGAAGTAGTGCTGGCCCCCCGCCATGACCAAATCGCGATTCCAGCGGCTCAACGTGCTTTCAGGTACTTTCAGAAAGTCACGCCATTCGGTACGGGTCATTCGCTGCGTCTCCGGAAGAACGGTCAACCGGTGCTGGAGTTCGCGAACGAAACGATGCCCTATGGCCTCATACATCCGAATGCGAAAATGACTTTGCAAAAATCGGTCGATTCCCTCGATCAGATCGGGGTTCGCTGACGGGGTGAAGCGGTAATGCTTTGCCAACTTCTTATTGGCGGTCCGTTTCCAGCTGTTTTCTAGTGGCAAGATCTTCATCCGAGTCATTCTCCTCAAGTTGTTGCATGCGAACAACTCAGGCTTCGGCAATTCGGTCCACAATCAGAACTGCGGTAATTTCAGTTTAGGGCCAGAGGTCTTTTCGACCTTCAAATCTGAGTAAGCGATGGACGCTTTGGGCATAACAACAGGTCGATTTTATCGAAGCGGAACGCTGGTAGCGTCTGCCGGGGAAGGTTCCGTTTACACGGTGGAAGCCGACAATTCGATCCTCCTCAAGATTCTGACTCGACCGTTGACCGCGCGTGAGGTGGACAAACTGCGGACTTTAGCAGCAATCAAACCAAAGCCGTCTTACGCGGCGATACCGATTGAAGTCGTCATCGATCCATCGACGCGAACGCCTGTCGGCTTCGTTCAGCCGTACTTTGCCGCTGCCGTTCCCCTCACCCGCGTCCTGGATTCGCACGGTCGAACGGCGCTCAAGCTTCCGAACGACCTGGCGTTCCGCGTCAAGCTCTGTCGGCTCGTTGCCGAAGCCTTCGCCCGCGTACACGCGGCGAACCTCGTCGTCGGGGATGTTTCGGACGGCAACTTCCTCGTCGGCCGCAACTGGCTGGGTCGTGCGACGGTCGTCTACGTCATCGACTGCAATTCGTTCCAAGTGACGCTCCGAACGAATCTCGGAAATGAATTCTTTCCCTCGGGCGTGGCGACGGAAGAATACGCGGCTCCGGAAGTGCAGTCGACCGATTGGTCGACGAGCCTGCGTTCGGTTTACTCGGATAGCTTCGGCTTCGCGGTCCTTGCCTGGAAGCTGCTCTTCGGCGGCTCGCATCCCTTCGCGGTGGTCACGCCGCGCTCCGTCGATGTGCCACCGATTGGCGAACGGATCGAGAAGCGGCTATTCCCGTTTTGCCCCGGCTCGCCGATGCCATCAAACTGGAAGGCTCCCTTGATTCAGCCGTCGCTTGGTGTGTTGCCGGTTGAAGTTCGCGAGTTGTTTTTTCGCGCGTTCTCCTCGGCAGATCCTCGTGACCGTGCGACGGTGGAGGAGTGGTGTGATGTCTTTCGGGGCTGGGAACGGATTCTGACGCCGAGTTTGCCGTTCCGCATTCTCGGGGCATGGAACGGCTCCATCGCGGACCGACTCGCAAGGACACTGTCCACATTCAAACCGTACCTGGGCCGGGCGTTCGTCTTCGCGGTTCTCGTGACGTTCGCGCT
>Ga0105048_10014627_pt1 | contig 12218 bp, 8 predicted proteins | sample MAT05_FD_78382 | JGI IMG/M metagenome (GOLD analysis project Ga0105048, IMG submission 78382) | Freshwater microbial communities from Lake Fryxell liftoff mats and glacier meltwater in Antarctica - MAT-05 | ecosystem: Environmental > Aquatic > Freshwater > Ice > Liftoff microbial mat | place... | reverse complement strand
GGGCGCACGGCAGGGGTCGTGCGTGGCGCACGGCAGTCGTGCACCCGCGACGATGGCAGGACATCCGATCGCTGCCCAGCGGCCCCGAGGCGCACTCGCCTCGGATGTCCGAGCGTGATGTGGACGCAGCCAGGGTGGAGCAGGGCGGCCGAGGCGGTCATCGGCCCACGCAGGTCGTCCGCCGGGCTGTCGACCTGTCATTGGTGCACACAGGTCGTGCGCCGGGTGGCCGAGGCGGTCATCGGCCCACGCAGGTCGTGCGCCGATGCTCGCGGCCCAGAGTGCTCGCTGCCCAGACGCAGCCATGGCGGCCGGTACTGGACAGGTCCCCGCGCGGCCGTGTATGGTGCCGCCGTGCAGCACCGTCATCGCGTAGCCGAGATGTGTATGCCCTGGCGGCCCCTTGGAGGGAAGACAGGGCAGTAGGTCTTCGCGCCGTTGACAGGCGAGGGGGACCGAAGCCGGTCCCGGGGCCGCAGTCCAGAAGGACTGCGGCGTTTCTGTCTTCACCAGACTCCAGGGGTAGCCGCCGAAGATCTGCCGGGACCGACAGCCATGCCGATCCCCAGGAGGTCTCGTGTCCTTCGGTCCTGCGCCCCAGGAAGATCCTGCGGCCGCATCCCACACCCAACGGCTCGCGCCGCCGCGGAGTGCGACCCCGAACACCGTCCGGTCCAACGTCGCGAACTCCCAGTTCAGCGTCGAGTTCACGGCCGTCAGTCGCTCGTTCCCGCGTCAAGGAGGCGCTGCCGACCACGGACGCACGGCCACACGGGGCCCGCAGCATCTCGTCATCCGTGACATCAGCCTCTCGGTCCGACCTGGCGAGGTCGTGGGCATCCTGGGCACCAGCGGCTGCGGCAAATCGACCCTGTTGCGGATCGCCGCGGGCCTCGACTCTCCCTCCACGGGTGCTGTGCGCATCGACGGCAGCCCGGTCGCGGGTGTCGATGGTCGGTGTGCCTTCGCGTTCCAGGAGCCCCGGCTGCTGCCCTGGCGCACGATGGCCGGCAACGTGGCCATCGGCCTGCCGCACGGTATCGACCACGCCGAGAGCGAGGCCCGGGTCGCCCGGCTGCTGGAGCTGGTCGGCCTGACCGCATTCGCCGGCCATCGGCCGCGCGAGGTGTCCGGAGGCATGGCCCAGCGGGCGTCTCTGGCGCGTGCCCTGGCGCGTGACCCGGGCGTGCTGTTGCTGGATGAGCCGTTCGCATCCCTGGACGCACTGACCCGGATGCGCATGCAGGACCTGCTGCTGGACGTGCATGCCGCAGCCCCGACCACGGTGCTGCTCGTGACCCACGACGTGGAGGAGGCACTCCAGCTGTCCGACCGGGTCGTGCTCCTGGGCACGGAAGGCGATCGTGATGGTGCCGCCATCCGGCGCATCGTGACGGTCCCTGGCGACCGGCCACGCGACCGCGGATCTGCCGAGATCGCGGAGTTGCGGGCGCAGCTGCTCGAAGGGCTGGGTGTCAGTCGACACACGAACTGAGCTCGGTCCCTCCCCCGCCCACCGAACCACGATATCCCGAAAGGATCCGAACCATGCATCACCGACGAACCAGCACACTCCTGGGCGGCGCGCTCGCCGCATCGCTGCTCCTGACCACGGCGCCGGGCCTTGCCCAGTCCCCCGCAGCAAGCACCGCACCCGTGTTGACTCAGGGTGGCGCGCTCAACATCGACTTCGCGACCTACAACCCACTGAGCCTGATCATCAAACAACAGGGCTGGCTGGAGGCCGCGCTGGCGCCCCAGGGCATCAGCGTCAACTGGATCCAGTCCGCAGGCTCCAACAAGGCCAATGAGGCGCTCCGCGCCAACGCCATCGACATCGGCTCGACGGCTGGCTCCGCGGCACTCCTGGCCCGGTCGAATGGCTCGCCCATCCAGGTCATCGACATCTACTCCCAGCCCGAGTGGGCGGCCATCGTGGTGCCCGGCGATTCGACCATCGCGTCGGTCGCCGATCTCGCCGGCAAGCATGTTGCGGCGACCATCGGCACCGACCCCTACTTCTTCCTGCTCCAGGCGCTGGAGGAGGCCGGCGTGGCCCTCGATAGCGTGACCATCGAGAACCTGCAGCATGCCGATGGTTGGGCGGCACTCCAGAATGGCTCCGTGGACGCGTGGGCGGGTCTGGACCCCATCATGGCCGGTGCCGAGGCGGCCGGCGCCAAGCTGCTGTATCGCAACGTGGGCTTCAACAGCTACGGCTTCCTGAACGCCACGGAGTCGTTCCTGGCCAGTAAGCCGGACGTGGCGCAGACCGTCGTCGACACCTACGAGCATGCCCGCGCCTGGGCCGCCGAGCACCCGACCGAGACTGCCCAGGTCCTGGCGGAGGTATCCGGCCTGGACGTGGCCATCGCGACCAAGGTCATCACCGAGCGCGCCAACCTCGATGTCGATCCGATCCCCGGCGCCGCCCAGATCGCGGTGCTGACCAAGATCGGGCCCATCTTCGTGACCACCGGCGCCGTGCCCAACCAGGGTCTCATCGACGCTGCACTGGGCACCATCATCAACGACTCCTTCGTCGCGCAGGCCGACCCGAGCCGCATCCCGTGATCGGGGCGCCATCCCCGTCAGACACCTGCTGTCCCATCGATGGATAGCCCGATACCGGGCGCCGGGACCGCCGTCATCACGACGGCGGTCACCGCGTCTCCCATCTCCGACGAGGTCGAGCTGGTCCGGGCGCTGGAGCAGGCAGACCAAGGGCGTCAGCCGCTGATCACCCGGCGCTGGTGGCGCGTCACGCTGGGCGTGGCGCTGCCGCTGGCACTGCTGGGCCTCTGGCAGCTGAGCACGTCCCTGGGCTGGTTCTCCATCTCACAGTTGCCGCCGCCAGCGATGGTGTTCGACGCCGGTATCGATCTGCTCAACCGCGGCCTGCTGGCCAAGTTCGTGGCGATCTCGACCCAACGGGTCGTGATGGGGTTCCTCGTGGGCGCGTCGCTGGGACTGCTGTTGGGCGCCGTCACGGGTCTGTCCCGCTCCTGGGACCAGTTCTTTGGGCCCACCTTGGCAGGGATCCGTGCTGTGCCATCCCTGGCTTGGGTGCCGCTGTTGCTGCTGTGGCTCAAGATCGGCGAGGAATCGAAGGTCACGCTCATCGCCATCGGTGCCTTCTTCCCTGTCTACACCATCACGGCAGCGGCGCTCCGACATGTGGACCGCCAGCTGGTGGAGGCCGGACGCGCGTTCGGGCTGCGGGGCGTCCACCTGTTCACGACCATCCAGCTCCCGGCCGTCCTGCCGTCGGTGATCTCGGGTCTGCGCCTGGCGCTCGCCCAGTCGTGGCTGTTCCTGGTCGCCGCAGAGCTCATCGCCGCGAACGCTGGCCTGGGCTTCCTGCTCACGGACTCCAGCAACACGGGCCGAGTCGATCGCCTGCTGCTGGCGATCCTGCTGCTGGGCATCATCGGCTTGCTGAGCGATTCTCTGCTGCGCGTATTCGAACGCTGGGCCATCCGGCGCTGGACCTGACACCAGCTGGCGGGTAGCTGCGCCATAGTGCGGGGCCGTGACCGACCCGCATCCGCCGATGCCCAGCCTGACCTGGGCGCAGGTATTCGCTCGTCGACTGGAGCGCCACTTCCTCGTGGATGGCTCGGCCAGCACATCCCTGGACCCAGCAGTCGTGGCGCGGCGCATCTGTGGCGCACACGCCCAGATCATGGGCGCGGCAGAGGTGTCGGTCGCGATGCGCACGCCCGCTGGCATCCGTGCCGACGTCCAGGACGCGCTGCTGGTGCAGCGGACCCTCATCAAGACGTTCGGTCCCCGGGGCACGGTGCACCTGCTGCCCACCGACGACCTGCCGATGTGGACCGGCGCGCTGTCCGCGGTGCCGACTGGGCCGGACGGCCTGCCAGCGGACCTGCGACTGAGCGCAGATGAGACGGACCAGCTGGTGGCAGTCATGGCGGAGTCCTTCGCGGACCGGGACCTGACATTCGACGAACTGGGCGAGGTGGTCATCGGGGCCACGGGGCCGTGGGCAGGTGCGCTCGTCATCCCGGCATTCAACAGTGCCTGGCCGCGCTGGCGCCGGGCGCTCATCCCGGCCGCGCGACGAGGGGTCCTGTGCTTCGGCCCCGACCGGGGCCGCAACGTGACATACACCAGCCCGCGTCGCTGGTTGCCCGGTTTCATGCCCGCCGACCCGAACGGGGCGATCCGCGACCTGGTGCGCCAGTACCTCGCCGCGTACGGACCGGCGACGCCGGCGCAGTTCGCACAATGGCTGGCGGGCCCAAAGCGCTGGGCCGCGGACCTGTTCCATGACATGGGCAGCGAGCTGACCGAGGTCGACGTGGAGGGCACGCGTGCCTGGCTGGCGACCGATGACCTGGACGTGCCATCTTTGCCGCCGCGTGGCGTTCGACTGCTGCCGTACTTCGATGCGTACACGGTCGGGACGCATCCCCGGGACATCGTCTTCCCGGGTGTGGCGCACGAGCGAGCCCTCTCCAGGGGGCAGGCCGGCAATGTGCCGGTGCTCCTCGTGGACGGCATCGTGGGGGGCATCTGGCACCAACGGCGCAGCGTCCGACTGCTCGATGTCCGCGTCTATCCATTCCTGACCCTCAGCGCGGACCAGCTGCGGGGGCTGGATGCGCAGGTCGGCCGACTGCGCACCATCCTGGGCGCGGATGCACGGATCACGATCGGTCCGGTCGAGGCTGGCAGGCACCTGTAGGTGGCCCGCGGCTGTCGGCGACCTGGCTGCGACCCATCCGGGGCGCCAGTGACGTGACATAGAGAACGACCCCGGGAGGCGGGGTCCACGGGGCCGTGAGGTCAAGAGTCTTTGGTTGCGGGGGACGGATTCGAACCGCCGACCTTCGGGTTATGAGCCCGACGAGCTGCCGCTGCTCCACCCCGCACGCGGAGTGTACACAGGTTCGTCAAACGATGCACGCGCGACACCGGTCCATCCCGGTCTACCGGTTTCAGGCGGTACGCAGCTCGATATCGATGGGCGTGGGAAAGCTGCTCCGTATGCTCGCGGCACCAACCCACAGCCCGATCCGGGCGGCCTCCGCTTCGACCGCTGCTCCTGCCTCAGTACCGACATCCTCGAACAGTCGCGTCGCGATGCCGCCCGATGCGCGCTGGCCCCAGCCGCCCACGATGCGCCCATCGGCCCAGATGGTGGGTCCGGCGTTGCCGTTGCTGTCGAATACGACCGGCCGGTGCGACCCCAGGTACCACGCGCGTCCCTGCCAGCCCATCGTCGTGGCGTCGAGGGCGGGCAACAGCGCGATCCATGGGTCGGGTGTTGGCGCCGGTTCCAGATCGTCGGGCAGCAGGTACCCGATCTGGCCGTCGTCGAGCGCGACCTCGACCGCAGCATTGGCGTCGAGGGCCAGACGGATGGCCGCGACCGTCCAGCCCGTCCACCATCGCAGGTCATCCCGCGTGCCAGGACCGAACACGCGCAGCCACTGGCCGACGAGCCGGGCTCGCGCCAACTCAGTGGGCATCGAGGGGATGCCCTCCCGCAGCCAATGCTCGATGGGGCTCCAGCGCACCTGGGAGCCGGTCCACGAGCCCCGCGGCCGGCCCCGCCCGATGTGCCCATCGAGCGCCAAGTGGAAGAACACCTTCTGGGAGACGCTCATCGACGTCGCGTATGCCCTCCCCTGCGCGAGCGCTATCCGCTGGCCCAGCCGGGGATCCAGGGTGGTGAGCTCCGCAGTCGTCGCCTCGCCACGCTCCCGGATCGCGGCCAGCCCGACCCGCTCGAGCTCATCGAACAGGGCGGCGGTGTCCGGGCCGATGCCGCCCGCCGCGAACATGGCAAGTGTCCGCGTGCGTTCCCGACGTCCGATGTCCAGTGACGCGGCGGCGTGGAGCGTAGCCACCTCCTCGACCGGTACCAGGAACAGTGTCCTCCGCATGGCGAGGACGCGGAGCACGCTGCGTGTCTCGTACATCTCGCGGCCGATGGACTCCGGTGACGACTCCAGCATGCGGGCGCGCGCCTGCAGGTACATGCTCGCGACGTCCGTGCCATGCAGCGCCACCATGGCGCGTGCCGCGTCAGCAAGCGTGCCGACCTGGGTGCCGGGTGCGATGGCGTGCCGGCGGCCGATCCGGGCACGCCGCTGCTCGTCGGAGATGGCGGGTCGCGCCGTCACGCCGACGGGAGGCCGACTACCTCCACCGGTTCGATGATCCCTGCGGGCGTGAAGCCCATGATCTGGGCGTAGAACGACAGCTCCGCCTCCAGCGAGCGCCGCCGATTCTCGGCCCGTCTGAAGCCGTGACCCTCCTCCTGGAACAGCAGATAGGCATGGGGCACGCCGTTCCGGACGAGTGCCGCCACCATCTCGTCTGCCTGCGCCTGGGGCACGACCCGGTCATCCGCGCCCTGGAGCACCAGGACGGGTGTCCGGAGCCGGTCGACCGAGTGGATGGGCGACCGTTCGTCAAACACGGCGACGCCCTCCGGCCAGGGCGCGACCAGCAGGTCCAGGTAGCGCGACTCGAACTTGTGGGTGTCGCGCGCAAGGGCCGCAAGGTCGCCCACCCCGAAGTAGCTCGCGCCGGCCGCGAAGTCCTCACGGAAGGTCAGGGCGCACAGGGTGGTGTAGCCACCGGCGCTGCCGCCCCGGATCGCGAGCCGCTTCGGGTCGGCCAGCCCCTGGCCAGCCAGCCAGGTCGCGGCGCTGGTGCAATCGTCCAGGTCAACGATGCCCCAGCTGCCCAGCAGCCGGTCCCGATAGGCACGCCCATAGCCGCTGCTACCGCCGTAGTCCACGTCCACCACCGCGAAGCCGCGGCTGGTAAAGAACTGCACGTCCAGGCTGAGGTGCTGGTCGGTATTGGAAGTCGGCCCGCCGTGCGAGATGACCAGCAGTGGGGGCAGCTCATTGTGCGGGGCGTTCGCATCGGGGTTGGTGGGCGGATAGTGGAAGGCGTACGCGCTGCGCCCGTCCTCGGTCGGGAACTCCACGAATCGCGGCCGCGAGAGATATGCCGCGTCGACGGGTGCGGCCTCGGCGCCCCGCATGCGCTGCGATCCACCCGTCGACAGGTCGAGGCGGACCACGGCAGTCGGACGGCTCGGCGACGCAGCGATGCAGACAGCGATGTCACCGGCGACCGACAGGCCGCGCAGGTCGGTCGCGTCCAGCTCGATGGGTGTCGGCTGCGCGCCCGCCTCCAGCCGCAGCAGCCGATCGACGCCCTGCGACCGGGCGATGGCGATCACCCGGCCCTGGCCGTCGAACCCGAAGGGCCGCTGCCCGAAGACCCACTGCGGCTCCGCGAACTCGGCCTCCATGGGGGCGAGCGCCTCAAGGTCCGCGACACCAGGACGCCAGCGATACAGGTTCCACCAGCCAGATCGGTCCGACGCGAAGACCAGGCTGCCATCCGGCGCCCATGCCGGGCTGGCGATCGAATCGGTCGAACCTCCCGCGACGCGGTCCACCGAGACCACCGAGCCGGCTTCGTCCAGTCGGCCGACCCATAGCTCACTGCCGTCCCAGGGCATGTTCGGGCGGTCCCATGTGAGCCAGCTCAGTCGCTCGCCGTCCGGCGAGGGGCGTGGATGGCTGAAGAAGTCGTGGCCGTCCACGAGCGACATGACCACCCCGTCCTCCAGACCCACCGCCACGACACTGTTGGTCGGTTCCCGGTCGTCGGCCCGATGATCCTCCACGATGGCCAACACCCGACCCCGGCGTCGATCGATGCGCATGTCGGCGAACCGGAGCCCAGGCTCCGCGACGAGGGCTCGGGGAGTGGCGCCCGGATCGAGACGAACCAGGCGCCCATCAGCGAACTCGGAGTGGATGACCAGCCCTCCATCCACGGTCCACGCACCGCCGCCGTACTCGTGCACCCGGTCGCGCACGTTGGAGGGTGGAGGCGTCAACTCCGTGACCACTCCGTCCGGACCGATGCGCAGCAGGACCACGCGGCCGCCCTCATCGGGCCGGCTCTCCAGCAGGTACACGTCGGCGCCATCGATGGTCGGCTCGGACAGGCCGCGGCTGGCCACGAGCACCAGGTCCAGGGTGATGGGCGACGGCCATGTGCCGTACGGGAGGATCTGCACAGGACTCATGGATCGAGGATAGCGCCGGCGCGCGGCCGGTCCATACTGGGCGGGTGCGGATCCTGGTCATCGGGGCGAGCGGCTACATCGGAGGACGGCTCGTGCCGTTGCTGGTGCAGCGCGGTCACGAGCTGGTGCTGGCGGGTCGGCAGCCGGGTGCCCTCGCGGTGCGCTTCCCGGGGACGCTGTCCGTGCGCGCAGACCTGCTCGACCCGACCACGATGGCGGCCGCGGTCGAGGGCGTCGATGTGGCCTACTACCTGGCGCACTCCATGGCTGCCGGTGAGTCCGGGTTCGCGGAACGTGACCTGCGGGCCGCCCGGGACTTCGCAGCCGCAGCGGCAGCCGCTGGAGTCAGGCGCATCATCTACCTGGGTGGCCTCGGTGACGACGCCACGGAGCTGTCGCATCACCTGGCAAGCCGGCATGCTGTGGGCGCGGAGCTCGCCGCACACGGCGTGCCCGTCACGGAGTTCCGGGCCGCCATCGTCATCGGCTCCGGCAGTGCCTCCTTCGAGATGCTGCGCCAGTTGACGGAGCGGCTGCCGGTGATGATCACGCCCCGCTGGGTCAAGACGCGCTGCCAGCCCATCGGCATCCGGGACGTCCTCGACTACCTCGTGGCTGCCCTGGACCATCCGGACATCCAGGGCGTCGTGGAGATCGGTGGTCCCGAGATCCTGTCGTACGGGGACATGATGCTGACCTACGCCCGGCTGCGCGGCCTGCGCCGGCTGATGATCCCCGTGCCGGTCCTGACACCCCGCCTGAGCTCCTATTGGGTGGGTCTCATCAGCCCTATCCCGTCGGGCATCGCCCGACCGCTCATCGAAGGGTTGCGCAACGAGGTCGTGGTCCGGGACGCAGCTCCCGCGGCCGGGTTCGGGATCCATCCGCTGGCCTACTCCGAGGCGCTCCAGCTGGCCATCGATCGGACCGATCGCCACGCCGTGGAGACCACTTGGTTCGACGCGCGCTCGGCACCCGGTCGACAGCGCCTGGCGCTGGAAGGTTCCCGGGAGGGCATGATCGTCGCGCGGGACCAGGTGTACACGGACGCCGCGCCGGAGCGCGCCTTCGCCGAGATCGAGCGGGTCGGCGGTCGGACGGGTTGGCCGTACGCCAACAACCTGTGGCGGGTACGGGGCCTGATGGACCGCATCGTCGGCGGCGTCGGCATGCGTCTGGGACGCCGCGATCCGGTGCATCTGCGAGAGGGTGATGCGCTCGACTTCTGGCGTGTCGAGGAGCTGCGGCGACCAGAGCTCCTCCGTCTGCGAGCCGAGATGCGGGTGCCCGGTCGGGCCTGGCTGCAGTACGAGGTCGTGCCGGATGGCGACGGCAGCACCATCGTCCAGACCGCGTTCTTCGAGCCACGTGGACTGTTCGGCCTGGCCTACTGGTACCTGCTCTACCCGGCCCATGCCCTCATCTTCCGGGGCACTCTCCGGGTCCTCGCGCGACGATCGACGGCAGACGCGGATGTGACACCTCCGCACTGACCAGGGGCCGTCGCCGATCCGGTCAGGCATCCGTCCATCCGTATCGGCCCCTACCGCGTATTACCACCATGGACAGCGCAAGTGCAACGTGCCCCGCGCCCACCTCGAGCGCCCTCGTGCCCTTCCGCCCGGCCGCTGGCCTGACGCTTGTCGGCTCGACGGCAGCCGGGTGGTCTGACCACATCGTGGCTGATCTGCACGAACTTCTGGAGGCACCGACCGTCCTGGGGGCCATCCACGCCGGCGAGCGCCTTCGGCGGGCCGTTGCACGCACGCCGCATCGGGCGCCACCGGTCGTGGCCTGGCCGGATCCGTTGGGCGCAGATCTGGACGCGCCGTCCGCATACGGGGTGCTGCATGCTCTGGCCGAGTCGCCCGATCCCGCTGTGGACGACATCATCGCGCGGGCCATGACGCATGACGACCCAGGGTTGCGGGAACACGCCATCTGGGCGGCCGCGCGGCGGCAGCCGATGCACGCCTCCATGACCACGCTCATCGAGCGTGTCGGGGACGGCGGGTTCGCATCCATGCTCGCGGGGCTGACCCTCGAGACCTGGGCCGACCGCGCCCGTGGCACGCTTGGCTCTGCCATCGCGGCGCGCTTGCACCGAGCCGCGATGTGTGCCCCGACTGATGCGACCCGCATCCGGCTCACCGACCTGGCCGCGGTCATCGCCAGTCCCGTCACCACCGTCGAGTCGGCGCGGTCCGTCCACACCCCCGATGCCAGGCGCCGTCTCCGGATCGTCCAGCCTCTCCTGCATGGTCACCTCGATCGCGACCTGGAGGACGCGGGCGCCGGCGATGGCGGCGGCCTCGTGACCCTCGTCGTGACACTCGCTCAGTCCCTCGGACGCCATCCAGGGGTAGACGACGTGCTGACGATCGCCCGTCGCCGGTCCAGCGATGGGAGTGGCACGGAGGTGCTGGGCGATGGCGCCTCGCTCGAGCGGATCGCGTTCGGTGGTGACGAACCCCTGTCCATCGGCTCGGCGTGGGAGTTCTGGCCGACCGTCGAGCGTCAGCTGGCGCGCGTGCTGCAGGCCACCGGACGCGTCGATGCCATCCATCTTCGCCTCGGTGATGTGGGCACGCTGGCGGCGTCCCGGATCGCCACTCGAATGGGCATCCCGATCGTGTTCACGCTAGCTCCCGATCCACACTCCGTCATCGCGGCCGAGGAACGCGCCGGAACCCTCGACCGCGACACGTTCGCGGACTTTGACCAGATCCAACACGCCTGGTTTCGGGCACGCCTCGTGACCTCGTTGGTGGCGGTCGCCGACGAGCTCGTCGCGTTCCCGCGCCCCGGAGGCACCGCGGAGCTCGCCCAACTGCTGGGAGTACCAGTGCCGGCCACGCGCGTGAGCGTGGTCGCAGAAGGCATCGACCTGGAGGAGTCGCGAGTCGCCCGGGTGGTCGCGGTCGACGGCCCGCGCCCACGCGTCATCGGGCGACTCGCGGAACGGCTGGCGGCCGGCCCCGCCGAACGCATCGGCCTGCCGTTGATCGTGTCCGCTGCACGGCTCCATCCGGTCAAGGGTCTGGACCGGCTGGTGGCCGCATGGCTCCAGGAGCCGGAGCTGCGTGAGGCCTACAACCTGGTCATCGTTGGCGGTTCGCTCCAGGACGGCACACCGGAGGAGCGCCGGACCCTGGCCGCGATCGCCGCCGTGGTCAGTGGGGCCGGCATCGTCGGTGACGTCCCAGGCCTGTTGCTCATGGGTAGCGTCTCCCATAGTGATGTGGCGAACCTGCTCGCCGCAGCGGCAGTGGGATCGGCGCCCCAAGTCGCCCCGCGCGGCATCTACGTCTGTTCGAGCGCCAAGGAGGAATTCGGGCTGAGCATCGTGGAGGCCCTGGCCGCGGGCCTGCCAGTGGTCGCGCCGAACCAGGGTGGCCCGCGCACATACATCGCCGATGGCGTGACCGGCGTCCTCACGGACACCACATCCGTGACGGCGCTCGGGGTCGCCATGCTCCGGGCCACACATCTGTGGCGAGACCCCAAGCGTGTCTCGGTCGCGGCCGAGCAGTTGACGTCGATGGGCATCGACACGATGGCGTCACGACTGGTGGATGTGTATCGTGGGAGCGCGACCGCCCGGAGGGCTGTGGGGTGAGGTTGCTGGTCATCTCCCCGGACTACCTGTCGCACTACCTGCCGATGGGCGAGATCGCAGATGCATGGCGCGACGCGGGTGGCGACGTGGTCGTTGCCAGCGGTCCGGGTATGCGTGACCGGGCCTCGGCCGCGGGCCACGATACCGTGGGACTCACCCTCGGCCAGGGCCACAATAGTGGCATCGCAGACGTCACAGAGCAGCCTGGCGACGAGTCGGCGCGACTGGCCAGATTCCTCGCGGTCACCAGGGACGGACCCATCCCCACGTTGTTGTTCCAGACCGAGCAGCGGCGGCACGATCTACTGTGGCAGCCGATGGAGGTGGCTGCTCGGGTGGGCTCGATCGTCGAGACGGTGGCACCTGACGTCATCCTGGTCGACCAGCTGGCCTACGCGGCGACGCTTGCCCTGCGCGCCGGGCACTACCCATATGCAGGATTCGTCACGGGACACCCGACGGCTGTCCCCTGCCCGGGCGAGACCTACGGCGTGCCCCCCTATTTCC
>Ga0105048_10014625_pt1 | contig 12219 bp, 11 predicted proteins | sample MAT05_FD_78382 | JGI IMG/M metagenome (GOLD analysis project Ga0105048, IMG submission 78382) | Freshwater microbial communities from Lake Fryxell liftoff mats and glacier meltwater in Antarctica - MAT-05 | ecosystem: Environmental > Aquatic > Freshwater > Ice > Liftoff microbial mat | place... | reverse complement strand
TGGACGCGCGAAGCCTTCGAGGCCGTGGCCGCGAGCACGGAACCATTTCGCGTTTATCTCGAAATCTACCTGCCCACGCTCGCGCACCATCTCGGCTTCCGCGTGCGCGATGTGCCGGAGCAGGGGCGGTTCGTGACGGTGACCCCGGAACGCGGTGCGATCCTCGATGAACTCCGCGCCGCGGGCGCGTGGGCGGCGCATCCCGTGAAGCGCCGCTGGCTCGATGCCGCTCACTGACCCGCCCAGCGCTCGAGCCACGCCACGGTGCGCCCGGCCACGTCGTCCACCGACCAATGAGTCATGCAGGCCATCGGCTCCGCGGCGTTTTGGCAAAAGCCGGCGGGCCGTTCCAGCGGATCGCACGGCAGGCACGCCAGGCCGGGGGCGCGGAGAATAAGGATGCGATCCGCATGCCAGATGGGATCCCAGACGGGATGCGACGGCCCGCTGAGAATCACCGCCGGGCAACCCATGGCGGCGGCGAGATTCATCGGGCCGGAATTGTTTCCCACCAGCAGACTCGCGCTGCGGAGTGTGGTGACGAAAGCGCCGAGCGACGCGGGCGCGACCCGCTGCACCTGCGGCGAAAGCTCAGCCGCCGGCGTGTGCGGCTGCTCGATCCAGAGCACCTCGAAACGCTCGGCGAGCCGATTTGCGAGCGCCACGAAACGCTCGGGAAGCCAGCGTTTGTAGGCAAGGCTCGCGCCGCTGTGGATCACGATCCGGCCGGCGACCGGCACGGCGTCTCCGGAAAGATGGGCGAGATCCGGCGCGGGCGGCGTGGCGGGCCAATCTCCGCCGCCGAGGCGGTGCACCAGCGCACGGGCGATTTCCCAATTCACCTGCGCGACCGGCAGCGTGGGCGCGAGCGGCACGATGTCGGTGAGGCCGCCGCGCATTTTGATAAAACGAGGCAGAATGCCGACGCGCACCCGGCCGCCGGCCAGTCGGGCGAGCAGGTGCGCGACGTTCCCCTGGTCGTCCGCGATCAGCGTCGCGTCGAGGCGGGCGCGCGCGACTTCCCGCCAGAGGCGCGCGAGGGTGGCGGGACGTTTCCACGCGCCGTTAAACTCCGCCGTGGGCATCGCGTGAATCTGCGCGGGCGGCAGATCGGCAGCGAAAAGTTCCGCCGCGACGGGGCTGGTGAAAAGATCGAGCCGCCAGGCGGGAAAGCGGCGGCGCAGGGCTTGCACCACGGGCAGAAAGACGACGTTGTCGCCGAGTTGGTTGACCTTGAAAATGCCGAGCTTCACGCGCGGGCAGGCGACGTTTCGAGCCGCTTCCAGAAATGCAGCGAAGCCTGCTCGATGGCCCCCGGAAGCACCGTCTCGGCGCGAAAGCCAGCCGCCTCGAATCGCGAACTCAAAGCGCCCAGCGTCTCGCCCTCCGGCACGGGATGCAGCTCGATGACCACATGCCGAAAACGGCGCAGCACCTCGATCGGAGCCGTGGAAACGATTCCGTATTCGGCCGCTTCGCAATCGAGCTTGAGCAGGTCGAACTCGCGATCGGCGAAGCCCGCGCTTTCGAGCGCCGCTTCGAGCGTGAGCAGCGGGATGGCGCGGGCCGCAGGGTCCGCCGCCGCGCCGGGTGCGGCAAAGAGGGAATCGGCGAGCGAGCAGTTCGAGGAGCTGAAGCGGAACGTCCCGGCGCGCCCGGCGAGGCCCACGTTCAAGGTCACGACCTGGCGGAGATCGTTGATCGCGAGGTTGAAATTGAGCCGCGTGAAGGTGTCCGGATTCAACTCGATGCCGAGCGCGAACGGAATGGCTGCCGCGCTCGCCACCGCGAGGTCGAAGGCGCCGATATTCGCGCCGACATTCACGTAGGCGAGCGAGCCGTCGCGGATGCTCCGGCGGATCCACTCGTCGTAGCAGCCGTTCGCGAGCACTTCTTTGGGGGCCGAGTTATCCTGCACGCGGGCGTCGCAGACCAGCCACCAGCGGCCGCGCCAGCCGTAGGTCACGATGGGATCGTGAGGGCGCAACAGGCGTTGGAAGATCAGCGGCCAGCGATTGGAAAAGGCGAGCGAGTCGCGGAATCCGGAGAGCTTGTTGCTGAGGAAGGACATCGGGGGCGGGATCAATCGCGCGGCCGGCTCGCGACGGCAAAGAGGTCCGGATCGACGGAAAAGACATCGATCTGCCGGTCCCTGGCTCCACCGTGCCGCGCACGGAGGATGATGCTCGCGGGCCACGCCACCACCTTCCAAAGGAATCGGCGGATGGTCCCGCCGAGCGTTGCCGGGCAGACGTGATAACCCTCGACGCTCTCGACCTCGAACCCACAGGCGCGGAGCACCTGCGCCATGCTCGCAGGGGTGAAGCCGCTCTCGTGGGTGAAATCGCCATAACGAGTGGCCGTGGAAAAAATTCCCTGCGCGTTAAAGGTGGAAATCCAAAGCTGACCGCCCGGTTGGAGCGCCTGCCGGCAGGCGAGCAGGAAGTCGATCATCTCCTGTTTGGTGAGATGCTCGACGATGTCCTTCGCGTGAAGCAACGCGAAGGAGCCACGCCAACGCTCCGCAGCGAGCGTCGCGGTCACTTCGCCGCATTCGACAGGGACATCCCGCACGTGGTCGAGTTCGCCAGCAGAGAGATCGAAGCCGCGCAACGCGGTGAATCCGCGCCGCTGCAACCACACCAGCCACTCGCCCTTTCCGCATCCGAGGTCGGCAATCGGCGCATCGAGGGGAAGCTTGGGAACCCGCGCGGAGCGATCGAACATGCGAAGCGCCAGCGCAAGGTCGTAGGCCTTGGCGGCGCCGAAGCTCGCCGAATAGCTGCTATACAGAAGGTCGCGAAAGGCGGGCATGGGAACGAACGCGCGGAATCTGGCAGGTTCAGGGCGGCGCGTCCATGACCGTGCCGTGCCGCCCCCCGTTTCCAGTCTCGATCCCGGCCGGAGCTTCCAGGTGGGGGAAAACGTCCGCGCCGTGCCCAGGCACCCTGACGATTTGCCACCCGCCGTTTCCCCCGGACGTGCCTTCCTCCTCGCCGATCCGGCACTCGCCGCCCCGCGCCCCGCTCCCGGCTTTGCGGCTCCCCCAGCGTCGTGCTAGGCTCGCAACCACTCCGTCCCCTCCATGAATTCCGCCTCCGCCACTTTACGAGACTTCCTGACCAGTGCCCGCTGGTACCAGCTCGTCGTCGTGGTTGGCACGCTCTTCCTGTCCTGCTTCGCCATCTCCGGCTTGATGAACGAGGATCAGCCACTCGTCATCGTCATTTTCTTCCTCGGGGTGCTCGCCATTCCCACGGCGGTCATGAATCCCCGCTGGGGTTTGATCACTTTTTTGTGGCTGGCCCATAGCATCGATGGAGTAAAGCGGATCGTCTACCATTTCACCAACTTCACCCAGGTCGAGATCGCCAAGATTCTGATCGTGCCCGTCTTAGTCATGGGCGCACTTTACGTCCGGGTATTTTTCCTTTCATGGTTTGGCACCGGCATCGTCGCGCGGGTCGTGCTGAAGCGCTTTTGGCCGTTGGTGCTGGCCTGCGCGGGGGCGTTCGCTTTCACCATTCGTGGTGGCCTTTCTTTCGATTCCCTGGCCGCGAACTATACGCTCCTCTGTTATATCCCGGCGGGCTTCATCGTCCCGCACATTATTTTCAACACCGAACGACGACTGGCTTACGTCAAGGCGCTCATTATCATCGCAGTCGTCCTCGGAGTGTATGGTCTCACTCAGACCGTTCATGGCCCTTTCGACTATGAATATGAGTATATGATGTCTGGCCTGACCATCACCGTGGGATCGATCGAAGGTCAGGCTTATTTTCGCGCCTTCAGCCTGATGAACAATGGTCCGACTTTCTGCGGCACCATGGTCATGATCACGCTGCTTTCGTATTTTTATTTTTGCCGGAATGAGGGGCGGCTGCGGATGAAGAAGAGCGTCGTCGCGATGACCCTATTCACCATCGTTTGCTGCTTTGGCGCCACGCAACGCGGCCCGTTGGTCAGCTTCCTTTTCACCCTTTGTCTCTTGCCACTCTGCACCCGGCCTCGCGCTTTTTTCGTCGCGCTGGGTTTTGGCCTCCTCGCGTTTGCCGGGTTGGTCTATTTCGCCAACGAAATGATGGGCCTGATGTGGATCGCCAATGATGCGATGGTGAGCAGCACCGACAGCGCTTTCCTGCGGCAGAATGCGACCATCGTGACCTACGGCCAGAGACTGAATGGCTTTGCCGCTCTTTCCGATCCGGCGCTCTGGACGCCCTTTGGCATCAGCAGCCGGATGGGTTCAGTGAGCTTCATGGCCAACGGGCTTGCCGGCAGTCACGATCTGATTTCCAACTTCCTCGAATGGTTCGGTTACATCGGCACCGCGGCCTTTCTCGGATTCTGCAGCGTTTTCGTTTACCGCGTCATCATGCGAGTGCAGGACATGCTGAAAACGCCAGAGCGCGCCATGTGGGCCCAATGCAACCTGGCGGTCTTCCTCTTTATGATGATCTGGCAGATCTTTTCCGGGCCGACCCTCAACATTTCGCCACTTCAATTCTACTTCTGGGTCGCCATCGGCAACGTCCTCTACCTGCTCACCGAACCCGCGCCGGAGCCCGTGGAAGACGCCTCGGAAAGCCCGTCCGGGATCTGGCGTCCACGCACCGCGACTCGTGAGCCGGTCTTGCGGCACTCGATGTGATCAAGGCGATCGTAAGGGTCGGCATTTACCGAGCCTGCGGCATCGGCGACGCCGTCCAACTCACTCCGCTCTTTCAACAAATCCGGGCCGATCTCCCCGACGCCGAACTGGTATTTTTCACGAGCGAAAACGTCGTCGATCTTCTCCGGCACCATCCCGCGCTGGATCGCGTGGTCGGCTTCGCCCCGGCGCAGACCATCGGAGGGGCCAGCCGTTTCGGTAACCTGCCGCTCTGGCATCGGATCCGCAGAGAGGGACCCTGGGATTTTCTCCTGAATTTTGAGCCGAAATTCCGGGCCTCCCTTGCCTTCCGCTGGGTCGGCGCGCGGCGTAGCTCCGGCTACGTCACCCGCTGGCCGTGGCTCGGGCTCTATTCGCACCCGCTTTTTGTCCCGCCACTGCCCGCGCCCGATGCACCGCATGTTTCCACCGACTACCTCCGCGCATGGCAGAATCTCACCGGGAATGGCGACCGAAACTGCGGCTACAATATGCAGCACCTGCTGCAGCAGCCCGCGACGCTCCCCGAGTTACCCGAGGAGTTCCTCTGCCTTGCGCCTGGCTCGGGTAATTTCGCCGGATGCATCGAAGCCAAACGCTGGCCCTATTGGCGTGAACTTGCCGACCTCCTCCGCGCCGAAGGGTGGCGCCTCGCCTGGCTCGGCGGCTCCGACGACGCTCGCGAATACAGACCGCCCCCTGGTGATTTGAATCTGCTCGGCCGGATCGACCTCGTCACCGCCGCCCATGTCATCGGCCGCAGTGCCGGTCTCATCGGCAACGACTCGGGCATGTTTCACCTCGCCATTGGTCTCGGCGTACCGGCTGCCGCATTCTATGGACCGACCAGCAGCACTCATGTCGGACCCTTTCGCGCGTCCCGCTCCCTCGTTTTGAAAAAAGACATTCCCTGCGCCCCCTGCCAGGAATACTCCTGCCGGGTGCCCTCCTCGGGGTTTCCGTCCGGGGCCGTTCGCCCCTTTTGCATGACCCTCCTGCGTCCCGAGGATGTGCTGCCTCGCTTACGCTCTTTTTTTCAGGAACCAAAGCACACCGCCCAACGATGAACCGGGAGCCGCAATCCAATTTTTCACCGACGACCAGAACCTGCACCGACACCGACAGCGGGGAGTCTCCTGGTGCTGTCTTCGCTCTGTGGTTACTCCCTGAAGCCAGAACTGGGCGCAGCTTGGTTCGACGCTGACCGTTGTCAAAAACCATGACTAGCTCCGATAAAGACTGCGCTCCGACAAATCGCGCGACGGTCGGCAAAAGACGCCTGTCCATTCTCGTGGACACGGTGATCACGGAAAAACAGAACCGTCCGCAGCGTAACTTCGACGGGTTCGTTTCCACCGATTCAATTGGCATCGAATACCTCACGCTTTTCCGCGCCGAAGACGACCAATCGTTGGAACAGAAAATCAAATTTCTCAATACCTTCGCCAAGAGAATCGTCTTTTTCCGCTACGCCTCCCTTCTAAATATCGCGCGGCATTTTTGGAAACTCCTCCGCAGTGAATGGGTTTTCTGTGCCCCGCACTATTTCTGGGGGCTGGTCATGCTCAATCGGGTGGGTCTGTTCCCGGTAGGCGGGAAGACAATTTCCTGCCAGTTCACAAGGCACGATTCGTTTACCCGCCGCCTGCCCGCACTAGCCAAGGCTCCACAGGAGTTTCGGGCCTACTATACCGGCCGCGACCAGATCAAGGTCCTCGAAGAACGGGGCGCTCCGATCGGAAGGCTCAAATTCATTGAGTGGCGCATCGACGCCAAGTGGTTTCGCCCGCTGGAAGCGCCCTCCCGCGATTACATCCTCTGTCCCGGCAACGTCCATCGCAACGAACAGTTGGTCATGGAACTAGCTCGCTCGACGCCCTTAAAAGTGATCCGCGTCGGACAGATTGGCATCTTACAGCAACTCTACGCGGAACACGTCGGGCCAAACCTGGAGCTCCACCTTAACGTCGATCACGTGGAGTATCTCCGACTGCTCCAAAATGCGGCGGTCGTCATCCTCCCGATCAATCCATGCGATGAACCTGCCGGCATTACCGCCGCCCTGGAGGCGGTTTCCTGCGCCGTTCCGGTGCTGGCCAACGACAGCTTCGGGGTGACGCCGCTCCTCCAGGCAGCCTACGGCAAAGAACCGGTATCCAGCTTGGACGCGGCCGTATGGCTCGAAGCGATCCAGGCCACGTTGAATGGACAATTATTCAGCGCCTCAGTCCTCGCGGAGGGCCGCGAACATATCCTGAAGCGCCGCGCGCTGCCTCCGGAAGGCGAAGACTGGCACTTCATCTTCGACTAACTAATTCACCGCGTTTTACCGTGCCGTTTGAAGACAGCGATGGGCCGCTGCGATCGCCTGGGACACCGCCACGTCCGAATTAACATGCTCCCATGTCCCCCAGCGCCCCAGTGGAAGGATGGAGACTGACTTCGCCCACTGGATGATTCGTTCCATGTGTTCGGGCCGATTGACGGTATTCACCGGGTAAGCAAATTCGTTGTGATGCCGAAACCCGGCAGCCGGAGTGGATCGGGCGGCATTCGTCTCGGTCCAACTTCCGCGGGCGCCGGCGCAGAAATTCGAGCGGCACAGGATGCGATGATAGGACAAGCGCTCGTCCGGTTCGTAAATCCAATGGGCGGGTCCCTTCGGGGCCTGGGCAACGTAATCCACATCGATCGGAATGCTCACCAGTTTCGACACGGCTTCGGTGATTGCCTCGGGAAGTGCACAGAAGCGCGTCCACAAAGGCCACGGAATGGTGGTGACCAATTGCTCTGCCTGAAACGTCTGGTTCACCGTTCTTGTCGTGAGATCGACATTCGTCACCGGGCAATCGGTCACGAGACGGTCGCCAAGAGCCTTCCCCATTCGTTGCCAAACCTCACCGTAGCCGGTCCGCTTGGGATAGAGAAACACGCCGTGGGCGGGCAGCGTTCCCATGGGCTGGCGACTGAGGCAACTGGAGAGCGTGTCGCGGAGCGAAACGTTGGGTAACTTATCCAGCCAGTAAGTTCCCAACCGATCTAAGTCGATACTCCAGATCTTTCGATTGTAGGGAATCATGTAGTCATCCGCGATTCGGTCGCCGAGCTTCCACCGAATCCAATGCTCAAAGGTCTCCGGCATCGGGTCGTCCCGCACGCTGCCCGCCCGCGCAATGGACTCGAGATAGTCGATCTGCACCTCCGGGGGTAGCTGCCACAGACTGCTCTCCAGCGGGTGATCGACTTCCACTCCATGAAGACGAATCTTTGCCACCCGATCGAAACGCGCCCACTCCGTCTCGGGCATAAATTGAAAAATCAGATCGAGGACTTCCCGGCGCCGCACGTCGAGAAAGTGTCCGCCGCCGATATCCAGCGGCGAACCGTCCACTTCGCGGCTTCGGCAGAGCCCCCCTGCGTCGCCTTCTTTTTCCAGGACGATGAATGAATCTTCTCCCTGGTTCAGGAGGGTGTGCGCGAAGCTCAATCCCGAAGGCCCCGCTCCAAGGATAAGATATTTGATTCGGACGGCTCCCATACGGGAGTGAAGTGAATCTCTGTTTGCCCAAGAGCCGTCAATCTCTCTCGTCCGCGCCACGCAGCCTGCCGAACGCCAACCGGCAATCAGCTCGTCCGTTTCCCGATCGCCAGCAGGTTGACCCCTTTGAACAAAAGCCACGGCGCCCAGCGATAGGCGCGGATGCGGTGCAGGCCTTTTACCTCCGGGATGTCGCAGTTGGATGCGGCCACGGTCTCCAGGTCCGCGAGGGTGAGCAGCTTTTTCAGCGAGACGAGGGTAAAGGGGGTGACGTGGGTGGGGTCGGTCCAGAAGTCGAATTTCACCCGGCGCACATCCGGCGTGCGCAGGATGATGAAGCCGCCCACCTTCACGAGGCGCCGCAGCTCGCGGATAAATTGCAGCGGATTGGGCAGGTGCTCGATGACGTGCGAACACCACACCACGTCGAAGCGGCCGGACTCGTAGGGCATCGTCTCGCTGCGCGCGTCGGCGACGCGGAACTCGCAACCCAACTCCTCGAACCACGGCTGGAGCGAGGCGTCGATGTCGAGGCAGGCGACGCGGAGTCCCTGCTGTAAAAAGTGCCGCGCGTAGAGGCCTTTGCCGGGGCCGACGTCGAGGATTTCACCCTGGGCTGGCAGCGAGGGATTGCGTGCCCAGATCTGCCGGAGCAGCTCCTTCTGACACTCATTGATCAGCGGATGGTCGCGGGAGACCTCGATTTTCAGATAATCCATGAGAGCAGGTGCGGGAACTTTCGGGAGCGTGAACGGAGGCGCGGGATCGCGGAAGCGGCAATTTCACCCGAGGGAGCGAATCGAGAAATCATCGTCCCGCTGCGCGCGCGGTTTGGTAGACTTCGGCGGTCTCGCGGGCGCAGCGTTCCCACGAAAAGCGGGCCGCTTGTTCGAGCGCCCACGCCCGCTGCTCCGCGTGCCAGGCGGGATCCGTGGCCAGCCGCTCGATCGCCGCGACCCATACCGACGGGTCGTTCGGATCGAGCGTGACGCCCCGCTCGCCCACCACCTCGGGCAAGGAGGTGGCCGCCGCCACCAGCGCCGGCGTGCCGCAGCTCATCGCCTCCAGCACGGGCAGGCCGAAGCCTTCGTGCAGCGACGGAAATACGAAGCAGAGCGCACCGCGATAGAGCGTGGCGAGCTGCGCATCGGAGACGACTCCGGTGAGGGTGATCCGCTCGCGCACCGACGCGGCGAGCCCGAGTTCGTCCATGCGGGCGCGGAGCAGGTGCGCCTTCGCTCCGGTGAGCACCAGGCGCAGGCGGGGCAGCGCGGCGCGGGCGCACAGGTCCGCAAATGAGCGGAGGACCACGGTCAGATTTTTCCGCGCCTCCAGCGTGCAGACGGAGAGGATGTAGGGATCGGCCGCGGCGTCGCTCGGACTCTCGGCGATGGGATGAAAGATGCGCCGATCCACGCCGAGATAGGTCACGCGGGTCCGCTCCGGCGGGTGTCCGGTCGCTGCCAGGAAGTCGCGGCGGGTGCTCTCGGAGATGGCGAGCACGAAGGTGTCGGGCGTGATCGATGCGAGCATGCGCTCGTAAACGCGGGCGACTCCGGCGCCGGCTTCCCAATGGTGGGAGGGGATGATGTCGAAAAAGGTGAGCACCGTGGGCAACGCATGGTGCCGGGGCAGGGGGCCGCAGAGGCGGTGGTAAACCTCGGCGCTGTGGGGATCGAATTCCCGCCACCCGCTCGCCGTCCGGCGCGCCCAATCCGCGGCCGTCCCGGCCACGCGACGCTGCAGGCGGGAAGCGAAGTCGCGCCGCGTATCGAGGCCCGCGATGCTGCGCTCCAGCCCCGCGCAATGCAGCCGATCCAGCCAGCCCGCGGCGCCGGATTTGCGGACCACGGGCAGCTCCCCGAAGGCGGGGTCGGCGGCCAGGAAACGCTGATATTCCCAGCGGCCGGCGAGCAACTGGATCTGCAAGCTGTCCATTTCCCGCAGGGCGCGGGTCAGGGACCGGCTGTAGCGGCCGACGCCTGCGGAGGCGTGGCTCTCGGTGACATCGAGGAGGACTTTCATGCGCCGGCGAGCCGATCGTAGAGGTCCACGTAACGCAGCGAGGTCTGGTCCGGCGTGTAGCGCTCCTCGGCCAATCGCCGGGCGGCCGTGCCGAGCGAGAGGCCCTGGCGCTGGAGTTCGATCGTTTGCACGAGGTTCGCGGCGAGTTGCGTGGCGTCGAAGGGCTCGGCCAGGAAGCCGTTCACGCCGTCCTGAATCAGATCGGGCAGACCGCCGATGCGGAAGCCGACCGCCGGGGTGCCGCAGGCGAGGCTTTCAAGGATCGTATTCGGCAGGTTGTCTTCGCGCGACGGGCAGGCAAAGACATCGCAGGCCGCAAACAGTGCCGCCATCTTCGCCTCGCTCTCGACCACGCCGAAATGCACGAGATCGACGCCGCACTCGCGCAGCCAGCCTTCGGAATCGCGGCCGAACAACACGACACTGAGGGGCGGGATGGAGGGGCCGAGGCGATCGCGAGCGAGGCGCAGCGCCGTGTCGAGCAGGTCCACGCCCTTGCGGTAAAAGGCGCCGTCCGCGCCGGAAAGCAGCAGCGTGCGATCCTCCGGCAGGCCGAGGGAACGCCGCAGGGTCGGGCGGTCGCCGGGGCGGAAGACCTCGAGCGGGACGGAGTAGGGAATGGTCAGGACTTCGCGCTCGCGAAAGATTTCGCTGCGGCGCGCTTCTTCCGCCAGCCATCGGGAAGGCGCCACCACGATCGACTTCATGCGGCTCCAGGCGCGCAGCTTCCGCCGCCAGATGTTTTCGCCGAGCGCGCGGAAGGGGCCCTCGGGAAGGAGCGGCCGGAATGCGTCGATGCCGCCCAGGGCCGCGCGCGCATCGACCCGGTAATTGTAGCCGGGAGTGAGCGCCCACATGTCGTGCAAAGTCCAGACCACGGGATGCGGGATGCGCCCGATCTGCGCGATGGAAAGGAAGCTCGCAGCGACCCAGTGCAGGTGGACGATATCGGGCTGCAGCTCCTCGATGAAGCGGGCGGCAAAACCCGGAACCAGAGAGGGCGTGCCGTAGCGCAGCCGCGCCGGGCAGACGAGCCGGCCGAGGCGGTAATCGAGAGTCGTGACATGCGGCCACGTCCAGCGGTGCAGCCAGCCGGGCACTTCGCGGACGTGCGCTTCGTTGCCTTTCTTGACCGCCACCACCACCTGGCTGTCGAAGCCCGCGGCGCGAAGGTCGCGATGCAGGCGGAGCGCGGAATTTGCGGCGCCCCCGCGGTCGAAGGCGCAGACGTGGACGATGCGTGGCCGCTTCATCCCGGCAAAGTCCCGGCCGCTTTCCGCGCCGAGACGAGGAGCGCGATGTAGAAGGCGCCCGGGCGGGATTCGCCGATGAGGCGGTTCTTGGATTCCGCATACCATCGGTCGCTCAGGAGATGCGCCCAGCGGCGGAGGAAACGCCGATGGACGAGGCGGGCGAGCTTTTCGCCAAAGGTGAAGCCTCCGGTGATGAACCCCGTCTGCGCGTAGAGATCCCACAGATAAAGCAGGGCCCGGGAATCGCAGGTGAGCTGCCGCGCCTCCTCGATGGCAAAGCCCTGGCCGGCGACGAGGCGGCGCAGCCCGTCGGTGGTCCAGCGCGAGAAGTCATAGGGGCAGCCATGCTCGGGAAAGACGCCGTGCGTGGTCAGGACGAGGCGACCGCCGGGCTTCAAGACGCGAGCCGCTTCCTGGAGGTAAGTGGCGGGTTCCGCGACGTGCTCGAGGACCTGCGTCGAGAGCACGAGGTCGAAGGTGGCACTCGGCGCCGCGATCCGGGAGTCCGCGCCGACCTGGTAGTCGAGCCCGTCCATAGGCGTGAAATCGGCGCGCTGGTATTCCGCATTCGGGAAGAGGCTTCGGTAAGGTGAGCCGCCGCAGCCGAAATCCAGAATGCGCAACGGCTCTCGCGAGGCAAACGGCTCCAGAGCATCGCGCAAATCCCGCAGGTGCAGGTAGTCGGCCTGGCCTGGCTGAGGGTTGAGGCGCGCTTCGTTGTATTCGCCGCCGGCAAGAATTTCAGCGAT
>Ga0105048_10014623_pt1 | contig 12220 bp, 10 predicted proteins | sample MAT05_FD_78382 | JGI IMG/M metagenome (GOLD analysis project Ga0105048, IMG submission 78382) | Freshwater microbial communities from Lake Fryxell liftoff mats and glacier meltwater in Antarctica - MAT-05 | ecosystem: Environmental > Aquatic > Freshwater > Ice > Liftoff microbial mat | place... | reverse complement strand
GCAGGGCCGCTGCAGGCATTCCGTTTTGCAATGCCCGGGCAGGAGTTGTATGAAGCTGACAACACAAGTGTGTATGCAATTATTACTTTAAAAAGCGGAAAAAAAACAAAGCAGGAATTTTATTGGGGAAATACCTACCTGTCTTCATCAGATCGTTTAATTTGGTATGATAAACAAAACACCACAATGATAGAGTTTTATGACGCTCATGGAAACAGAACTAAAATTATAAAGAAATGAAAAAGATGCTGACAGGTGTCTTGATTTTGTTTACAGTTATCAGTTGCAAACAAAAAGCAAAAGATGCCGACATAGAAGATTTTTGCAAATCCCGGTTTAGCGGATGGAACAAAAAGCTTACTTATGTAATTATGACCGATATATTTCCCCCACCGGTTTGCAGTCGAATTTATGTTTACCCCAATGTAGCAGCCTATGAGGCACTGCTGCCCCAAAACAAAGCGTATAAAACCTATGGAGGTAGATTGAATGGATTAGGGGTAGTACCCCAGCCACAGGCGGGGGAAGTTATTTGTTATCCCCTTGCGGCAAGTATTGCATTTACAACGGTTGCTGCAAAGTTAGTGTTTAACGGTGATGGTGTCGTAGAGCAGGAAAAGGAATACCTGCGTCAGTTAGACAGCCTGGGTATTAGAAAAGAGCTTTTAGTAAACTCAGTAAACTATGGCAGAAAGGTAGGCAATTACATTGTGGAATGGTCAAAGAAGGATGGCTATTCCGAGCGCACGGCGTTAGGTGGTTATATTGTAAAAAGAGACTCCTGCCGATGGGTACCTACTCCTCCAGATTATATGGATGCAATAGAAAATAACTGGGGCAGGTTGCGTACAATGGCATTAGATTCTGCATCACAATTCCGGCCTGGGCGTCCTACACCCTACAGTACCAATAAAAATTCGGAATTTTATAAAGAGAGCTACGGTGTATATACTGCTGTAACTAAACCCAATCCAGGCGATTCTGCTACTGCATGGTATTGGGACGATAACCCAAACACTTCCGTTACAGACGGGCATATCACCTATTTTATTCAAAAAAATTCACCTCCCGGCCATTGGATTCAGATTGTTTGCTCGGTAGCCGATAAGGAAAATTATGACGTTGTAAAAACGGCTAGTTTATTATCTAAAACAGCCATTGCCCTGTACGACGGTTTTATTGCATGCTGGGATGCTAAATTCACCTACAACTACATCCGGCCTGAAACATTTATTAATCAATATATTGATAAAGACTGGCTGCCATTGATACAGACACCATCTTTTCCAGAGTACCCAAGCGCACACAGCGTTATTTCATCAAGTGCCGCAACTGTACTTACTCAACTGGTTGGGGAAAATTATGCTTTCACTGATTCTGCTGAAGTTCCTTTTGGGCGGCCAACCCGGCATTTTAATTCTTTTTACGATGCTGCAGACCAGGCTTGCATGAGCAGGATGTATGGCGGTATTCATTTTATAACAGCAATAGAGAAGGGGAGGGAACAGGGTAGAAAAGCAGGAAGTTTTATTTTATCGAAGTTGAAATAAAAAAATAAGTTCTTCAATGAAAAAAATACCATAACCAGTTGATGTAATCCTGGCTAAATTTTTATTGCTAGTCTTTCTACAACATGTTTTCCAGGATGCCATAATCTCAGCCGGTAATTTTATCATGCCGGAAATTATTTAGGTCAACTGCAATTTTAAACAATCGTTTGCATGTTCACGACTTTATAAAACCAGCTATATTCAATTTTGTTTTTCATCACAACCAAACAATTATGAACAGAAAAGATTTTATTAAAAACAGTGCGCTCACAAGTGTATCGTTTTCATTGTTTCCTTCAACAAATATTTTTGCAGCAGGTAATGATTTACAAAAGGTAAAACTCGCCATCATTGGTGTTGGTGCAAGGGGAAACAATCACCTGGATTTATTGTTGCGTAGAGACGATATAGAACTGGTAGCCATTTGCGATGTGGATGACCGGGTGTTGACAACGGCGAAGGATATGATACAGAAAAGTGGCAGAAAAATGCCCAAAATATATACAGGCGATAATTATGCCTGGCAAAAAATGCTGCAGCAGGAAAAGCTGGATGGTGTGGTGATTGTTACGCCCTGGGAATGGCATAAGCCGATGATACTGGGTGCATTGGATGCCGGCATCAAGTACGTTGCTACTGAAGTAGTGCTTGGTATTACTTTACAGGATCACTGGGATGTGGTAAAAGCTACGGAAAAAAATAACGCCCATGTAATGATGCTGGAAAACGTATGTTACCGCAGGGATGTGATGGCTGTATTGAATATGGTACGGCAGGGATTGTTCGGTGAATTGATTCATTTGCAGGGAGGCTATCAGCACGATTTAAGAGAAGTGTTGTTCAATGATGGCGTGCATACTTCCGGCCATGGTGTTGAATTTGGTCAAAAAGCTTTTTCTGAAGCGCACTGGCGTACAGAGCATTCTGTGCATCGCAATGGCGATCTGTATCCTACCCATGGCATCGGCCCTATTGCGCAATATGTTGATATCAATCATGGCAACCGTTTTGCATCGCTTTGTTGTTTTTCATCCAAGGCAAGAGGGCTGCACAACCACATAGTAAAAGTGGGCGGCAACGATCATCCCAATGCTAAGGTTAAATTTAAAGCCGGCGATGTAATCACCACTTCTATCAACTGTGCCAATGGTGAAACTATTTTATTACAACACGATACTAATTTGCCAAGGCCATACTCCCTCGGCTTCAGGGTTCAGGGTACAGAAGGTTTATGGATGGATGTTAACAACAGCATTTATATACAGGAAAAATCAGCCAAAAATGATAGCTGGGATGATGCACAAACCTGGCTGGACAAATACGATCACCCGCTTTGGAAAAGATGGAGTAAAGAAACAAAAGGAGCCGGCCATGGCGGCATGGATTTTTTTGTGATTCATGGATTTGTAGAAGCCATCAAACGCAATGCACCAACACCGATGGATGTGTATGATGCAGCAGCTTACAGTGCCATTACTCCTTTGAGCGAACAATCCATAGAACTGGGAAATCAAACTGTTGAGTTTCCTGATTTCACCAGTGGACAATGGATGTATAGAAAACCATCCTTTTCGCTTACAGATGAGTATTGATATTTGTGAAGAAAAGTGTTAGTTTCAGAAGTGGCCGGTGGATACATCGGCCACGGCAGTAGAAACAGCCTTTGCAATGCACGATCCATTTATATTCTCATGCTATGTAAAATATGTTTACAACTATGTACAGCCAGAAACTTTCATTAATCAATACATTGATAAAGACTGGGTGCTATTGATTCAAACTCCTCCTGCTCATGAATATCCAGGCGGTCACAGTGTTGCATCTACCAGTGCAGTAACTTTAGTTACACAAATGGTTGACGACAAATATATTTACCGATTCTGCTGAAGTGCCATATGGCAAGCCAACACGCAGTTTTAATTTTTTTTACAAAGCGGCAGACCAGGCTTCGGTAAGCAAGTTGAATTTGGCATTCATTGTATGACCGTCCTTACAAATGGAAAAGATGAAGGAAGAAAAGTTGGAAGTTTTTTGAAGGCAAAATTCAAGTGTGGCTAAAAAATTAATCAGGCAAACGGTTGCGGAAATATTTTTTAACCTAAAATGTATATTTAAAAAAACAAGGTAATGTTAGTAAGATACAATCGTATTGCAGTAATCTTTTAAATAAAAAAAGCCTGCCAGAATAACATCAGTAATTTTTTAAATCCCATATTATTTTTTACAGAACAAGCCGATTTAAAACTGCATTCTTCATTTTTTAAATTTTTACTTTTATGAGTAAGCTGGAAAGACGGGAATTTATAAAACAAACAGTGATGGGAGGTATTAGCGCAACACTGTTAAGCGGAAATGTAATTGCTGATAGTAATGACCAAATCAATAAAACAGACCAGGAAATTGCAAATAGCAATCATGGCCCATCTAAAAAAATCATTGTTGGTGGTGCAGGATTGGCGGGTCTTTGCTGTGCGTATGAACTAATGAAGAAGGGGCACGATGTAACAGTGCTGGAAGCTTCCGGCAGGCATGGCGGACATGTTTTTACAGTACATGATGGATTGTCTGATGGCCTTTATGGAGATTTTGGACAGGAGCATATTGTGAAGCCCGGCTACAAACTTTATTTTGAATATGCAAAAGAGTTGGGGCTGGATGTGATGCCTTACCCAAGAAGAAAGGAAATACAGCGGAGGATAAAAGGAAAATTTTATACCGAGGAAATGCTGGCTGATGCCGCGGTATTAAAACAGTTTGGCTTTAACGATAAAGAGGTAAAATACTTATCACAGAATGCATGGGGAGAATTACAAACCTTGTATACAGCACCTTACCTTGATAAATTTACCAATGAATATCAGCCTTTCAACATTGGGTACGATCATCTCGATAAAATTACGGCGGCCGAATTCCTGAAAAAAGAAGGCGCCTCAAAAACTGCGCTTGAGTTTCTTGGAGGTGAAGGGGAATCAGCATTGTTTCAATTATGGTATGCAGCCATTCTTAAAATCCGTGGCGTACCGGTATTTCCGACGGAAGTATTCAGGTTGAAAGGGGGTAATCAAATGTTGCCCAATGCTTTTGCAAAAAAATTAGGACAAAGGGTTTGGCTCAACAGTCCTATCGTAGCCATTAATAATAGTGATGCAGGTGTAACTGTTACATACAAAAGGTTTAATCAAGAGCTGCAACTTTCAGCAGATTATTTTGTAAACTGTATCCCTTTACCAGCTTTTCGAAATATTCCGGTAACTCCAGCCATGCCTGCGGAGAAACAATATATTTTTCAAAATCTTACCTACGATTCCTATTCACGGTTTGTGTTCCAGGCAAGTTCTAAGTTTTGGCTGGATGATGGATTGCCCAATATCAACTTGTTTTTGGGCCATCCCGATTTAGGGGATGTATGGCATTCGGCTGAGGAAGTAGATACACACCGGGTTATTGTTTTAGGTACCGGCCCCGGTGGGGTATCTCCGCAACGGGCGCTGGCCGCATTTAGGGAAGTATACCCTGGAAAAAGAGATACCATTGAACTGGCCATCAGCAGGGACTGGACAAAAGAAACATTTTCATCCACCTGCGAAAGGTTGCCATTCCCAGTTGGCGAGTTAAAAAAATTCTGGCCCAATCTTATGAAGCCCGAGGGACGTATTCACTTTGCAGGGGCTTATGCGGACAACCTGAACTGGGGCACAGAAGCCGCTACAAGATCAGCCAACCGGGTTGCCAATCAAATTGACAAGGCTTGAGTACAATGCTGCGCTCTATGAAACAGATTAAATTATATTTTGCCATAGTGTTGAGTTCTTTTGCGGTTTGTTTAAACACATCCTTTGCTTTTCGCGAAAAAGAAATTGCAAATAGTCCGCCAAAAATTGTCATTACCAGTCCGTTGAATGATGATCGCTTTTCATGGAATGCTACTATCCGTTACAGTATAAAAATTACTGACAACGAGGATGGATCATCTGAGTATGATGAAATAAATGCCAAAGAAGTTTTGCTGGAGGTTTGTTATTTGAAAGATGCTTCTAAAGCAAAAAGCTATTTAGCAGGTAAGGCCAATATGGTAAATGAAAATAGGGGCCTCACCTTATTAAGAAATTCAGATTGTTTTACTTGTCATGCATCAAAAAATAAATTGATAGGGCCGTCTTTTGAATTGATTGCAAAGCGCTATCCATTTAATAAATCTTCATTGGATCGCCTTACCAAAAATGTTATGAATGGCAGCAAGGGCACCTGGGGAACAGTAGTGATGCCGGCACATTCGGCAAATAAGACTGATGAGGTTCGTGAAATGATCAGTTGGATTCTTACTAATAATTCCAACCCCAATATTAGTTTTTATCCCGGCCTTGAAGGGGCGTTTCGTATAAAGGAAAAAACGACAAATGCAACAGGTAAAGAAGTACTAGTTATAACAGCAAGTTATACCGACCATGGTGAAAAAAAATCTAACCAAAATAAAAAATACGGACAGCATTCAGTACTGTTAAAAGCTGCTAATTAAAAAAAAGAAGATACAGCGAGTTCAGCATCAGGAGTAAACCCCGATCGGGAACACCACCTTACAGGCTTTGCTGCACACTTTTCAATAAATATTAATGACTGATTTGTACGGCTGTTTTCTCAACATATAGAATTATACTTCTCAACTAAAATTAAAATTTGCAGATCATGAAGATTTTTTTGAATACAAAAATTGGATGGTTTTACGCAGCCTGTGTTTTATTGCAAAGTTGTGCAGCACCAGCAGGCAAAAAAGAGGTGGAAAATATTCTACCGGCAGAATATTATTCAGCAGCAGATTTTACTACCGTTGAAAAATATGATACCCATGTGCACATCAATGCAGATGACAGCAGTTTTATTGATCAGGCCAAAAAAGATATTTTTTGCCTGTTAACCATCAATGTAAATTCCGGGCATCCAATTGAGGAGCAGCGTAGGATTGCACTGATACTCACTAAAAAATTTCCCGATCGGCTGGCTTTTGCCACCACCTTTAATTTAGATAATTGGGGTACCGAAAAATGGCAGTCACAGACCATTGCTTATTTAAATGAATCTTTTGAAAAAGGCGCCATAGCCGTTAAAATCTGGAAGAATATTGGGATGGAATTAAAGGATGCCAATGGCAAATGGGTGATGATTGATGATGCCCGGTTTGACACCATTCTGAATTTTATTGAAAAGAACAATATTACTGTATTGGGCCATTTGGGTGAACCCAGGAATGCATGGCTGCCGACAGATAGCATGACGATTGCAGGCGATAAGAAATATTTTACGGAGCATCCGCAATATCACCAGTTTCTTCACAAAGAGAATCCTTCTTATGAAGACCAGGTGAGGGCCAGGGATAATATGTTGAGCAAACATCCCAATCTCAGGTTTGTAGGAGCTCATTTAGGAAGCCTTGAATGGAATGTGGACGAACTGGCAAAACGGCTTGATGAGTTTCCAAACATGGCGGTAGATATGGCTGCAAGAATTCCACATTTGCAGGTGCAGTCTGTAAAAAACTGGCAAAAGGTGCATGACTTTATGATCAAATACCAGCACCGGCTTATTTATGCCACCGACCATGGTGTGGATCCCAAATCAAACTTTGCAGCAGTAAACAATGAGGTACACGATGTACGAATAAGTGACTGGAAATTTTTTGTAACTGAAGAAGAAATGACAGTGCCCGATTTTAGTGAAAAATTCAAAGGACTAAAATTGCCAAAGGAAGTTGTAAATAAGATATATCGTATTAATGCCGAAAAGTGGTTTCCCGGATTGGTAAAAAAAGCGAAAATCGTCAATTAAAATAGTAGGATAAAAAATTGGGTAATGCCGAAACCGTATGAATATAGCGGTATGCTTTTTATAATGCAAACGTTTGTACAGTTTTAAGATTACAGTGTTGTCTATATTAGTGTTCAGAACAAGAGAATCATTCTTGCATCCATTTCAAATCAGTAAAAAATTGCCTTATGAGAATAGTTTTGTTATTAAGGATTTTATTTCTTCTCATTTTAAACAGCATTTATGCTACAGCGTTTTGCCAGGATGCAGATACGCTTAAACTGAAGGATTTCAGGCCGGTCTCCATTTATAAAATTCCGCAAACAACCCTTGCAAAAGCAAAATACCCGGTGATAGATTTTCATTCACACGACTATCCAAAAACAGATGTAGAAGTGGATGTGTGGGTAAAGCGGATGAACGAAATAAATGTTGAAAAAACTATTATTTTAACCTACTCTACAGGTGCCAGGTTCGATTCACTTTATGAGAAGTATTCAAGGTATAAGGACAGGTTTGAAGTGTGGTGCGGCTTTGATTACACTGGTCATGAAAAACCGGGATGGGGAAAACATGCGGTGGCAGAACTGGAGAGATGTTATAAAAAAGGGGCTACCGGTGTGGGTGAATTAGGTGATAAAGGGTTGGGAGAATTTTATTCGCTGCCTGTGGCCGGATATGGCCTGCACATTGATGATCCGGCTATGAAACCTTTGCTGGAAAAATGTGCTGAATTAAAAATGCCGGTAAGCATACACGTTGCAGAAGACCAGTGGATGTATGAAAAGCCAGACTCAACCAATGATGGATTGATGAATGCTTACACCTGGGAGGTTGACATGACCAAACCGGGAATTTTAACCCACGATGAATTGCTAAAAACGCTGGAGAATGCAGTAAAAAATAATCCAAAAACATTATTCATTGCCTGCCATCTGGCCAATGCCAATGCTGACCTGGGTATGCTTGGGAGAATGTTTGATTTATATCCTAACCTGTATGCAGACATTGCAGCAAGATTTGGAGAATTTGCGCCGATACCGAGATATGCCAAAGCTTTCTTTGAAAAGTATGCAGATAAAATTGTTTACGGAACAGATATGGGTTTTGACAAGGAAATGTACCAGGCAACTTTTCGAATTCTTGAAACAGCCGATGAACATTTTTATGAGCACCAGTTATTCAGTTATCACTGGGCCCTGTATGGATTGAACTTAAATGATGAAACGCTAAGAAAGATTTACAGCGCCAATGGCAAAAAGATTTTAAATCGTTAAAAACAACCATAAGCTATGAGCCAGCTTTCCAGTGATGAATCACAAAGTGCCGCAGAAAAAAGCATTGCTGTGGCAGCAGTTGTAAATCCACCAATGCCTGTCAGCAGGCTTGCTTCGGTAGATGTATACAGGGGCTTTGTAATGCTGCTGATGATGGCAGAAATACTTTCTTTGCAAACTGTAGCAAAGCAGTTGCCTGAAAGTTCTTTCTGGAAATTCCTCGGGTTCAATCAAAGCCATGTTGAGTGGACCTGGCTTTCATTGCATGATATGATTCAGCCTTCGTTTACATTTTTAGTGGGCGTGGTATTGCCTTATTCAATTGCCAGCAGGAAAAATAAAGGCGCTTCATTCAGTAATGTTTTGTTACATACCATCAAACGTTCACTCATCCTTATATTCCTGGGTATTTTTTTACGTTCCATGTATTCCACACAAACCTATTTTACTTTTGAAGATACTCTTTCACAGATCGGACTGGGTTATACTTTTTTGGTGTTGCTTTCTTATTGCTCCCATCGTGTGCAATTGATAACGTTAATATTATCGCTTGTTGGTTACTGGCTGGCGTTTGCGCTTTACCCGCTGCCCGGTCCTGGTTTTGATTATACAGTTGCAGGTGTAGTACCTAACTGGGAGCATAACCTGCAGGGCTTTGCAGCGCACTGGAATAAAAATACCAATTTTGCCTGGGCCTTTGATAAATGGTTCTTGAATCTGTTCCCCAGGGAAAGTCCGTTTTTAAATAACGAAGGTGGTTATTCTACGCTGAGCTTTATACCAACATTCGGTACTATGATATTGGGTTTGTTTGCTGGAAAAGTGTTGAAAGATAACAGTACCCAAAAAGAAAAAATTAAATTTTTTATCACAACTGGAATGATCCTGTTGGTAGTAAGTTTGGTGCTTCATTTTACAGGTATTAATCCAATTGTAAAACGCATCTGGACACCGGCCTGGACTATTTTCAGCGGAGGTATTTGTTTTTTATTTCTTGCCTTTTTTTATGGTGTAGTAGATGTTTGGCAAAAAAGGAAATGGTCTTTTTCCCTGCTGGTAATAGGCGCCAATTCTATTGCCGCATATGTAATAGCTGATGGGGGCGTTAGGTCATTCTTAGCTAATTCCCTATACATCCACCTCGGCCCGGCGTATGACGAGGTATTCGGGCTTCCTTATGCCACAGTTGTAAAAGGTATCTTTGTATTATGCTTGATTTGGCTGATACTATACTGGATGTACAGGAAGAAAATTTTTATTAAAATTTAATTTGTTTGATTTATTAAAGCTTGCTTCTATAACTTGTTGTGTTGAGGCAAGACTTTTATAAAAAAGTATATTTAAACTTTTTGAATTGACGAGGGTAAATTTGTTTTACCTGCTTTATGCCCTTTTACAGCATAATAAAAAATATAGAGATAGCACGGGATCATTAATGCAAAGAATACCAGTTGAAAATTGTAGGTTTCTTTAAGGCTTGCAAATAGCTTTGGTATGATAGCGCCACCGGCAATACCCATAATCAAAATAGCCGAACCTTTTTCTGTAAACCGCCCAAGCCCGTTGATGGCCATCGGGAAAATAGCAGGCCACATCAGTGCATTGGCTAAACCCAGTGCGGCTACAAAACCTACCGATATATAGCCATGTGTTGCATACGCTGCCGCTGTAAAAACTATGCCCAGTATGGCAGAAATTTTTAAAGCATTTTGCTGAGAAAGATATTTTGGAATGGTAAACAATCCAATCACATAACCCAGCAGCATTGCGCCTAAAGTAAAAGAGGTAAAATATTTTGTATAATCTGTCGAAATGCCAAAACCTTTTCCATACGTGCCAATGGCATCGCCGGCCATTACCTCTACGCCCACATAGAAAAAGATGCAAATTGCACCCAGCCATAAATGCGGGAACTGGAAGAGGCTGCTTTTTCCTTTTGTTTTTTTATTACTTACAGCCTCCACATTGGCTTCAGCAGATTTTATTTCTGGCAAAGCAGAACGTAATATCCAGAACCCTAACAGCACCAGCACTACAGACATGATAATATAGGGCGTATAAATCTTAGCTGCAAACTCTGTAAGAATAACATTTTTTGCTTGTTCATCTGTAGCAGCCTGCACTTTTCCTTCCAGTTCATTTACGCCTTTTAATACAAAAGTGCTTAAGATAATGGGACTGATAATACCAGCTACTTTATTACAAATTCCCACAATGCTGATGCGCTTTGCAGCACTTTCTATCGGGCCAATAATGCTGATGTATGGATTGGATGCGGTTTGTAACAAGGATAAACCTGAGCCAATAACAAACAGTCCCAGCAAACTCATTGGATAATTCCTGTGTGTGGCAAATTGCCCAAAAAGAAAAGTGCCAATAGCCATTACAACCAACGCCATTGCCATTCCTTTTTTCATACCAGTTTTTTCAAGTACCCAGGAAGAGGGCAGTGCCAGGAAAAAATAAGCCATGTAAAAAGCAGTGGTCACCAAAAATGCTTTGGAATCGGTATCTAATCCAAAGGCTAATTTTACATACGTTATCAAAGGCCCGTTTAGCCAGGTAACAAATCCAAATACAAAAAATAAAATGCCAATAGTGATGATTGCGTTATTGTTGCTTTGTTTTTCCTGCATAATTTTTTGTGTTTATGAAAAGGGAAAATACAAATACTATTGGTAACAACGCTCACATTCAACCAATCAAACGTTTGCATAAAACCCTTTCAGTGCAAGCGCTTGCGTATTGTTTAGTTTTTTTCCTGCCTATGTTTGGTTTGCAATTGCAAAAGCTAACTTGTGAATGTATTATTAAAAACTCCGGCCGCGGCGTATTTCTTAGTTAGAACTAATTATTACTATCATGAAAAAAATTAAACTTAATATCCTTTTCATTTTATGCTGCATTGTATGTACGCATGCCCAAAAAAATGAAGTAAAAATTGTTTTACAAAATAACGAAATGTGGTGGTGCGGTATCATTAGCCATGGACAGTTGATGCCCTTCTCTTCCACAACAAATTATTCCAATGATTTATTGGGTAACAATGAAGGTAACCAGGTGCAGCCGTTGTTGCTTTCCAGTAAGGGAAGATATATATGGAGTGAAGAGCCTTTTTAATTTTCAATAGCGGATGCAGCAATAAATGTTAACGGTTTAGGTACGATTGATACCGGCAGGGCAGGTGCAACGCTTAAAGAAGTACAGCAATATGTTCGCAAAAAAATATTTTCCTTCGGATGGTAAAATGCCCGATTCGCTTTTGCCATTTTTTATAATGAAGAAAAACCAGTTATACTATTGACGAAACTTGTGTCATTAAAATAACATCCATTATTTAAGATCACCATTTAGTAAAGCAATGATATGGTTATAAAATTCATCAAACGATTGCATCATAAATTATTAAAATGATCAGCTATGTTTGGTAATCGCAAAGCAATTTTCTGAAAATCCATGTATTTCTGTACCTGAATTTTTAAAAGTTGACCACTACTTACAAACTTAAATTGAAATCACCAGATTGAATTTTCTGGATTAGTGTACAGCGTTATTATGGGGAATTTTTAGCGTTCATTGAACAAAAGTATTGTG
>Ga0105048_10014620_pt1 | contig 12220 bp, 7 predicted proteins | sample MAT05_FD_78382 | JGI IMG/M metagenome (GOLD analysis project Ga0105048, IMG submission 78382) | Freshwater microbial communities from Lake Fryxell liftoff mats and glacier meltwater in Antarctica - MAT-05 | ecosystem: Environmental > Aquatic > Freshwater > Ice > Liftoff microbial mat | place... | reverse complement strand
GCCTCCTGCACCTCGGCATCGATGTAGGTGGCCCCATGCTCGCGCGCCACCGAGACACGATGATTCCCGTCGAGCACAAAATACACATCACCCACTTTGTAGAGCTGAATCGGCGGCAGGTTCACATCTTCGTAGAACGCGCGATTGATCTTGCGCCAGCGGTCGCCGACCTGGTTTTGGGTCGGCAAAAACTCGTTGTCGAAGTCGCGGTAGCGGCCCACGCTGCCCACGATCTGATCGAGCGGCACCGTTTGCATGCCGCGGTAGAGCATGCCGCGTAATTTCAGCTTGTCGCGCACTTCGTCCCAGGAGGTCAGTTTTGTTTTGCGTCCGGAGATGAGTCCCCACACCGAGCGCAAAAAGCTCTTGGTGCGCGCGTTGCGGAAGTCAAATTGGTCCTGGCCGTTAGTTGGTCCACTCATACGAATAGCCACTTTATATCACTCGTCCTTGAAATGCGGATACACCTTTGGCCGGAGCCGAAGCTGTTTCCTGCATGGGTTGTTAATGGTTTTACAGTTCGCGGCCATTAGATCTACCCATTCCACCCACAAACGGCAGCACGATGGGTTCGCAGCTGCGCTTAACGGGTTTGATCAGGCTGATATGCCGGCAGGCACGCCAATGGGCGACCTGTCTGAACTGGGTCACGGCACTCGGGGATAAGGCCGTGAGCGACTTGGGTCAGTGAGCGTGCTGGGCCGCACTTACGCGCTCGATTCACACTGCGATGTTGTATTTTGGTCTGCCTTGGTCTGCTACAACCTGCTTTGTGTGATCCAGACACTATCTTACCGTAGGTTTATTGAGGCCAGGTTAAAACTTTTTCCAATTTCGGTGAAAAGAAACCCCCGCCCACAAACTAAGCCTGTGTTAGCTCAGTGACGTTTTCGTCCACCGGCACGCAAAAACGCTTCCGCGAAACGTCTCTACACTTGCCAAGCATGACTAAGCAAAAATGTTTGATGATCGGCGTCGGCGGCATGGCTCGCCATTGGATTCACGTGGTGTGGCATTCGCAGCGCGACCGCATGGAATTTGCCGGCCTGGTGGATGTGAATGACGCGCTATTGCAGCAAACCGGCGATGCGCTGGACGTGCCGGCCAATTGTCGCTTCACCGATGCAGCCGAGGCGTTTGCCCAGGTTGAGGCGGACTATTGCTGCATTGTCACGCCGCCACAATTTCACCGGCAGGCAGTGGAATTGGCCGCGGCACGTGGCCTGGCCATCCTGTCCGAGAAGCCGATTGCGGCCAGTTGGGCCGATTGTGTCGCCATCGTGCAGGCGGTGCAGGCCGCAAGGAATGCGGGGGCCAATGTGCGCATGATGGTGACTCAGAACTATCGCTACACGCCGCGCATTTTGACACTGAAGAAAGCCGTGGGCGAGTTGGGTGCGGTGAACTACGCGGTGTGCCGGTATGCCTCGGATTACCGGCAATACCTGTCGTGGGGCGCGGCCTTTCGCCACGAGATGCCGCATTCATTATTAGTCGAAGCCAGCATTCACCACTTCGACCAACTGCGCAATCTGTGCAGCGCCGACTGCGAAACCATGAGCGGCTATGAGTGGCACCCCGGCCACATTCGCAACGGCGACGACCAATTTAAGGGCAGCGACTCATTCAAGGGCGACACCAACGGCCTGTATGTGATGAAGATGAGCGGCGACAGTTTTGCACATTACGAGGGTAACAACCTGGAAACCGGCAAAACCAACAGCTGGCACAGCGAGTATTACCGCGTGGAATGCGAGGGTGGCGCAGCCGTGCTGGACAAGGATCACATCGTGCGCATCGAGGAGCGCGGTGCCGGTGGCACGCTAACTGTGCGCGAGGTGGCGAACGAGAAGCCACACTGGGACGGCCATCACGCCATCGGCGCGCAGTTTCTAGATTGGATGGAGGGCGGCCCCGAGCCCGCCACCGTGCTGGCCGACAACATCAAATCGGCCGCGATGATGTTTGCCGCCATCGAGTCCGGCGCGACCGGCAAGTTGGTGGATGTGCAGGCGATGGTGAGAGAGGCGACTGGCTGATAGCGGCTGGTGGCTGGCAGTCTGGCTACGCAAAGACTGTCCTTTGACAGACTACTCGCTCCATCAGCGATAGATCGTCAGACGATATTGCTTGGCCACCTCAAGTTGCCGGCGCAGAAATGCTGCATTGGGGTAAATTTGCACGAGGGTTTCATCCGTTTCCTTGCCAGCAATGAGCGCGTTGCGCGCGGCCGATAGCGGCATGTAGCGCAAGTAAATGCCGAGTCCGGCTCCCAGAATTGAACAGCCAAGGCTTAAAACAAAAATGAGCCCCAGGCATTTTGAAGCAAATCGACGCCAGAAAATATTGAGTTGATCAAGCTGATCAGAATGATTATTCTGATTCGCCAGCGCAGCTTTAAAAGAAAGCAGGGCAATTAATCCCACCCAGAACCAAACTGAGAAGCCGATATAGCGTGGACTGAGCGCGAGCCACCACTTGTCTCCCAGACGGCCAACGCCGATGGCAAATGCCAGTAGAAGTGCATATACGCACAGTGCAATGTAGGGAAGGAAGGTGGTTAGCTCTTTAGAAAGCCGTTTGCGCAAGATATCAAAAAGAATAAGCCCTAATAACACGCATCCAATGACGGCGGCAATGGCTGCTGTATAAAACGTCATCATGGGTGCGCCCAGAAAAGTGAATACATACAGCAAATAGGCAAGCGGCTGCGATAGAAATGAATCCAGTCTGAACGGGCTGGCCTCGGGGCGAAAATCCCAAAAATAGAGCAAGGTTGAGGCGCCAGCAGCTACCAGCCAGAGTACCGCGAACAGGATCTTTCGAGTGACCCCCTCTGCCGTCATCCAGAGCAGGATGAGCCCTGTGCCCCACAGGATGACGCCGGCCGCCATGGTGAATTGGGCCGCACTGACACACAGCATCGCTAATATGAGCCGTTGGCCTGTTAAGTCAGGATTTGCCAAAAGAAATAGACTGCACACAGAAAGTAAAGAAAATAGCGTGATGATTAACTGTTCTCCATTCAACCAGTTCTCCCACTGGCTTAAAGAGAAAACTAAAACTGAAATCATCAACAGCAGCCCATTGGAGGGCTTGATGTCCAATTGCTTCCATGACAGATAAAGTTGTTGCCGGATGAGAAAAAATGTGGCAACAGCAAAAGTCATCTGGACACCCATTTCTATTTTTGTATTCCAACCTGTCAGTAAGGCCAGCGGGACCTGGATCAACCAGGGGATAACTGTGCGATGCTCATTGTTTTGCGAGAACAGATCTGACAGGGTGAGTGTGCCGGTATAGAACTTCGACACAAATACCGGCATGGTTGTCCACGGATCGTAAAAGGGGATATCGACCCCGAACACGGCCACATAAATTAACAGGACGATCAGTGGCAACAAAATTGCGTAGGAGAACCAGCTTTTATTTTGAAGTGTTTGCATGTGATCTGCCATTCAGCTTCGACTCGATACCGTTCTTATGCCCTGCGTGAAAGGCGATCCAGTCGCGACAGGGCTATTGCATTTGACTATAGTCGATGAATCAGTGGTCGCGCTTCAGTGGTCGCGCTTTAGTGATGGATGCGGGTCAAAACCTGGCTCAACGGCGTCCCGGCAGGACCACCAGCCACCTGTAGCCAATCACCAGTAGCCACTTAGCCAGTCGATCCATTCAAAATTCCCGCTATAGTCACGGGCATGTTAGGCTCCATTCGTCATCCCCTCGATTCGCTGTTTGTGCCGCGCGGCGTGGCCGTCATTGGTGCCACCGACAAGGAAGGTAGCGTCGGCAAGACGATTCTGACCAATCTCATCAGCAACCCATTTGGCGGCACCGTGTTTCCGGTCAATCCCAAACGGCCGAATGTGCTGGGCATCAAGGCCTATGCCAGTATCGGCGCCATCCCCGACCCCATCGATCTGGCGGTGATCGTGACCCCGGCCACATCCGTTCCCGCCGTAATTGGCGAGTGCGTGCAGGCCGGTGTGAAAACGGCGCTGGTGATCTCGGCCGGCTTCAAGGAGACGGGGCCGGAGGGCGTAAAGCTGGAGCAGCAGATCTTGGAGCAGGCCCGCGCGGCCAACATGCGCATCGTTGGTCCCAACTGCCTGGGGGTGATGAACACCACCAACGGCATGAACGCGACTTTTGCCGGGTCGATGGCGCGCAAGGGCAAGGTGGCCTTTCTCTCGCAATCCGGCGCATTGCTGACCGCGGTGCTGGACTGGAGCTTCCGCGAGAATGTTGGCTTCAGCAAGTTCGTGTCGTTGGGCTCGATGCTGGATGTGGGTTGGGGCGACCTGATCGATTACCTCGGCAATGATGAACAGACCGAGAGCATTCTGATCTATATGGAAAGCGTTGGCGATGCCGCGCGCTTTTTGTCTGCGGCGCGCGAAGTGGCGTTGACCAAACCCATCATCATTATCAAGCCCGGCGTCACCGATGCCGCCGCCAAGGCGGCCGCCTCGCACACCGGTTCGCTCACTGGCAGCGATGCTGTGCTGGATGCGGCCTTTCGGCGCAGCGGCGTGTTGCGGGTGAACACGATTGCTGAATTGTTTTACATGGCCGAGGTGTTCGCCAAGCAGCCCCGACCCCGCGGCCCGCGCCTCACCATCATCACCAATGCTGGCGGCCCCGGGGTCATCGCCAGCGACGCGCTGATTACAAATGGCGGTGAGCTGGCGGAGGTATCGGTTGAGACCAAGGCCGCGCTGGACAAGATTTTGCCGGCCGCCTGGAGCCACAACAACCCCATCGATGTGCTGGGCGATGCGCCACCAGAGCGCTATGCCAAGACATTGGAGATTGCCGCGCAGGACCCCAACAGCGATGGCCTGCTGGTGATTTTGACGCCGCAGGACATGACCGATCCGACCCGCACGGCTGAGCTATTGGTGCCGTATGCGAAGTCTTTGGGCAAGCCGGTGTTGGCCAGTTGGATGGGTGGGCCGATGGTCGAGGCCGGCGAGGACATCTTGAACCGCGCCGATATTCCCACGTTTGGCTACCCGGATACGGCCGCACGCACCTTCGACCTGATGTGGCGCTACACCTATAACCTGCACGCGCTGTATGAAACGCCGATGGCATCGAGCGGTGTCGAATACAAGATGAATCGCGCCCGCGCTACTGAGATCATTCGCGAGGCCCACCTGGCCGGCCGCACGCTGCTGACCGAATACGAGTCGAAGCAACTGCTGGCCGCCTATGCCATTCCCACGGTGGAAACCGAGCTGGCCACCTCGGCTGATGCTGCGGTTGAGGCCGCGCGCATTCTGGGCTATCCGGTGGTGCTGAAGTTGCACTCATACACGATTACCCACAAGACCGACGTGGGCGGCGTGAAGCTGAATTTGCGCAGCGACGGCGATGTATTCCAGGCGTATCACGAGATCGTCAAGAGCGTGACCGAGCTGGCTGGGGCCGAGCATATGCAGGGCGTGACGGTGCAGCGCATGGCCAAACTCGACGGTTACGAATTGATTCTAGGCAGCAGCCTCGACTCGCAGTTTGGGCCGACCTTGCTATTCGGCTCCGGCGGCCAACTGGTCGAGGTCTACAAGGACAGCGCGCTGGCATTGCCGCCGCTGACCACGACGCTGGCCCGGCGCATGATGGAGCGCACCAAGATTTACACGGCGCTGAAGGGTGTGCGTGGCCGCAAGCCGGTGGATTTGCCGGCGCTTGAACAATTATTGGTGCAGTTCAGCCAGTTGGTGATGGAGCAGCCGTGGATCAAGGAGATCGACATCAACCCGCTGATCGCGTCGTATGTCGACGGCTCGTTGCTGGCACTGGATGGCCGGGTGGTGCTGCACGATGCCAGCATGAGCTTCGAACAATTGCCCCGGCCGGCCATTACCCCGTATCCCATTCGCTATGTCGGTGACTGGAAAATGACTGACGGCACCTCGGTGCAGATTCGCCCCATTCGGCCCGACGACGAGCCGTTGGTGGTAAAGTTCCACGCTCGCCTCAGTGAGCAAAGCGTCTACATGCGCTATTTGCAGCCACTATCGCTGTCTGTGCGCACCAGCCACGAGCGCATGATCCGCATCTGCTTCAACGACTACGACCGCGAGATTGCGCTGCTGGCGCTCAGCGAGATTGACCCGGCCACTGGCACGTGCGAGATCGCCGGCATCGGCCGCTTCATCAAACGCCAGACCGGTGTGGGTGCGACGCGCGAGGCTGAGTGGGCGGTGTTGGTGGCCGACAAATATCAGCGGCACGGCCTGGGGCAGGAGCTGCTGCGCCGGTTGGTGCAAATTGCCCGCGATGAGAAGCTTGAATTGTTTGTCGCCGACATCCACCCCGAGAACCGGGCCATGCAAAAGGTGGCCGAACGCGAGGGCTTTACGTTGCGCATGGATGCGGAGACGGAGTTGATGAAGGCCGAGTTAAAGCTGGTGTAAAGTCATCCAGCTCCGAATGTTTAAGCCGCAGGAGGCTTGAGTTGAAAAGCAATTTTCTGCTGGTGCTATGTCTGAGCGCCTTCGTTTTTGCGCCGGCCGGCAAGGCAACAACGGCAGCCAGCGTTGTCGTACCCGAGGCGAATCGGGCAATCGGCATGGCTCACAGCAATGCCAGATCGAAAGTGAAATTGGTGAACAGCCTCGCTTCAGTTTCGGTTCAAGCTAGCCGTTGGCAAACGCAGACATTTGAATCGATTGAGGGCTCGTTCTTTAATCCTTCCATCGCAGTGGATGCCAGCGGACAACCTCATATTGCCTATCAAAGTACAGGCTATATAGGCGATATTAAATATCGCTGGTTTAACGGCATTACTTGGACGGTTGAAACAGTAGACACCGGCTTCAGTCCGTCCCTGGCACTGGATGCCAATGGACACCCTCACATCGCTTACTACAACGACTTTTATAACCCGAATGTACGGCATGCCTGGCACGATGGCACGAGTTGGCACATTGACATGATTGATCAAGGACAGTTAGCGTCGTTGGAAGGGGAAATATCGCTCAAACTAGATGTTCTAGGACACCCATTTATTGCCTACGAAAATCGTGTTATCCCGAATGTGAGCCCGCCCATTATTAAATTTGCCGCGTACGATGGCACTTCCTGGATCAGCCGCACGGTTGATCCAGGTGCAAATCAAGCCTACCAACCCTCTCTCACACTGGACAAGGATTCGCAGCCTCACATCGCTTATATCGCCATCTTCAGTTCCACGATAGACCTGGTCTACTCATGGTTGGAAAATAATGTCTGGCAGCAAGAGATAGTCGAATCGGATATCTCGCCTTCATTTAACGGCAATCCATCTTTGCAATTGGATAGTGCTGGGCAGCCCCACATCAGCTATTCCCAATCCACATCTGACCTACAACAAGTGAAACACGCATGGCGGGATCAACTAGGCTGGCATAGTGAATGGGCGGCAAGTAATGGATTTGCGAATTCACTTGCATTGGATAGCCTAAACCAGCCACATATTGGTTATGCCACGTTGAACGGATCCTGGCGATATGCCTGGCGTGACTGGCGAGGCCGCTGGCACTCAGAAAATGTCGATGTAAGTGATTTCTCGGGAGGAAGCCAGTTCCAAAACGGCTCACTAGTGTTGAATGGGAATGATGTACATGCCAGTTTTACCGCCACTTCTTTTTATCCCCAATTCACAAACTTCCGGTTAGCTTACGCAGTCAGGAGATCGCAACCAGAACTAACGGCCTCCACACTGTCGGCCAGTGCCTCAACCATTGATCCAGGTAGCACCATCACGTACACCATCGAATTGGTCAATGCCAGCCCCATCTCCGCAACCACCTTCGCAATCAGCAATCCAGCGCCGACGCACACAACGTATTTGACCCATAGCGTGGCGGCGATTTCAGGGCAGATTACGGCCACTGATGGAATGACAGGGGTGACATGGACCGGCGTCATCAGCCCCATGACGGTTCTAACCGCCAACTTTGCCGTTCTGGTTGATAGCGGACTTACCGAAACTTTGGCCATTGTGGATGTTGCCACACTTGAAGGAGATCCGATTGGCCCCCTGGTTTTACAGGCCGTGACATTTCATAAGCCCTATTCAATGTTTATCGCGCAAAGCGTTGAAACTTAATTTGCGCGATATAGTTTTCAGCGCTCCTTCAAATAGTCTGCATCGCACAGCCTTAACCCTGCCCCGATTACAATCCTCGGCATGAGCATGAATGCGAGTGCATCAAATGAAACAATGCCGGCGACCCACAAAATTGCGTTTGGTGGCCGGGTTTTGCTGCTGGGCTGCGGCTCGGTGTCCCAGTGTTTGCAGCCGTTGCTGCTACGGCACTTCGAGATGGATTTCGCGCGGTTGACCATCATGGATTTCGAGGATAACCGGCACCGCGCCCAGGAGATGCTGGAGGCCGGCGCGCAATATGTGCAGGAGTACATCACCCCTTATAACTACGCCAAGGTGCTGGCCAAATTTCTAGGCCCCGGCGATATTTTGATCGACCTGGCCTGGAGCATCGAAACACTGAACCTGATGGTGTGGTGCCACGATAACAACGTGCTCTACATCAACACGAGCGTGGAGTTGTGGGACGCGTATGCGGGTGCGGCCGATCAGCATCCCACCGAGCGCACCTTGTATGTCCGGCACATGGCGTTGCGCAAGCAGGCCAAACAGTGGAGCGAGCCGGGGCCGACTTTCGTGGTCGAACACGGCGCGAATCCGGGTCTGGTCAGCCACTGGGTCAAGGTGGCGTTGGAAGACCTCACCACCACCATGCTGAAGCACCGCATCGAGCGCAACCGCGGCGACCAGTTGGAGCGCTACCTGGAAGCCGGCGACTACCCACTCATGGCCATGCTCACCGGCACCAAAGTCATTCACATCAGCGAGCGCGATACCCAGATCAGCAGCAAACCCAAGGAAGTGAACGAGTTCGTGAACACCTGGTCGGTGGCGGGCTTGTTTGAGGAAGGCATTGGGCCGGCCGAGATTGGCTGGGGCACGCATGAACGTCGTCTCCCGCGTGGCGCGCAGGTGCATACGTTTGGGCCGGCCAATCAAATCTGCCTGAGCCAGATGGGGATTAACACCTCCGTTCGCAGTTGGGTGCCGACCAGCGGCGAGATTCTGGGCATGGTCATTCGCCACGGCGAGGCATTCACGATCAACGACTATCTGACGGTGTGGGAGGACGACCGGCCCATTTACCGGCCAACCGTGCACTACGCCTACTTGCCAACCGATGCTGCCATTGCCTCGCTGTTGGAACTGCGCATGCGCAACTACGACCCGCAGCCCAAGCAGCGCATCATGAACGACGAGATCATCAGCGGCATGGACGAGCTGGGCGTGCTGTTGCTGGGCCACGACCAGACCGGCTGGTGGTGCGGCTCGCAACTGACGATTGGCGAGGCGCGCAAGCTGGTGCCGCATCAGAGCGCGACCACGTTGCAGGTGGCCGCTTCTGTATTGGGCGCGCTGTTCTGGATCATTCGCAATCCCAATAAGGGTTTGTGCGTGCCGGACGATCTGCCGCACCGAGAAGTGCTGGCCATTGCGAACCCTTATCTGGGGCCATGTCCCAGCCTACAAACCGATTGGACGCCGTTGCGCAATTGGAACGATTTGTATGCGCGCTTCGGCAAGCCGCGGCCGGCCGATGAGGATGTGTGGCAATTCGAGACTTTTCTCACCTAGCCGCGTAGAGTCAGCATGAGCAACAACACCATGTCTCCCACTCCCGCCACTTCGCCAACACCCGCCCTCAGCGGCCTGGAGTTCATCGGCCACTGGATTGGCGAGACGATGGTTGCCGGACTGTCGGCCGTTGCCGGACCGTCGGCGGCTGAGAGTCCAGCCCACATCTGGGAGATTCATCGCAGCAACAACACCCTGATCATCCACACGCGTTGGGAACATGAGACCGTGCCGGGCGGCTACTTCTCGGCACTGGTGCCGACTGACACGCCCACGTTCGAACTCCAGACTGAAACGCATCTGTTTGTGGTCACACTGGTGGACTCACAACATTTCATCATTCGCAATTGGGACACGAACGATGTTCGTGGTGGCAAGGGCGCGCATCTCGATGTGGTGTTCTCGCGGCTGGGTGTGGCCGAATTGCAGGCGCAGGCCGTGTGGCGGCAGCACAAAGATGCGTTGCCCAAAGCCAAACGCTTGCGCAAGTCTGCGCGAGCGCAGGACGACACGCATCACTGGCGCCAGTGGAAGCGGGCGGCAAACCGCGTGGTCGCCAACACGGTTCCTTCCATCGGCGCGGCGGTGGGTGAACGCGCCGCACAGAGCAGTTAGACGTTGGCGAATCAGATTCGCGGCGATTCTGATTCAGCACGATCTCAATCACCGATGTCCGACTGCTTCAACTCTACGCCGACGGCAACAGCCTCACCCGCTCCCCGAACGGCAGCTTGTCGAGATCTAACCCACCTGGTGTCACCACCCATAGGGTCGGCACTTTGGGCGCAGGGTCGGGGAAGCTGCCGTGGCCGTCGGTCAAGTAGATCGCGACGGTTTTGCTGAAGGTGAAGGGGTGTGTGGCGATGTGCGCGAAGAAGGGCCGAAAGTCGGTGCCACCGCCGCCGATGGGTGCAGGCAACGGCGCGTGCGGCTTGATGAGATAGGGGCCGTGCAATTTGGTATCGGCATAGAACAGCTCGCACAGCATCTGCGGGTAGCTGCTCAAAATGCCCTGTAGTTCGCCGAGGAATAGCCCGATGTCGGCATGGTTGATGGAGCCGCTGGTGTCCACGGCCACCAATACACGCACACTCTCGCCCGCGATCTCATCCAGATAAATGCCACGGCCGATAAAGCGCCGGTCGAATGCGTTGAAGTCGGTGGGCATGTGAGTGAGGTAGCGCCAAAGATAGCTGCGCCAATCCACCCGTGACGGGCTCGTTTGGCCCAGTTCGCGCTGCATGCCGCGGGGTTGGGTGCCGGCGGCCGATGTGCGCGCAACCATCTCGGCCTGCTCCAGCGCCTGCCGCCACTGATCATCATCGGCCGCTACCGCGCCAGGCTTGGGCGGACCGGCAGCAGGGTCTTTGCTGGCGTCGCTGGGAGCCTGGTTAAGCAAATCGGCCCCAATGCCTTTATTCGCCTCAGTTGGCACACTTGGCATTGATGCTGGCTGTGGTTTGGCCTGGGTCTCGCGCACCAGCTTTTCATAGGCCTCCTCGGTGCTGAGGTGTTCGAGGTCGGGCCGGCGCACACCGCCTTCGGGTAGCGCGTAGCCCTCTCGCACGATCATGCCGTTGATGACGGCATCGGCGGCGATATTCCACAGCGCGCCCTCGCGGCCACCCCGGCGCGAGACGTGCAGCAGCGCCGCGTGCAACACCTCGTGCAACAACAGGCCGTCCTGCTGCGGCGTGGTCCATTGATCCCAAAACGTTTTGTTGATGAAGATGGTGCGGCCATCGGTGGCGGCCGTGCCGATGGCCTCGGATTGCTCGTAGCGGGCATGCATGGCCAGGGTCGCGAAGTAGGGGCTGCGCGCGCCGATGCGCAACAGGGCCGCGCTGACCTGTTTTTCCAGGGCGGTGTTTAGTTTCATGCGGATTCGTTTTTAAGGTGAGTAGGGTTGATCAGGTTGATCAGGTTTAAAAAGTTTGTCAGGTGATGAACTTTACGAACCTGATCAACCTTAAAAACTTTACCAACCGTGTCCTCAAGACGATCACGCCTGCAACAGGCTCGCGTATTCGGCCATCCACGCTTTAAGTTCGGCATCGGTATTGATGAGCTTCTTGAGCGCGGCCCACTGCCCCTGCGCGCGCATGCGGCGAAACAGATCGGCCGCGCACAACTGCACCCATTCCACCGACGCCACACGGGCCAGCCACTTGAAGGCATGGAAACCCTGCTGCGCATCGTGAGCGCGGGCGACCAGACCGATGACGGTGGCGTAGCGCATGGACGGCTCAGCCGGAAATGTCACCGTGTCTCCATCGCCCTGCAACACCCGCTCCAGATTGGGCAGCTCGGCATACAGGGCCACAAAGGCATTGAACTCGGTGGCGGTCCCGGCACCCACGGCGGGCGCAATATCCAGGCCAATCTGGTGCAATGCACTGGCCATCACCCACGAGCGCGGCGACGGCCAGGCCGGCTGCTGCGGATCGAGCTTGTGCAACAGGGTGGGCCGAAACGCCAGGAACGCCACGATGTGCTCGTGAATATTGGAGGCGATGGCGAAGGCTTTGAAGCTGTCCAGATCCG
>Ga0105048_10014619_pt1 | contig 12221 bp, 10 predicted proteins | sample MAT05_FD_78382 | JGI IMG/M metagenome (GOLD analysis project Ga0105048, IMG submission 78382) | Freshwater microbial communities from Lake Fryxell liftoff mats and glacier meltwater in Antarctica - MAT-05 | ecosystem: Environmental > Aquatic > Freshwater > Ice > Liftoff microbial mat | place... | reverse complement strand
CGTGGTGCTCGCCACTGCTCTGCTGGTGGTGCCGGGCGCCATCGCGCTCAAGCTGAGTCGTCGGGTGTGGAGCGTGATGGCACTTTCAGTCGTCTGCGCAGTTGCTTCGATACTGGCCGGGCTTGGCCTGAGTATCGAGCTTGACGCTCAGACCGGGCCATGTATTGTGCTCGTGCTGTGCGCAGGATTTGCCCTTTGCACGCTGGCGAACCGGGTGCGCGGGCTGGGCAGCACCAGTGCGGCGAGACTGGCGGCAAGCAGCAATGGGGGCCGCGGCCTTGGAACATGACACCCGCGAGGTGAGCGGCGCGGAGGGTGGGGTCGTCATCGTCGGTATTGATGAGGCGGGGTATGGCCCCATGCTCGGCCCGCTGTGCATTGGCATGGCGGCAATTCGCATCGGTGGCTGGCAGGAGGGAGATGCTGCGCCAGATGTGTGGGAGCGACTGAGTAAAGCCATCTGCCGCCGCCCGCGCGATAAGCAGGGCCGACTAGCGATTGACGACAGTAAGACACTTAAACTGCCTGCCGGTGGCAAGCGGCATCAACTCACGCATCTTGAGCGCAGCGTGCTCGCATGGCTCGCGGCAGCAGGCAAGCCAGTTCGCGATGATGCCGAGCTGCTGGAGGTGCTGGGCACCAGCTTTGAACCACACCCGTGGTATGCGCGCGGAGGCAGTGACAAAGCTGCGGCTGGCCGCCCGCTACCGCTCGACGAGAGCAATGGCACGTACAAGTTTGCGGCCAATCTGCTCGCCGCAACTTTTGCAGCCGCTGGCGTAGAACCGCTGGATCTGCGCTGCGTGGCCGTCTGCGAAACCAAGTACAACGAGATCTTCGCGCGCAGCGGCAAGCCAGCGACAACCGAGATTGGCCTGCTCAGCCATATGCGCACGGCGTGGGTGAAGTGGGGTCACACGGGCAAGGGTGTGGCGACCATGCGTCTGGTGTGTGATGCGCAGTCGGGCCGCATCGATTACTCCGGCTTGCTCGCACGCTTTGCCGCGCTCTCGGGGGTTGGCAGCGCGAGCGCCGAGGTGATCGATCAGCAGGCGGGGGACAGTCGCTATCGGCTCAGCGGCATCGGGCCAGATGGCCTGCCGCGGGCCGCACTGCTTTCATTTCAGACCGAGGGTGATGCGCGGCACCTGCCCATCGCGCTTGCCTCCATGACAGCCAAGCTGGTGCGCGAGCTGGCGATGCTGCGCTTCAACGACTTTTGGCTGGCCCGCGCTGCGCACGAGACGGGCGAGCGCAACATCAAGCCCACCGCGGGCTACTGGCAAGATGCCCAGCGGTTTCTAGCCGAGATTCGCCCGGTGCTTGATGAGCGTGATCGTCGTGTGATCACGCGCCTCGGCTGAACATGCGCCCCCACGGCAGCAAGCCAAACAGAATGCACGCCGCGCCGATGATCAGCACCACCGGCCGCGCTTTCTGATCCATCGCCCAGCGTTCGATCGTCGAAAGTTGTGCCATGTCCACGGCCGGCATTAGCGGCAGGCGCAGCGGAGCTGGTTCAAGCTCCGGCAGTGTCGATGCGGCCATCGGTCCCTCCGGCTTGGCTGGCAGAATGATCTCAAGTCCCTCGCGCGCCATGTTCTTGTGGCGCGCGGCGAGTGCTTCTACCACGGCAGGGTCTTTTCGATCCAGCGCTTCGATGTAACTGACGTAGTTGTTCAGTCGCTCGGCGCGATGCAGGGCAATCGTGTCGACGCGCCGGGCAAAGAACTTGGCCTCTTCAAGCTCGCGATGAGCTGGGAGCACCACCATGATGCCGATGAGTGCGATGCCGGCGATCAGCATGAGCCAACCCGGGTCGATGAGCCCCGAGAGTGCGCCGGAACTGCCGCGCGGCTCTGCCTCTGGCAGATGCACCGCGTGCGCTGCGTGCTGGGCATCGCCTGCAAAGGTCGCATCAGATTGTGGGCCAGTGGCATCCGTGCTCACGCGTAAGTGTAAGCTGGATCGCGGCAGGCCTGCTTTATTGGACCTCCGCCAGCCGAACTCGGGTTCGGCGGGGCACCCTGACGACTCTCAGGCCGCTCGCCGGCCGGGTGCATATTGGCCGGTGTACCGTCCGCTGATGCCAACGCCGCGGCCAACTAAAAGCTCTGCCCGCAAGGGCTCGGGCTCATCAAAAGCCCCGCTGGCTGGTCCCCTCTCTGCTCCCCGGGCTGCCTTGCCCTCTCCCCTGCCAGCTGGTCCGGAGCAGCAGGCCGCATTCGCCGCGATGCGTATCGTTGAGCCGTTGTGCGCTGTCTTTCGCCGCACGCTTAAGCGTGTTGGCCAGAAGTACACGCCCGAGCGAGCCGCAATTCTGGATATGGTCATCGCTATGCCCGGCACCTTCGATGCCGAGGGCTTGGTCGCGGCCTTGCTGGCAGCCCGCTCTGCCGCTGCCGATGGCGGCGGAGGCGCGCATCAGGTTCTCGCCTCCCTGCGCATCAGTAAGGCCACCGTCTACCGCACGCTCAAACTCTTGGCCGATGCGGGCATCGTGCAGCAGGTGCTTGTCAACAGCGAGCAGGCGCACTATCAGTTGGCATATGGGCGCGGCCCAGTGGCCACGCTGGTCAATACGGCCACCGGCCTTACCGAGCAGGTGGAGCTGCCTGCACTAGAGGAGCTTGCTATCGCACTCTGTGCGAGCAGGAATCTCTCGCTCACGGCTCACCGGTTCATCGTTTATGCCGAGCCGCTGCCAACACTGGGCTAAGCCCTGATGACACCCCAACCGTGGCCGAAGCGCACATTTATCCCGAAGCCGGTCAGATCGCGCTTAGCCAACGCGTTTGGTGCCCACGAGGTGTGCGCGCCGGCGCGACCCGCTGGGAGAGCGCCACGCCGCGGATTCTGGCCATCCTGAATCTCACTCCCGACAGTTTCTCTGATGGCGGCCTGCACCTTGGCCGCGGCGAGCCAGGCTGGGCGGCCTGGGCCGAGGGCGCGCTAGCCGAGGGTGCCGGCGGCAGGGGGGCGGACGGGTTTGACATTGGTGGAGAATCCACGCGGCCGGGCGCACAACCTGTGGCCCCGGCGGAGCAAATTGCGCGGGTTCTGCCGGCACTGGTGGCCATTCGCGCCGCAGTTGGCATGGGGCCGATCATCACCATCGACACGACCAGCGCCGAGGTGGCCCGCGCTGCGCTCGATGCCGGCGCCGATGCCGTTAACGATGTTTCCGCCGGGCTTGACGATGCCGCCATGCTGCCGCTGATCGCCGAGCGTGGCTGCGGAGTGATCCTCATGCACCGCTTGCGGCTGCCGCGGGCCGACGTATACAGCCATCAATATGCAGACCCAGCCGGGCCCAAGCCGGTTGGCGGCGATGTCGTCGCGGCGGTGCGGTCGGTGCTGGGCGAGCGGCTGGCCTCGGCGCTTGCCGCGGGGGTGCCTGCCGAAAGCGTGCTACTTGACCCCGGCTTGGGCTTTGGCAAGACGGCGGAGCAGAATCTGGAGCTACTGGAGCGCACGGGTGAGCTTCTTGCGCTTGGTCGGCCCATTCTCTCGGGGCTGTCGCGCAAGAGTTTCACCGCTCGCTTTGCCAGTGCATCGGGCGGGGACGTGACAGCCTTACCGCCAGCGATGCGCGATGAGGCAAGCGCGATGCTTTCGCGCCGTCACTGGGCGGCTGGCGCAAGCATTTTTCGCGTACACAATGTTGCGCTCACACGCGGTGCACTGCGCGACGCGTAGCCCGTGGGTGGGTTTTCTATGTGGCAAGGCGGATTCATGCGAGCCAAGTGATGCGGGCCGTGCGCAAATGTGCGCAGTTGAGGGCAGTGGCGAGGAGTATGGGTGTCGGCTGATTCGGTCTGGGGCGATGGCCCCATCGATACTGCCGCGCGATTGGCAAGCCAGTTGATATAGAGCAGCGGCGGCGTGGTCCGCCACTTGTTCTGCTCACCTGTCAACTCGCCTCCGCTCGGAGAACTGCCCAAGATGCAAACCCTCGATCTTCAGACTGTTCTGGAACGCTTCTTTGATGCCCTGGTCAATGGCGATCGGCCCGCCGCACGCACGCTGGTGGCCAAGGCCAAGGAGGCCGGGCTTGATAGCCAGGCGCTGATTTTGGATCTCTTCTGGCCGACGTATCAGACGCTGGAGCGCCTGGATCGCGCTGATCAGATCTCGAAGATCTCGCACCATCTGGCCACGCGACTGCTGCGCGTACTCATCGATCAATCGTCAGCAAGTTTGACGGCTGCTCGCACGGCAGCTTCGCGCGGTCGCACCATTCTGGCCTTCTGCGGCAATGCCGAGCAGGAGGAACTGGCAGCGCAGATGGCTGTCGATCTGCTTGAGGCCAATGGCTTTGAGGTGAACTTCGCTGGCGGCGGCATCGCCGCCGACGAGATTCTCGCCCGCGTGAATGAGACCCAGCCGGACATTCTGCTCACCTTCGCATCAAACCCGGCAGACCTGCCCGGTCTGCGAGAGCTGATCGATCAGATTCGCAGCATCGGCGCGTGCCCGGGCATGCAGTTCGCCGTCGGCGCGGGCGTGTTCAATCGTGCTGAAGGCCTGGCCGAGGAAATTGGCGCCGATCTCTGGGCGAAGGACCCGATGGACCTGGTGCAGACACTGGTGGATCAGCCCTCTCGCCGCGCCGATGCTCAGCAGCGGACCGTGGGCAAGAGCCGCATCAAGAGCACAAAGAAAGCCGCGTGAATCGAACGGCGATACCAGCTGATCGCATGGATGCGGGCTTTGCAAAATTGAAACGCCCCGAGCACGGATATGGCTCGGGGCGATTTCGTTTTGCTCAGTTGCGTGCAGAGTGCCTACTGATCGTGGCCGGCGAACTCCGGCATCTTGTGGCCGGCATCGCGCAGCGTCTTCTCGCGGCGGGCGAGCTCCATGTCAGAGTCCACCATCATCGCGGCCAGCTCTTCGACCGTTGTCTCCGGCTTCCAGCCGAGCTTTTGTGCGGCCTTGGTCGGGTCGCCCAGCAGCAGATCAACCTCGGCCGGGCGGAGATAGCGAGCATCGAACGAGACGTGGCGGTCCCAGTCGAGCCCGGCGTGCTTGAAGGCGAGCTCGGCGAACTCGCGCACGGTGATCGTCTTGCCGGTTGCGATCACGTAATCGTCGGCCTCAGGCTGCTGCAGCATGAGCCACATCATTTTGACGTAATCGCCGGCAAAGCCCCAGTCGCGCTTGCTGTCGAGATTTCCGAGAAAGAGCTTCTCTTGCATGCCCAGCTTGATTCGGCCGACAGCGCGGGTGATCTTGCGCGTCACGAAAGTCTCGCCGCGGCGGGGAGACTCGTGGTTGAAGAGGATGCCGCAGGAGGCGTGCATCTTGTAAGACTCTCGGTAGTTGACGGTGGCCCAATGGGCCATGACTTTGGCGCAGGCATAGGGCGAGCGCGGGTAGAACGGGGTGTTCTCGCGCTGCGGCACTTCCTGCACGAGGCCATACTGCTCGCTGCTGCTGGCCTGATAAAAGCGAATCTGCTTGCCAGACTTGTGCTGCTGATCGCGCACGGCCTCAAGAAGCTTTAGCGCGCCCATCGCCACCGTTTCGGCGGTGTACACCGGCATGTCGAACGACACCCGCACATGGCTCTGGGCACCCAGGTTGTAAACCTCATCGGGTTCAACCTGAGCCATCAGCTTTGAGAGCGAGTTGGTGTCGCACAGATCTCCATAGTGCAGCACCATCTTCGCGCCCGACTTGGCGTGGGCCGCTTTCAGGTGCGAGTCCTGATAGATGTGGTCGATGCGGCCGGTGTTGAAGTTGCTGGCGCGGCGGATGATGCCGTGGACCTCGTACCCCTTTTCGAGCAGAAACTCGGCGAGGTATGAGCCGTCCTGCCCGGTGATGCCGGTGACGAGGGCTTTGCGACCGGCATAGTTGCCACCGATTGGGGAGAGAGTCTTGCTTCCAATGCTTGCCATGAGGGTTCTCAGTTCGGCTCGATCAAATCCAAAGATCATCTGCTCGGCATCACCCCGCCCGGCAGGGATTCTACCGGACGTTTCGCGTGGCATCACGACTGAGAGAAGCGCGTGAGCCGAGGGGACTGCTGCTTACCCAAACTTTGCGGAAAGAAGGGGCGATCCATGCAATTATATGGACTTGGCTGCGGTGGGGCCAGCGGCTGCTACTGGCCGCCTGCAAACGCCATCACACTGGTCGCCAGCATCAGCAGCGCGAGACTGGCTGCCGCCACCAGTGGCGGCCATCTGCGCTCAGAATCTGCCTCTGCCCGGCACGCCACCGCGAGTGCCACCCACATCAGCAGCATTGGCTCAAAGTAACGCTGCCAGCTGAGCGCCTGCGCTGTGCCCGCCGCCATGAATGCCAGAAGCGATATGCCCAGCACGAGGCGCACACGCGGGCGACCGCAGAGCAGCAGCAACACCACCACAGCCGCGCCAAGTGCTGCAAGCAGCACAATCACCGGGCTGGTGTGCCCGGCGATGACCAGGCCCTTGACCTCTGCTGCGCGAACCACATTCCACAACCCGCCGATCCGCGGCCGCATGGCATATGTCGTCGGCGGCACCACTGCCAGCAACGCGCCCACCGCCGCGGCGATGATTAGCGTGACTTGTGAGCCGCGTTCTCGCAGTACTGGGCGCAATGCTTTCCACATCAAGGGGAGCAATAAGCCGCCATAAATGGCCAGCAGAGAAAGCATGAAGGCGGGTGTGGCCGGGCTGATGCCGCCGACATTTGTGGCCTGCACATCGCCGGGCATTGCAGACTCGGCAAAACGAAAGCTCGGCGGCGTAAGCCCGCCCCACAACAGCACAAACCAGCCCAGCAGCGCGAAAGCGGGCAGTGTCATTGCCCCTGCAATGAGGCCGCGCCGAATGCCGCCGCCAAAATCTGCGAGGAGCCCGCCACCGGCAAGATGGGTGTTGCGCATGCTGCGAGCTGGCCACTGCGCTGAGGCAAATGCGCCAGCCCAGATCGCCGCGGCAGACCAGATGTGCAGTTGACGAACGCCCACAAGCACGACGAGCAGCGCGGAGAGGGCGAGCCAGCGACGAGGGGTTTGCGTGGTGCCTAGGGCAGCGCCCAGAATCAGCGCGACGAGCATCCACGCGGCGTTGTCTGGTAGTAGATACAGGCCGCTTTGCAGCACATATGGGCAAAGCAGCACTGGGCAGGCCAGAACCAGCCCCTCGATTGGCCCGCGGCGGGCAGCGCACCAGCCGAGGATGACAGCGAAGATCGCGGCGGCGAAGGTGGCACTAAACAGCCGCAGCCCAAGGGTGGAGCTCAGCCCCAGGTTGTACAGCCCAGCCAGTAGCAGGTGGTAGCCGGGAGTGGTTGCCGAGGGATAATCGCGCACACTGACGCTTGGCCACTGTGCGGCGAACTCGGTGATGGCGCGGAGGTGGAACAGGTCCTGGTCAAACTGCGTGCGTGGGTGGGAGATGCCACTGAGAATCAGGAGCCAGAGCAGGGCAAGAGCGGCGAAAAATCCGATGGCAGCGAGGCCGAAGGCAAACTCGGCTTCGCCGGATGGCAGGGGGAGGCCGGACGAAAGGCGGCGGGGCGCGGCCGCGGCGGCCTGGCCGGTGATCGAAGAGTTTGGCCCTGACTGGTCCATACGCCCAAGGTAGCCCGGCTGCAAGCAACCTCTACCATGTAGCATGACCGCTCTGCACGCTGCCGCCACGAATGTTCGCTCAAGCTATCTCTTTGATAAGCGGGCCGATGCGCTGCTGGCGCAGCTCAAAGCCGACGGGCTTTACAAGCACTTGCAGGTACTCGACTCGCCGATGGATGCGGTGGTGAAGATGCGGCGGGCCGATGGCACACTGCGTGAGACACTTTGCTTCTGCTCCAACAATTATCTCGGTCTGGCCAATCATCCGGAGGTGGTACAGGCGGGGCTCGATGGTCTGAAGAAGTATGGTGCTGGCACGGCCAGTGTGCGCTTTATCTGCGGCACCTTTACGCCGCACGGGGAGCTGGAGCGCGCGATTGCCAGTTACATGGGCACCGAGGCCGCGTACACGTTCGTTAGCGCGTGGACGGCCAACGAAGCGCTCTTCCCCACACTGTGTGAGCCGGGAGACATCATCATCTCCGATGAGCTCAACCACGCCTGCATCATCGACGGTGTGCGTCTGGCGACCGTCATAAAGAAGGGCTTGCACAAGGCGGTTTATCGCAACAATGTGCTCGAGGGTGAGAAGTCACTGCGCGAAGCGCTGACTAAGGCGCGGGCCAATCCGGAGGTGACCGGGCAGATATGGGTGGTGACCGATGGCGTCTTTAGCATGGAGGGCTCGATCGCTGATCTACCTGCGATGCGCAAACTGTGTGATGAGTTCGCCGCGATGCTTGTCGTCGACGACAGTCATGGCCACGGCGTCATGGGCAAACTTGGCCGCGGCACGCACGAGCATTGGGGCATGATTGATGCGCCGGGAGCGAAAGCAGATGCCGGTTCGCCCAACCGCGTGGACCTGTTTACCGGTACGCTGGGCAAGGCCTTGGGCGGTGGAGCGGGGGGGTTCGTTGCCGGATCACGCCGCGCGGTCGAGCTGCTGGTGCAGCGTGGCAGACCGACGCTGTTCAGTAACGCGCTGCCCGTGACGGTGGCGTGCTCGGCCCTGAAGGCCATTGAGGTGCTGCTGCGCGAGCCAGAGCGTGTGCAGAGACTTCGCGACAATGTGGCTTATGCGCGATCGTCGTTCAAAGCGGCGGGGCTGAGTGTGCTTGAGTCACCTACGGCAATCTGCCCGATCATTGTGCATGATACTGCCAAGGCCATCGCGCTCAGCCGCGCACTGCTTGAGCAGGGTGTATTTGTCATTGGCTTCGGATATCCGGTGGTGGCCGAAGGGCACGCACGCCTGCGCTGCCAGATATCCGCCGCGCATACGCGCGAGCACATCGATGCGCTGATTGTCGCGATCAAGAAACTGCTGTGAGTAGCGCGTCAAGCTGCGACCAGTTATTCTTGCTCACTGAGCGGAACTGGCTGAATGATGTTCGTCTGCGGCACGCTGAGAAGCGCAACCGGGAACGAAGAATGGCCCATGATGCGCCAGTTCTGCAGGCCCGAGCGAAGGATGATGCGCACGCCCTTATAAGGCGCGGTGCCATCGCTGGCCGCCATGCTGATGACCGGCACAAAGACCATTACCTCGGCATCTGAGCCCCGCACGCTGTATGAGGCGATGTGATATTTCGGCAGCGATTGTGTTTCGTCGGTCAGCGTTCGCGCCATCGGGTGGGTAAAGCCCACAATCTCCTGCGAAGTGCGATAGCGCGTGCCGGGCGGCAGATTAATCGCAAAAGGAACGGTGGGTTGATCCTGCGGCTGCGCGTCGGCCTGCGGCGGGAACTTGCGGCAGGCGTAGTTGAGCGCGGTGCCCAGCACCTGCGGCACAGGCGGGCCATTAAGGTAGTTGCTGGAGGTGTCGCCACCGAACGCCTTGGTGTCATCCGCCGCGGGCCAAGTGGAATATCCGCCTCCGGGGCAGCCGCCGAGTAGTAAAACCGAGGCAATACTCGCAGCAAGCAAGGCCGTTGGCCCAGCCCGATAACACCCAATAACAGAATTCCGACGCTTGACAAGTGCCATAGTGGTTCAGGATAGCCCCCGGCTGCGCAGTTTCGGGCAATCTGGGCGATTCCCGGTAGCTTGTCGAGCACATTGTCCCGCCGGCGCAGTTCGGCTTTCACTGGCAATTTTGCCCATATCGCCTACCTTGTAAGTCGCAGGCGGGGGGCGATTTGATCTGCATCGCGCCCCGCGAGATCGAGGAAAGTTGCTCCAGTCCTCCGCGTTGCCCACAGACTTGCCTTTAGGCCATTGTGACCGCACGACACCAACAGTCTGATTCTGATAATGGCCAGAGTGCCCAGCCCGGCGATACGGCTGGCATCGGCGCGCTCACGCCGATTCCGGGTCTGCTCTCGGGTGAGCTAATTTCAGTGGATATTGTGCTGCCGACGCGGGAGAACGTGACAATGTTGCTGCGGGAGGTGGCCGATGGCCAAACCGGGAGCGATCAGCGGCTGCTCGAAGCGGTTTACGTGCAATTGCACACGCTGGCGCGGCAGCGCATGAGTAGCGAGCGGAGCGGGCACACGCTGGGCGCAACTGGTCTGGTACACGAGGTTTACGCCAAAATGTTCGCGGCACCGTCCGGGGTGCCGACCTTTGCCGACCGGGCACACTTCTTTCGCGCGGCAGCCCAAGCGATGCGCCGGGTGCTGATTGACTACGCCCGGGCCCGGCTGGGGAGCAAACGTGGGGGCGATGGTGCATGGCGGCGGGTCTCGCTGGAGGGCATTGACTTGGCGCGAGATGAAGAACTCGACGGTCTTTTGTCCGTCGATGAGGCAATCTGCCGCTTGGAGAAGGAGGATGAGCGCGCAGCCACAGTGGTGCGGCTCCGTTTTTATGGCGGGCTTGATCCGCAGAAAGTGGCCGACCTGCTCGGCATCAACGTGCGTTCGGTGGGGCGGGATTGGGCCTTTGCTCGGGCGTGGCTGGCCAGCGACCTTACAGGCCGCGATGCGGGCCGGTAAGCAGAGAAAGGGGCACGTGCCATTTGCCAGTTCTGACTCTGACGACCAGTTCCACGTCCTCTCCGCCATGACTTGCCATGCCCAGCCGCTCCAGCATCAAAGACTTGTTTGCCGATGCGGCGGAGATGCCCCCGGGTGAGCAGCGCGATGCCTTCATTCGCACCGCATCAGCCGGTGATATGGCGGTTGTGGCCACTGTGCAGCAGTTGCTCGCGGCTGATGCCGGGGCGGGCCAGCTTTTAGCCGAGCCGCGCGCAGGTGTGGCGATGGTCAAACTTGTCAGTTCCGCCTACGGCGCACTGGGGCGCTCACCGGCGGAGGCCGGTCGGCTGGCCGAGCAGTTGCGCGAGGGAGTGGGCAGCGTGCTCGGGCCGTACACGCTAACTGGTCTGCTGGGCGAAGGCGGATTCGGTGTGGTCTACCTGGCACATCAGGATGAGCCAGTGCGTCGGGATGTCGCGCTGAAAATTCTCAAACCCGGCATGGACACGCGTGAGGTGGCCGCGCGCTTCCGCACCGAGCAGGAGACTCTGGGTCTGATGGAGCACCCCGGCATCGCGCGTGTGCTCGATGCTGGCACTACGCCAGCGGGCCGACCGTTTGTCGTGATGGAGCTGGTGCCTCCCGCGCCGGGCGCCGCGGTGACGGAGTCGGTTACGGATTACGCCGACCGCAAATGTCTGAGCATTGCGCAGCGCATCGGTCTGGTCATCAGCATTTGTCGCGCGTTACAGCATGCCCACAGCAAAGGTGTCATTCATCGTGACATCAAGCCGAGCAACGTGCTGGTAACGGAGATCGACGGGCTGGCGGTCTGCAAGATCATCGACTTTGGCATCGCCAAAGCAACCCACGGCAAAGCCGGGCCGGCTGCGACGGAACATTGGCAGATTGTCGGCACGCCCGAATACATGGCGCCAGAGCAGTTGGGCACAGTCAATGGCGCAGTTTCTCAAGTTGATGTGCGCACTGATGTGTATGGCGTGGGAACACTGCTCTATGAGCTTTTGTGCGCGCAGACACCGCTCGATGCCCACGCGCTGCGGGCCATGGCGTTGCCCGAGTTGCACCACGCGCTGACGGTGGTGGAACCTTCCGCGCCGAGTGCCCGCATCAGCAAGCTGCTGCGGCGGACCAACCCGACGGCAACCGCTGAAGGTGGTGCCCAGCCCCTGCAATCACGGCAAGCAGCCGCACCGCAAGCAGCCCCGTCGCCGCAAGCCGCATCGCCACTACCCGGCGGGCCTAATCCGACTGGCCCGACTGGCGAGCGCGTGGATGCCAAGGAAATCGCAACTGCCCGCGGGCTCTCGCCCGAGCAACTGGCTCGCCAGCTCAAGGGCGAACTGGATTGGATCGTGGCCTGCTGCCTGGAGAAAACTCCAGCGCGGCGGTACCAGACGATCGCCGCGCTCGGCGAAGAGCTCACGGCGTTTTTGGAGCACCGTCCGGTGCGGACTGGACCGCCCACCGTTTCCTATGTAGTAGGCAAATGGGTGCGACGGCACCGTGGTTTGACGCTGGCATCATCCATCGTGCTCGCCAGCGTGGTGGCGGGCGTGGCTGGCACCGGCATTGCGCTTTATTACGCGGCCAAAGAACGCACTCTTGCCGTGAGTGCGGCCGCCGATGCAAAGCAGCAAGCAGGCCGCGCCGAATCTGTCACACGATTCTTGCTCGAGGACATGCTCGGCGCGCTGCGGCCG
>Ga0105048_10014618_pt1 | contig 12221 bp, 10 predicted proteins | sample MAT05_FD_78382 | JGI IMG/M metagenome (GOLD analysis project Ga0105048, IMG submission 78382) | Freshwater microbial communities from Lake Fryxell liftoff mats and glacier meltwater in Antarctica - MAT-05 | ecosystem: Environmental > Aquatic > Freshwater > Ice > Liftoff microbial mat | place... | reverse complement strand
AGCGGGATCATGATCTCGGGCTTGGCCTTGAACCCCTTCTTGGTCGCGTCCGCTGCGGCTTCGAGAACAGCGCGGGCCTGCATGCGGGTGATCTCGGGATACTTGATGCCGAGGCGGCAGCCGCGGAAGCCCAGCATGGGGTTGAACTCATGGAGTTCGTGCACGCGGGCCATGATCTTCTCAACCGGAATTTCCAGTTTCCGGGAGAGATCCATCTGCTGCTCCTTGGAGTGGGGCAGGAACTCGTGCAGGGGCGGATCCAGGAAGCGGATCGTGGCGGGATAACCCTTGAGCGCCTTGAAGATTCCGAAGAAGTCGTCGCGCTGGTAGGGCAGGAGCTTGGCCAGGGCGGCCTCGCGGGCCTGCAGCGAGTCGGCCAGGATCATCTCGCGCATCGCGTCGATGCGGTCGCCCTCGAAGAACATGTGCTCCGTGCGGGTGAGACCGATGCCCTCGGCGCCAAAGGCAATGGCCTGGGCGGTCTGCTCGGGGGTGTCGGCATTGGTGCGGACGGACATGCGGGTGGCCTTCTTGCACCAGGCCATCAGCTGCACGTAGTTCTTAAACTTCTCGGTCTTCTGGGCAACGGTGTCGCCGTTGATCAGGCCGGAGACGATCTCCGACGGAGCCGTCTTGATCTGGCCGGCGTAAACGAGGCCGGAGGTGCCGTCGATGGAGAGGAAATCCCCTTCCTTGAAGGTGTGACCGTCGATGGACGCCGTCTTGGTGTCGTAGTCGATGCTGACGCCGGCGGCGCCGCAAACGCAGACCTTGCCCATCTGACGGGCGACGAGCGCGGCGTGGGACGAGACACCGCCACGGGCGGTGAGAATCCCCTCGGCGGCGATCATGCCGCGAAGATCCTCAGGTGAGGTTTCGACGCGGACCAGCAGGACCTTTTCACCCTTCTCCGCGGCCTGAACGGAACGTTCGGCGTTGAAGTAGATCTTGCCGGTGGCAGCGCCGGGGCCAGCGGGGAGGCCGGTGGCGATGACCTTCGCCTTCTTGACCTCATTGAGATCGAAGATGGGGGCGAGGAGCTGTTCGAGCTGATCGGCGGGATTGCGCATGATGGCCGTTTCCCAGTCGATGAGCTTCTCCTTGACCATGTCGGCGGCGAACTTCAGCGCGGCGGCGGCGGTGCGCTTGCCGTTGCGCGTCTGGAGCATGAACAGCTTGCCTTCCTGGATGGTGAACTCGACGTCCTGAACATCCTTGAAGTGCTTCTCGAGGGTCTTGCGGACCGCGAGCAGCTCCGTATAGCTCTTCGGCATCACGTCCTTGAGCTTGAGGACGGGTTCCGGGGTGCGAACCCCGGCCACGACGTCTTCGCCCTGGGCGTTGACGAGGTACTCGCCGTAAAACTCGTTCGTGCCGTTGGCCGGGTTACGGGTGAAGGCCACGCCGGACCCGGAGGTGTCACCGGTGTTGCCGAACACCATCGCCTGGATGTTGACGGCGGTTCCCCATTCCTGAGGGATGTTGTACTTGCGGCGATAGACGATCGCGCGGTCATTCATCCAGGAACTGAACACGGCACCAGCGGCGCCGCGGAGCTGATCCCAAGGGCTGTTCGGGAACACCTTTCCGGTGCGCTCCTTCACCAGCGCCTTGAAGCGGCGGACGAGCTCCTGCTGGTCTTCCGCAGTGAGCTTCGAATCCTCGATGTCGCTGTGGTAGCGCTCGTGCTTGTAGTTGTGGATGACAGTCTCGAAGGGTTCGTGATCTTCCCCCTCGCGCTTCTGAACGCCGAGGACGACGTCGCCGTACATCTGAACGAAGCGGCGGTAGCAATCCCAGGCGAAGCGGGGATTCTTGGTGGCCTGCTCCAGGGCGACCACGGTGTCGTCGTTCAAACCGAGGTTCAGGATCGTGTCCATCATGCCCGGCATGGAATCGCGGGCTCCGGAACGGACGGCGACGAGCAGGGGCATGCCGGACTTATTGCCGAAGCGGGTGCCCATGATCTTCTCCATGTTGGCAATGCCGGCCTCGATCTGGGCCTGGAGTTCCTTCGGGTAGGTCCGCTTGTTGTCGTAGAAATAGGTGCAGACCTCGGTGGTGATGGTGAATCCCGGGGGCACTGGCAGGCCGATGCGGGTCATCTCGGCGAGGTTCGCGCCCTTGCCGCCGAGGAGGGGCTTCATGGTGCCATCGCCATCGGCCTTTTTATTGCCAAACGAGTAAACGTACTTCAGAGCTTTTGCCATACGATCAGATTAACAGGTACAGGTGAAATCGGCGGAAACTCGCCGGAAAATAGAGGCGGGAGGTTATCGTGATGGGTTCGCGAGTCAATTCGGGAAAGGGGGGCGCGGCACACCCGAAATGGCAATGAAGTGAAACGCCGGTTGACACTGGCCCCGGTGTTTGGTTCCTTCTGCCCTCTTTCTTTCGAGACGAGGATTTATGTACGCAGTTCTGCAAACAGGCGGTAAGCAATATCGGGTCGAGGCGGGTGACCTTCTGGAGATCGAACTGGTGTCTGCCGAGCCTGGCCAGACCTATGTGTTCGATCAGGTCCTCCTGGTGAACAACGAAGGCACGGTTTCCGTGGGCTCGCCCACGGTGGCCGGTGCCACGGTGGTCGCGGACGTCATCAAACACATCCGCGGCGAAAAGAAGATCGCCTTCAAGTTCCGTCGCCGGAAGGGCTACCACCGCACGGTGGGCCATCGGCAGGAACTCACGGTGGTCAAGGTGAAGGAGATCACCGCCTGAAGTGACGGGTTCCGCCCCCACTCAGTTTCATCCCTCAAGGCATCCCCAAAAGATAACGGTTTTCATTCAGGCTTATGGCTCATAAAAAAGGTCAAGGCAGTTCCCGGAACGGCCGCGATAGCGTCAGCAAGCGTCTTGGAGTCAAGGCGTTCGGCAGTGAGATGGTCACCGCTGGCAGCATCATCGTCCGCCAGCGTGGTTCCAAGTTCACCGCCGGTACCAATGTCGGCACCGGCCGCGATTGGACCCTCTTCGCCCTGATCGACGGACGCGTGAAGTTCGACAAGGCGAAGCGCCGTGTGAACGTGCTTCCCGAAGTGGCGGCCGCCGCGGTTGCTGCCAACTGATCCGGGCCGATCTCTGCGGTGGAGTCGCGGCGCGATTTCACTCGGCAGACCGGCATTCGAAGATCGGAAGTCCGATCTCCCTGGCGAGGCCACCGGCCTCGCCCTTTTTGTTTTTCTTGCGGTCGCTCCTCCCTATCCTTTCCCCCTCATGTTCGTCGACGAAGTCAAAGTGGTTGCCCGCGCCGGTCATGGCGGGCCCGGTTGTATTGCTTTCCGCCGCGAAGCCTACATTCCCAAGGGCGGACCCGACGGCGGCAACGGTGGCAAGGGAGGCGACGTCGTCCTGGAGGCCACCCATGACCTCAACAACCTGCTCGAACAGTTCTTCAACCCGAGGTTGATCGCCCAGAATGGCCAGAATGGCATGGGCAAGGGCATGGATGGAAAGGCCGGCAAGGACATCGTCATCAAGGTTCCCTGCGGCACGCTGGTCTGGTGCATGGAAGACACCACTCCCGATCCCGATCCCGAGTCGTCGAAGTCCGCCGGAGATCGCCCCATGGACCCCGCCCAGGCCGAGGCCGAAGCCGAGGATGCCGCAGCCGCAGCCGAAGCAGGCGAGGATGATGACGATGAAACCGCGCGCCTCCCAGTCGGCGGCCGCGGTCGCGCGGTGATCCGGACCAGTGGAAACATCCGCGCGTTGGAGGTCGGTCTCGAGGAAGACGACGCCAAGTCGGATGTCCCGCTTGCCAAGGGCGAGTTGGTGGCGGACCTGACCACCGATGGTCAGCGGTTCATCCTGTGCAAGGGCGGACGTGGCGGTTTGGGCAATCGGAATTTCGCCACCAGCCGGCATCAATCCCCGCGTTACGCGCAGCCAGGCGAGCACGGAACCGAAGGCCGGTACCTGCTGGAATTGCGGATGATGGCCGACGTCGGATTGGTGGGATATCCCAACGCCGGCAAATCGACGTTGCTCACCGCCATCTCGCACGCCCGTCCGAAGATTGCCGCCTATCCGTTCACGACGCTGACGCCGCAGGTCGGGATCCTGGAGTATCCGGACTACGCGCGTCTGGTGATCTGCGACGTCCCCGGACTCATCGAAGGGGCCCATGAAAACGTGGGCCTAGGCCATGCCTTCCTGCGCCACATCCGCCGATGCAAGGTCCTGGTCCTGCTGATCGACATGGCCGGCACGGACGATCGCGAGCCCTGGGAAGATTACCGCCATCTGCTCCACGAGTTGGAAGCCTACGATCCGACGCTGCTGGAGCGCCCGCGTTTCGTGGTGGCCAACAAGATGGACGAGCCCCAGGCCGATGCGAACCTCAAGGCGTTCAAGCGGCGCATCCGCAAGACTCCGGTGCTGCCCATCTCTGCCGCTTTCGATCAAGGCTTGCCCGAGTTCCGCAAGCTGATCCGGGACGCAGTGGAGAAAGAGGGCGGAATCCTCCTGCGCTGAGTCCTTTTCGGACTCGCGGAGTTGCTCCCTCCGGGCGCGTGATGGGAAAATGCGGACGAAGACGGCCCATCGGAGGACATCGGTCTTCTCTCTCGGCTTCCGGGTTTTCCTTCAGCCCGAATTCATGGCACTGATGGGGCCATGAAGTATCGCCGTTTCGGCCGCACCGGGATCCGGATGCCGGTCTTTTCCTGCGGGGGCATGCGTTATCAGCAGTCGTGGTCGGATGTTCCCTGGTCGGAGGTAAAGTCGGACGGACAGGCCAACCTCGAAGCCACGATTCATCGCGCGGTCGAGTTGGGCATCCAGCACATCGAGACCGCGCGGGGCTACGGATCATCGGAAATGCAGCTGGCACCGGTGCTGAAGCAGTTTCCCAGGGAGAAACTGGTGGTGCAGACCAAGGTCATGCCCAAGCCCACGGCGAAGGAGTTCCTCGACACCTTCGAGACTTCCATGCGTTACCTGGAGCTCGACTACGTCGATCTTCTGTCGATCCACGGCATCAATCACGCCGGGCACCTGGACGAGACGTTGCGCGCGGGGGGATGCCTGGAGGTCTGCCGTCGGTTGCAACGCGAGGGCCGCGTTCGTCACGTCGGATTCAGCACCCATGCGACCTCCGATGTCATCTCGTCGGCCATCCGCAGCGACGAGTTCGATTACGTCAACCTGCACTGGTATTTCGTGAACGATCTCAATCGGCCGTGCATCGCCGAGGCGGCCCAACGGGACATGGGAATGTTCATCATCAGCCCGAATGACAAGGGCGGGAAACTCTACCTGGAACTCCCGCAGTTGCGGCCGTTGTGCGCACCGCTGACGCCAATGCAGTTCAACGACCTCTACTGTCTGGCCCGGCCAGAGGTCCATACCTTGTCGATCGGTGCGGCTCGGCCGTCGGACTTCGACGAGCACATCGCCGCACTGGGGCATTACGAGCAGGCGGCGGCCGTGATCGAGCCGATCGAACGACGCCTTCGCGAAGCGTTGGAAGGCGTCCATGGGAGCGAATGGTGCCGGCGCTGGTGGACGGGGTTGCCCGAATACTTTGAGGTGCCCGGCCAGGTGAACGTGGTGGAGATCCTGCGCATCTGGACCTACGCCAAGGCCTTTGGGCTCATCGACTGGGCCAAGTTCCGCTACAACATGCTCGGCAATGCCGATCATTGGTTTCCCGGTGAGCACGTCGCCCAGCTCGACTGGGAACGGGTGGACGCCGTCCTTCAGAAGAGTCCCTTCGCCGATCGCATCCCGGAAATCCTCCGGGAAGCGCACGGGCTCTACTTCGATGCGCCGGTCAAGCGCCTGAGCCAAACTTGAATCTTGGAACTTCGACGGTCCCGCTCCAACCCTTCTTCCCATGAGACATTGGTGGATTTTGGCGGCATGCCTCGGGGCGGCGACGATGCTCGCCGGCTGCAACCCGTCGGGAACAGCCCCCGGGGCGGCCAAGAGCGCGCCGCCCGTTGTCGTGACGGCGGTGTCCAATCCGCCCACTCCGGCCCCGGCCGCGACGGCCGCCGCCGAAAATGAGGTCATCTACCACCTCAACCGTGCCCAGGTGAACCTGCCGCGGGTGAAGCTCGACATCGGTCCGCACCAGATCGAGTCCGATGTGTGCACGACCGTCACCCAGATCGCCACCGGACTGATGTTTCGCGAAAGCCTCGGTACGAACGACACCATGTTCTTCGTTTTTGGGATCGGTCAGCAGCGATCCTTTTACATGAAGAACGTGAAGTTCCCGATCGCCGCCGGATACATCGACTCGGACGGCATCCTTCAGGAAATCGTGCAGTTGAAGGCGCAGGACGTGACCCCCGTGCCGTCGAAGTCCGACAAGATCCAATTCGTCCTCGAGACGGCTCCCGATTGGTTCGAACGGAATCACGTGGCTCCGGGTGCCCTGGTTTCCACGTCGGCCGGCGATCTTCGCACGACCCTCGCGCGTCGTGCCCAGCTCCCCTGAGCTCTCCATGCGCATCGCGATTGCCCAGTTGAACCTCACGGTCGGCGACATTGCCGCCAATGAGCGCCTGATCCTGTCCGCTTATCAACGCGGCGTGGAGGCCGGGGCGGAGTTGGTCGTGTGCCCCGAGTTGTCCGTGACCGGTTATCCGCCCCGCGACCTGTTGTTGCGTCCCGCGTTTGTCCGCGCCAGTCGCGAGGCAATCCAGCGGTTGGCGGCGGCCACGGGTGAGGTCGGTCTCCTGGTGGGATTCGTCGACGAGAACCCCGTGCGTCCCGGACGTCCGGTGTTCAACGCCGCGGCCCTGCTTCAACGGGGCGCAGTGTTGGCAGTGCGGCACAAGACCCTGCTCCCGACCTACGATGTCTTCGACGAGGACCGATACTTCGAACCCGCCACCGGCAATGCCCCCGTCGAGTTCAACGGTCGCCGCATTGGCATCACCATCTGCGAAGACATCTGGAACGACGCGGACCTGTGGCCCGAGCGGCGCTATCGGCCGGATCCGGCAGCCGACCTGGCGGCGGCGGGCGCGGAGATTCTCTTCAACCTCTCGGCGTCCCCTTGGCATCTCGGCAAGGAACGAACCCGTCACGAACTCCTCCATCGTCTCGCGCGCCGCACCGGCCGTCCCGTGGTCTATTGCAATCTGGTCGGAGGCAATGACGAGCTCGTCTTCGATGGGCAATCGGTTGCCTTCGACGGGCAGGGGAGGCTCCTCGCTCAGGCAGATCCATTTGCTGAGGACTTCCGGGTCATCGACGTCCGGGCGGAGGGCGGCCAGACGCCGCGAATCTTTCCCTCGGAGGAACTTCTCCACGGAGCCCTCGTCCTCGGCACCCGCGATTACCTGCACAAGTGCGGATTCAAAGCCGCCGTCCTGGGGCTGAGCGGCGGCATTGATTCCGCCGTGGTCGCCTGCCTCGCCGTGTCCGCCCTCGGTGCCGGGAATGTCCGCGGCCTTTCCCTGCCTTCCCAATACTCGTCGCAGGGCAGCCTCGACGATGCGCGGGATCTCGCGGCGATCCTCGGCATCGGCTACGACGTGGTTCCCATCCAACCCCCGTTCGAGGCGGTGAAAGGCCAGATGCACGCTCTGTTTGCCGGGCGCGCCGAAGACGTCGCCGAGGAGAACATGCAGGCCCGCCTCCGCGGCGTGATCCTGATGGCGATGTCGAACAAGTTCGGATCGCGCCTGCTCACCACGGGGAACAAGAGCGAACTGGCGGTCGGCTATTGCACGCTGTACGGCGACATGTGCGGCGGCCTGGCGGTGATCAGCGACGTCCCCAAGACCTGGGTTTACCGGTTGGCCCGCTGGATCAACTCCGATGCCGTCGCCCGCGGACTCCGTCCGCCGATCCCCGAGCCCACCATCACCAAGCCTCCCAGTGCCGAGTTGCGTCCGAATCAGACCGACCAGGACAGCCTCCCGCCTTACGACGTCCTGGATGCCATTCTCGAACAGTACGTCGTGGATCAGCGTTCCCCGGCCGAGATTCGCGCCGCGGGCTTTCGTCCGGCCGACGTGGCCCGGGTGGTGAAGCTCATTGACGGTGCGGAGTACAAGCGACGCCAGGCGGCTCCTGGCCTCAAGGTCACCACCAAGGCCTTCGGTGTCGGACGCCGGATCCCCGTCGCCCAACGCTGGAGGGAAGAGTGAACTTGAAACTCTGTTTGCCCGACCCGCCCTTGCCCGCCGGTCGTCAGAAAATTTAGCTCGTCCCTCCGCATGAGTCGCCATCCTGAATCTCCTTCGTCGCCTCTGGACTTCGCGCGGGCGTACCAGACCTACGCCGGACTGCCGCCCCTCGCCGGACTGACGGACTTCACTCAGGCGATCCAGCCGGGGTTGTCGGTCGAGGAATCCGTGCGTCGTCTCAAGGTGCATCACTACGCGTTGAAGCGGTTGCATCAGATCCTCATCGCCCGCATCACCGCAGAGCCGATCTACGAGTTGAAGATGGTCTTCTCGTATCATGCCCATGTCGTGGCGGAGCACGTTGCCGCCCTGCGAACCCGCGTCGGCGAAATGCGCGAGCCACCCCTCGGCCTGGACAAGGTCCCGCATCCCGCGTTCGAGCTCTTCTTCGACGAGATCCTTCAGGCACCCACCACCGGGGAACTCTTGCTCGGAATTTACGAAGTGGCACTGCCGGCGGTGCGTGCGGCCATCGTCCGACATCGCGATGAGGCCCATCCTCTCGCCGATCAGCCGACACGCCGGCTTCTGCGGTTTGCCCTGCTGGAACTCGATGACCTCCTGGACTACGGACATCAGGCGATCAGCGCGTTGGTCCCGCCGGCAGGCCGGCTCGAGGCCGACGCCGGGTTGACCGTGCTGAGGCAGGCGCTGGAGGCGGCCGGGGGAATGGACGGAAAAGCGAAAGCGTCCGGCAGCGTGCCGGACCGTCTGCATTCGCGTCCGGCATTTCGCTTCGATGGAACACCCCGTCGCGATTCACGTTTCCCCGATCCGTACAACATGGGGGTGAACGCCGAGGCGTTCCTCTACGACCCGACTCTGCCGGCGGATGGCAAGGTCCTCATGATGTTCTACAAGCGGCTTCGGGAGATCGATGTCCCCGAGATGATGGCCAGTATCCTCAGCGAGACGCCCGACAAGCCGTGGGGATACTACCGCGACATGACCCGGCAACTCTGGGACGAGGCCCGTCACGCCATGCTGGGCGAGGTGGGGTTTGTGTCTGCAGGGGTGGATTGGGGGAAGGAAGTGCGGGTGAACTTCACCTGGTCCCTTGGCCTCAATACCCAGCTCACACCCAAGGAACGGCATGCGGTCCTCTACTTCATCGAGCAGGGGTTGATGCCGAGGACCGGCAAACGTCACGAATGGGAGGTGTCCATCGCGTCAAAGAATCCTTTGGCCGCCACCATCCAGGACTTTGACTGGGCCGATGAAGTCCTGCATGCGCGGGTGGGTCGTGACTGGTACGTCAGCGACATGCCAAGTCCGCACGAGGCCATCGCCTACGGGGATCGGTGCTGGAGCAAGGTCCTCGTCGGATGGGAGAACTGGCGGGCTGCCGGCCTGACGCAGCATCTGAACTGGTGGCCCGAGTTATATGCCTCGTACTGCACCCGGCATGCGATGGAACCCGATTCAAGGGCGCTGGACTTCAAGACCAGTTACCAGACCGTCAGGGCCGATCTGAAGGACATCTCGGCGTCGGGGTAGGGCGGGTGCACGTCCGCCCCGCTTCACTCCGCCTGGTTCAGGACCTTGAGTGCTTTCTTGGGGTTCGACGGGCGGAGGATCAGCAGCCCGTGGCGCGCCTTCGGGCTGGTGGCGCAATAGGCGTACTCAATGTTGATCCCGGCGTCTCCCAGACGTCGGGCGATGCCGGCCAGGCCGCCGGGACGATTGTCCCCGTGGATCATCAGGACATCGCTCTCGACCACCAGGGCCTTGCGTTCCTCGAAGAGTTCCAGCGCCCGCCGCGGATCGCTGACCACCATGCGGATGACGATGTGATCGACCGTGTCGCTGGTGGAGATGGCGTAGATGTTGATCTTGGCCTCGGCGAGCGCCTCGCAGACCCGGGCCAGGGAACCGGGCTTGTTGTCGAGGAATAGCGCAAGTTGGGTGGTCAGCTCCATGGCCGCCAGTGAACACCGGCGGTCCGGTTCATGGCGAGCGCTGGCCTTGCCTCATTTCCAACGGGCGCTCGTCCATCCACAGGATGCCGTCCCGAGTGACGGTGGGGAGCGGTGGCGCGCCTTTTGAATGACGAAACGTCGAGCCGTCGCCCAGAAGCACATGCCCGTGCGCCGGGCAAATCGTGAGCACGCGGTTGGTCTGCGAATCATTTCCGCCCCGGCCATAGAACGGGTAGCTGATGTTGGCCGCGGTGATGCTGGACCAATCGGCGGTTGGCGCATGCTGCGGATCGGCGGGGCATGTCAAGAGTTTGGGGACTGCAAGCTCGTTCGTGACCTGCAGCCAGGTCCCTGGAAACTTTCCATCGGTGTCGGTGGCGTAGATGCGCGCGGCCGAGCCGAGATTCTTGAGGTTGTTCAGGCAACGGATCTCCTGAGCCTTGGCTTTTGCCTTGGCCAACGCCGGGAGCAGCATGCCCGCCAGGACGGCGAGGACCGGAAGCGCAAGAACCCCGATCCCGAGAATCACGAGGAGGACGATGACCGAGGTCTTCATGCCGCCGGACTTCGGCGGAGGAACCGCACCTGGTGGCGGTGAGGACGGGGGAACGGGAGGCGGGATCGAGGAGTTTTCCATGGGAGATCGATAATCCCAAGAGTCCCCGGAAGGGAAGGTTGTTTTCATCCCGCATTCATTGTCCGGGGTAGGTGCCGAAGTGCCGGAGCGCATTCTCGTCGGATGAACCCCGTGTCGATCTGCGCCCCGTTTCCAACGTTCAGGTCCGTCGCACTTGACTCAACTACTATTACGGTAGTATTACCGGAGTCGTTATGCCGAACCCTCGACTCCGTCTGGGCGACCTGCAGCTTCGCATCCTCGAGATCCTTTGGGCTCGTGGCGAAGCTTCTGTTGCCGATGTCCACACCGTGCTGAAGCCCGAGCGCGACCTCGCCTATACGACGGTGGCGACGATGCTCCGGAAGATGGAGTCACGGGAGCTGGTGTCGCATCGGGAGGAAGGGAGAGCGTTCCTCTATCAGGCGAAGGTTCAGGCCGAAGAGGTGAATCGCAGTGCGGGAGATCACTTTGTCGGGCGGTTGTTCGAGGGAAGCCTGGCGGATGCGGTGAGCCACTTGCTGACCACCCGCGAGGTGAGCCGCACCGAGCTGGACCAATTGGAGGAGATGATCCGTGAGGCGAAAAGGAGGGTGCGATGAACTTCATTCCTGTGGTTTGGCTGCCGTGGATGACCCTGCTGGCACTCGAGGTGGGCGTGGTCGTGCTCGTGGTGGAGACGGCCCATCGGTGGGCGGGATCCGCCAAGGTGCGTCGATGGCTGTGGCAGACCGGGTTGGTGGGGATCGTGTTGTTGATTGCGCTGGAGGTGACCGGTTGGAGACACCAAGCCGATCGCGCCCCAATCCGCGTTGGTCGGATGGCCGAGGTCCGCATCGGTCCGGCGGTATCGGGCTCGGAAATTCCGACGGTCCCCCTGGCACCGATTCTAGGAATGGGACCGATCGCCACGGCGAAAGGCGTTTCGGAGGCTCATCCTGAGGCGTGGATGGCGGGCGTGTGGGCCGCGGGCGCGCTGGTTCTTCTGGCGCGGATCTGGTTTGCCCGGTGGATCCTGTTACGGGGACAACACCCCAAGCCCGACCCGACGGACGCGACTCTGGCGAATTTGCGGGAGCTCGCTGGGCTCGTCGGGTTGGCCCAGGTCCGACTGGTGCGGTGGACGGGCCTGCGCGGTCCAGTGGCCTTCGGCATGCTCCAACCGACGGTGGCGATTCCCGAGGATTTTGAGGGGCGATTCGGCGGTACCCAGCGCAGCGCCATGCTGGCGCATGAGCTCGGTCATCTGGCGGGAAGGGATCCCTTCTGGTTCCTGCTCGCTGACATCCTATGTGCCCTCAATTGGTGGCATCCGGCACTGTGGTGGGCGCGTCGGAGGTTGCGGGCGGTCAGTGAGCAGGTGGCCGATGACGCGTGCCAATCGGTCGCCGGTGGCCCCGTGGCACTGGCCGAGGCGCTGGTCTCAGTAGGACGCGATCTGGTGGCGTCCGGCGGCTTGGGAGTGGGCGGTAGCGGGCTGGAGTCGGAATTGGCGGGGCGGGTGATTCGCCTGCTGAATGGGAACGAGCCCCAGGT
>Ga0105048_10014617_pt1 | contig 12221 bp, 10 predicted proteins | sample MAT05_FD_78382 | JGI IMG/M metagenome (GOLD analysis project Ga0105048, IMG submission 78382) | Freshwater microbial communities from Lake Fryxell liftoff mats and glacier meltwater in Antarctica - MAT-05 | ecosystem: Environmental > Aquatic > Freshwater > Ice > Liftoff microbial mat | place... | reverse complement strand
CCCAGCGATCATGGGATGCCACGGCATCCGTCATCGCTCATCGACCGGGTTTCGTGCGCAACCCGTCGCCCCCCGCCCTGTGAGGGACTGGTGTGACGTGCGCTTTTCAGGAGAAAGTGGCCCGAAACCTCAGGAGTTTCCCAATTCGGGCCACTTTTTGCAAAAAGTCCGGAGAAGCGCAGGGGGGTGAGGGGGCGCGCCGGTGGAGGGCTACAGAGGGGCGGGGCGACACCTACCGGATCTTGTCGCTGATCACCTGCATCACACTGGTGTCGGCGAGTGTGGTCGTGTCTCCGATGTCACGGCCTTCCGCGACATCCTGAAGCAGTCGGCGCATGATCTTGCCTGAGCGGGTTTTCGGCAGCTCCGCGACGATGAAGATCTGCCGGGGGCGGGCGATGGCCCCGATTTGCTGGGCGACGTGTGCCTTCAGCAGCACCGACGCCTCGTCGGCGGTCTGGGCATCCGCCTGGTTCGATTTGATGATCACGAAGGCGACGACTGCCTGACCGGTCGCCTCGTCGGCAGCGCCCACCACGGCGGCCTCGGCCACCATGTGGTGCGACACGAGGGCCGACTCGATCTCCTGGGTGGATAGCCGGTGGCCAGAGACGTTCATCACGTCGTCGACACGGCCGAGAAGAACGATGTCACCGTCGGAGTCGACGTGAGCGCCGTCGCCAGCGAAGTACTTCCACACGCCAGCGGCCGGGTCGGAGAACCGCGACCAGTAGGTCTCGATGAACCGGTCGGGGTCGCCCCAAATGCCACGCAGCATCGCGGGCCACGGCTCGCTCACCACCAGCAGTCCGCCCTGGGGCGGGTCGACGCGGGTGCCGTCTTCGCCGAGGATGTCGATCTTGATTCCCGGGATCGGAACCTGCGCCGAACCCGGCTTGAGTTCGGCGATCCCCGGAAGTGCCGAGATCATGATGGCCCCGGTTTCGGTCTGCCACCACGTGTCAACCACAGGCGTCGTGCCCGCGCCGATGATGTCGCGGTACCAGATCCACGCCTCGGGGTTGATCGGTTCGCCGACCGAACCGAGCACTCGCAGCGACGACAGGTCGAACTTCTGCGGAATCTGCCGGCCCAGCTTCATGAAGGAACGGATGGCGGTGGGCGCCGTGTAGAAGATGCTCACCTTGTATTTCTCGACGATCTCCCACCAGCGACCCGGGTGCGGGGTGTCGGGCGTGCCCTCGTACATCACCTGGGTGGCTCCATTGGCGAGCGGGCCGTAGACGACATAGCTGTGGCCGGTAATCCAGCCGACGTCGGCGGTGCACCAGTAGACGTCCGTTTCGGGATGCAGGTCAAACACGTTCTTGTGCGTCATCGCAACCTGTGCGAGGTACCCGCCGCTGGTGTGCAGTATGCCCTTCGGCTTGCCCGTCGTGCCAGACGTGTAAAGGATGAACAGCGGGTTCTCGGCCTCAAACCCCTGCGCCACATGTTCGGGTTCGGCAGCATCGAGGGCGTCGTGCCACCAGAGGTCGCGTCCGTCGGTCCATTCCACGGTGTTCTCGCCACGCTTGACTACCAGCACGTTGGTCACGCTCGATGCGGGGCCGTCGAGTGCGGCATCCACCGCCGACTTCAACGGGAAAACCTTGCCCTTGCGCCAGCCGCCATCGGCAGTGATGACCACCTTTGCGCTCGCGTCGTCGATGCGGCTGCGCAGGCTCTCAGCGCTAAAACCACCGAAGACAACGGAGTGCACGGCGCCCAGGCGGGCGATGGCGAGCATCGCCACAACTGCCTCGGGGACGACGGGAAGGTATACCGCCACCCGGTCACCCTGGCCAATACCGAGGCTGGCGAGCGCGTTCGCGGCGCGCTTCACCTCAGCGGTCAGTTCGGCATAGGTGATGCTGCGGCTGTCGCCGGGCTCGCCCTCCCAATGGATGGCGACGCGATCGCCGTTGCCTGCCTCAACGTGACGGTCGAGGCAGTTATACGCGACATTGAGCTCGCCATCGGCGAACCACTTCGCGAACGGTGCCTCGCTCCAGTCAAGAGTCTGAGTGAACGGCTTGTGCCAGTGCAGGCCCTTCGCCTGCTCCGCCCAGAACTGCACGCGGTCGGTCTTTGCCTCGCCATAGAGCTGCGCAGACGCCACAGACTGGGCGGCAAACTCGGGCGACGGCGCAAACCGGCGCGACTCGTGCAGAAGGCTATCAATCGAATTTTGGGGCATCAGATCCTCGTCGATCGTGCGGCCTGCCGGGGTACCGCACACTGTGTGAACAGGTGAACCTTTCGATAATAGACGCACACGGAAACCTCTCATTGCGCATGTTGCGTCGTGGGGTATGCTAAACCGGTCGAATGTAAATTTGACGGGCAGTACACACGGATTCCCCCCAATCCCGTACTGCTGTGGCGGCGCCTGTTCCCCCCAATAGGCGCCGCCCCTCTCTGTTTAAGAGCGAAGTCGCACGCGACTTCGCTAGTCGTGGATGGCTGGGGTGGGTGGGTGGGTTGCGAGGAACAGCAGCGCGAGGTCGCGCGGGTTGATCCTCCCCTTCACAGCCTCGCGTGCGAGGCACGTTTCCTCATCCGCCAGCTTCGCGGCTGGCGCGCACCTCTCCCTCTCCTAGCGTGAGCGAATGTCCAGTCCCTTTGTTGCGGTCCGACCGGGCGGGGCGGATGCCGCTGCTCCCGCCGAGCCCGCAACGCGAGTTGCCGGCCCCGACTTCGGTCCGCTCGCGTCGCTGGTTGCCGACCCCGCCGTCACCGACGTGTTCGTCAACGGACCGCGCGAGGTGTGGGTCGACCGGGGTTGCGGACTCGAGCGCCAGCGGCACCTGAGCTTTAGCGAGGGGGAGCTGCGCGACCTTGCCGTGCGACTCGTTGCGATCGGGGGTCGACATATCGACGAGGCCACGCCGTGTGTCGACACGCGGCTCGGCGACGGCATCCGGGTTCACGCAGTACTGCCGCCGATCTCGCCAGCCGGAACGCTGCTATCGATTCGCGTGCCACACCTGACGACGCTGTCGCTCGCCGACCTCGAGGCCGCCGACTTCTTCGCGCTTGTGCCGCTTGCAGCGGTGCGCGACCTCGTCGACCGGCGGCAGAATCTGTTGATCACGGGCGCGGGCGGCAGCGGCAAAACCACCTTGTTGTCAGCGCTTCTCGGCGCTGCATCGCCGACCGAGCGAATTGTGGCGATCGAAGACGTTGCCGAGCTGCGGGTGCTGCATCCGCACTTCGTTTCGCTCGAGGCGCGGCAGGCGAATCTCGAAGGAGCCGGGGCGCTCGACCTGGCCAGGCTTGTGCGGGAGGCACTGCGGATGAGACCCGACCGACTCGTGCTCGGCGAGTGCCGCGGTGCGGAGATTCGCGACCTGCTCGGCGCGCTGAACACCGGGCACGACGGGGGCGCGGGCACGCTTCACGCCAACTCGTTAGCGGATGTTCCCGCGCGTCTCGAAGCGCTGGGCGCGCTCGCCGGACTCACCCCCGCAGCGATCGCCCGACAGGCCGTGAGCGCGATCGGCAGTGTGCTGCACATCGAACGAGTGGGTGGCGTCAGGCGCCTCGCGCAGATTGGCCAGTTCGAGGTGGACGAGCGAGACCGGCTGATCATCGCGTGAAGCCCTCCCGTGCACCGCTGGCCGAGGTCGCGCGGGTCACTCAGCGCCTGGCGGTGCTGCTCGCCGCGGGCGTGGCGCCGACATCGGCCTGGGAGTACCTTGCGCCCGACTCACCGATCGCGGCCAGCGTCGATCCATTCGATGTGGCCGACTCACTGGTGGCGGCCGCGGCAACCGTGCGACCGCTCGAGCGTGGCGCCTGGCGCGGGCTCGCCGCAGCCTGGTCGGTCGCAACGGATGCCGGTGCCCCGCTGGCCGCATCATTGCGCGACTACTCGGCGTCGTTGCGGTCGCTGGCAGACGCACAGCGCGACATCGAGGTCGCGCTGGCCGCTCCGGTAGCGACCGCGCGAATGGTCATGGCGTTGCCGGTGGTCGGCGTGCTCTTCGGTATGGCATTGGGGTTCAACACCGTGGCGACCCTGTTCACTACGGCGCCCGGATGGGTGTGCCTCGGCATTGGCGCCGTGCTGATGTTTGCGGCATCCCGATGGAACCGGCGTTTGGTGGCGGCCGCCCAGCCGACCGATGCCGCGCCGGGCATCGAGTGCGACCTGATGGCGATCGCCGTGAGCGGGGGAGGATCGCTCGCCCGGGCACGCAAGGCGGTGGAAACCGCGACGGCACGGTTCGGTATTACGCCTCGATTGGATCGCATTGAGCCGGTGATCGAGCTCTCGCGTCGGGCGGGAGTTCCTGCCGCCGACCTGTTGCGAGCGGAAGCGGACGAGTTGCGACGTGCAGCCCGCGCGAACGCTCAGCGCCAGGCCGCGGCTCTCTCGGTGCGACTGATGCTTCCGCTTGGTCTATGTGTGCTTCCCGCCTTCATGGTGCTCGGGGTATTTCCGCTTCTGCTGGCCGTCGTCTCCTCGACGGTGGGCACCTTCTAGTCGTTGTGCACCGAAGCGTGCAGAGCCGGCCGTTGTGCACCGCTGTCGACGATGCTGGAGTCACGCTCGCGCCAGAACGGACACCACCATGAAACAGAAGAATTGGCTGCGCTCCGAAAGGGGTGCTGCAACAGCGGAGTACGCAATCGCCACGATGGCCGCGGTGGGCTTCGCGGGGTTGCTCGTGGTGATCCTGCGCTCCGACGAGGTTCGCGGAATGCTCACCGATATCGTGCGCAATGCGCTGTCGATCCCGGGATGACCGCGGCAGTGTCACCGCCGAATTCGCTATCGCCCTCCCCGCCGTGGTGCTGGTGCTCGCGGCGTGTCTCTGGGGGTTACAGGTAGCGGGGCAGCAGCTGCGATTGCAGGATGCCGCGGCGGCGGCAGCGCGGTCGCTCGCGCGCGGCGAGAGCACCGGGGTTGCCGCGGCGCGGGCATCCCGTCTCGTGCCCGGATCAACGCTTGCCCGCGAGCCCGACGGCGATTTGGAGTGCGCGAGGCTCAGCCTCACCGTGCCGCTCGGCCTCACGCTCACGGCACGAAGTTGCGCGCTGGGGGGCGGCCAGTGAACGAGCGCGGATCCGGGTCGGTGCTGGCCGTCGCCATCGGCGCAGCGGTCGCGGCCCTTACGGTGCTTGCCTTACCTCTCTATATGGGGGTTGCGCTGAAGCAGTCGGTGTCGGCGGCGGCAGACGCCGCGGCGCTCGCCGCTGCCGATACGGTGATCGGTATCGTGGCGGGCTACCCGTGTGAGACGGCGGCACGAGTGGCGGCCGCAAACGGCTCCGGCTTAGCCGCGTGCCAGGTAGATGGGTTCATCGTTACGGTGTCGGCAACCCGGCTGATCGTCGGCGTTGCGGTCACCTCGACGGCAACAGCCGGACCACCGCCCGGCGGTGCGGATTAGGTGCACGTGTGGAAAGTGTGTGTATGGTGTCGCTGACAGTGGCGCAATCTCGCCTCTATTTTCTATGCAAGGAGCGCAGTGCCCGTGAAGCTCGTCATTGTCGAGTCGCCGACCAAGGCCAAGACGATCGCCCAGTACATGGGCGACGGGTACGACGTGCAGTCGTCGGTGGGCCACATTCGCGACCTCATCGAGCCGAAGAACCTCCCGGCCGAACTCAAAAAGGGTTCACTCGGCAAGTTCTCGGTCGACGTGGAAAATGGCTTCGAGCCGTACTACGTGGTGTCTGACGCCAAGAAGAAGACGGTCGCCGAGCTGAAGAAGGCGCTCGCCGGAGCCGACGAGCTGTATCTCGCAACTGATGAGGACCGCGAGGGCGAGGCCATTGCCTGGCACCTTCTGCAGGTGCTCAAGCCCAAGGTTCCCGTCAAGCGGATGGTCTTCCACGAGATCACGAAAGATGCCATCCAGTTCGCGATGAACAACACTCGCGAGCTCGACACCGCACTGGTCGACGCGCAAGAAACCCGCCGGATCCTTGACCGCCTCTATGGCTACGAGGTGTCGCCCGTGCTGTGGCGAAAGGTGGGGCCGGGTCTGTCGGCCGGCCGCGTGCAGTCAGCGGCGACCCGGCTGGTCGTTGACCGGGAACGCGAGCGCCTTGCCTTCGTTTCGGCGAGCTACTGGGACCTCATCGCAGGCCTCACCCCCGGTGCTGACACCGAGCGCTTCGACTCCAGGCTCGTGCGCATCGACGGAAAGCGGGTGGCCGCCGGTCGCGACTTCGACGACCGCGGTGTGCTCAAGGGCGACGCCGTGGCACTCGACGAGACGGGGGCGCAGGCCCTCGCCGAAGCGCTGCGCGACCCCGCTGTTCCCATCACGGTGACCAATGTCGAGTCGAAGCCGTACACGCGGCGTCCTGCGGCACCGTTCACAACATCCACTCTTCAGCAGGAAGCCGGGCGCAAGCTGCGCTTCTCGGCCCGTCAGACTATGAGCGTGGCGCAGTCGCTGTACGAAAACGGCTACATCACCTATATGCGTACCGACTCTCCGACCCTGTCGCCTCAGGCGATCGAGACGGCGCGCTCGCAGGCCAAATCGCTGTACGGCGCCGAGACGGTTCCGGATGCGCCCCGCGTCTACACCTCCAAGAGCAAAAACGCGCAAGAAGCCCACGAGGCGATCCGTCCCTCCGGCGACACGTTCCGCACGCCCGGCGAGCTGCAGGCCGTGTTGCGCGGCAACGACTGGAAGCTCTACGACCTCATCTGGAAGCGCACCATCGCCTCGCAGATGGCAGACGCGAAAGGGTCCACGGCATCCGTCACCATCGGTGCTGGCCCCGTCTTCGGTAAGACGATCGCCGAGTTCGTCGCCACTGGAACCGTCATAACATTCCGCGGTTTTATGCACGCCTACGAAGAGTCGCAAGACGAAGAGCGCAACGAGGCCGCCGAACCCACCGAGGCGAAGCTGCCGCCGCTGACCACCGGCCAGAAGCTCACCGTCGTCGACGTGGATGCCAAGGGTCACGAGACCAGCCCGCCCCCGCGATACACCGAGGCAAGCCTCGTCAAGACGCTCGAAGAGCTCGGTATCGGGCGCCCCTCCACGTATGCGTCGATCATCTCGACGATCATCGACCGCGGCTACGTCACGCCGCGCGGCCAGGCACTCGTGCCCAACTGGATCGCATTCTCGGTGGTACGTCTGCTCGAGGAGTACTTCGCCGACCTCGTCGAGTACGGCTTCACCGCCGGAATGGAAGACGACCTCGACCGCATCGCCGACGGCCAGGAGAATCGCGTCGAATGGCTGACCGGGTTCTACTTCGGCAGCACCAAACACCGCGGCCTGCGCACCGTGATCGACAACCTCGGCGAGATCGATGCTCGCGAGATCAACTCGATCCGCATCGACGACGACATCACCCTGCGCATCGGCAAGTACGGCCCCTACCTCGAGGTTCCGACGGAGGATGCCGAAACCCCGCGACGCGTGAACATCCCGCAAGAGCTGGCGCCCGACGAACTGACACCGGCCAAGGCCCGCGAACTGATCGACGCACCCATCGTCGGCGACCGGGTCATCGGCGTAAACCCCGAAAACGGCAAAGAGGTCGTTGCGAAGGATGGCCGTTTCGGCCCCTATGTGACCGAGCTCGAACCCGAGGTTGCCGAGGAACCACCTGTCGAGGTAATCGACAAGAAGACCGGCGAGGTGAAGATCAAGAAGCCGAAGAAGGTAGCGGTGGTCAAGCCGCGCACGGCATCCATCTTTAAATCAATGGATCTGGCAGCGGTCGACCTCGACACCGCGCTCGCGCTGCTCAACCTGCCCCGAGTGGTTGGCGTCGACCCCGAGACCGGTGCCGAAATCACCGCTCAGAACGGCCGTTACGGTGCCTACCTCAAGAAGGGCACCGACACCCGCTCGCTCGTGAGCGAAGACCAGATCTTCGACATCGACCTGGCCGGAGCAATCGAGCTTTACGCGCAGCCGAAGTACGGCGGCCGCGCGGCGTCAAGCGCCCTCAAAGAGTTCGAGCTGCCCGATCCGGTGAGTGAGAAGGCCATCAAGATCAAAGATGGCCGCTTCGGCGCCTACGTGACCGATGGCACCACCAACGCCACGATTCCCCGCGGCGAAACTGTCGAAGAGATCGACTACGACAGAGCCGTTCAGTTGCTCGCCGACAAGCGCGCCAAGGGGCCGGCCAAGCCCAAAACGACGGCGAAGAAGGCTCCAGCGAAGAAGGCGGCGCCCAAGAAGGCAGCGGCCAAGAAGTGACCCGCGGACTCTTCATCACGCTGGAAGGCGGCGACGGTTCCGGCAAATCGACCCAATCCGGCATGCTGATCGACTGGCTGCATCTCTCTGGCCGCACGGTGGTGACCTCGCGCGAGCCGGGCGGCACCGACCTCGGTATCGAGTTGCGCAACATCGTGCTGCACCGCCGCGGCGACATCGCGCCGCGCGCCGAAGCCCTGCTGTATGCGGCCGACCGCGCGCACAACATCGCCACGAAAGTGCGCCCGGCTATCGAGCGCGGCGACATTGTGGTGCAGGATCGCTACCTCGACTCTTCCGTTGCCTACCAGGGTGCCGGGCGCGCCCTCGACGGCGTCCGCGACCTGTCGCTCTGGGCGGCCGAAGGCTTGCTACCCGACCTGACGATCCTGCTCGACCTGCATGAAGAACTGGGCAGTGACCGCATGTCTGAGCGCACCCAATTCGACCGACTTGAGGCCGAAAAGGCGGACTTCCACGCCCGCGTTCGTGCCGCCTACCTCCAGCTCGCCGCAGCGGAGCCGCAACGGTTTCTCGTGCTTGACGCCCGCGACTCGCGCGAATCGATCGCCGCGGCGATCCGCGCGCGGGTCGAGCCGCTGCTCGTCGACCCGCTGCTCGTCGACCCGCTGCTCGTCGACTGACTGCCCGCGCCCATTCAGGCGCGCGGGCCGTTGCCCCATACACCTTGCCCCCGAACCGCAACTGACAGCGCACTGACCTAAGCTGACGGCATGGCAGTGTGGGACGAGCTGACGGGCCAGGCCGACGCGATTGCGATCGTCGAGGCCGCAGCCGAGGCATCGAGTGTTGGCGGCAGCGGCAACTCTTCGATGACCCACTCGTGGCTCGTCACCGGCCCTCCCGGGTCGGGTCGATCCAATCTCGCCTACGCGTTCGCGGCCGCTCTGCTCGGGGGCGACGATGCCGCCGTGCGACAGGTGAACGCCCGCACCCACCCTGACCTCGGGGTGCTCAGCACCGAACGAGTGATTATCTCGATCGAAGAGGTGCGCGCCCTCGTTGCGTCGTCGCAGTTCTCGCCGTCAGTCGGCCGCTATCGCGTGATGGTGATCGAAGACGCCGACCGCATGTCTGAGCGCACGTCCAACGTGCTCCTCAAGGCCCTCGAAGAACCGCCGCCACGCACCGTGTGGATTTTGTGCGCCCCGAGTGAGGCCGACCTGATTCCGACTATTCGCTCACGCGTGCGCACCGTTCGGTTGCGGGTGCCCGACGTGCGCGAGGTGGCCGAGCTGCTCGAACGACGGGATGGCGTGGATTCCGCCACCGCAACGCGAGCCGCACGCGAAGCCCAATCGCACATCGGCATGGCACACCGCCTGGCCACCAATGCGGAGGCACGGCAACGACGCGAGCGCACGCTCGCTATTGCGCTCGGCATCCATTCGGTGTCGGATGCCGTGCTCGCGTCGGCCGCCCTGCTCGAGCTAGCGAAGGCCGATGCCGAGGCGATCACCGAGCAACGAGATTCGCAAGAACGCGACGCCGCGTTGCGCTCACTGGGCATCGAACCGGGGGGCACGATCCCGCCCGCCCTGCGAAGCCAGTTGAAGCAGCTCGACGAGGACCAGAAGCGCCGCGCCACTCGCAGCCTGCGCGACGGCATCGATCGGATCATGGTCGACCTGCTGTCGCTCTACCGTGACATCCTGCTGCTGCAATTGGGCGTGCCGGGGGAGCCGATCAACCTGAGTATTTTGCCGCAGCTTGAGTCGGCGGCATCCGCGGCTACGGCACCGGAGACCCTCGCAACAATGGACGCGATCGCTGCGGCGCGTCGGCGCATCGAGAGCAACGTCACGCCGGCCCTGTCACTCGAGGCGATGCTGGTCACCGCGATCCGCCGGGTCACGCGATGACGCGTCGGGTGTCGGCGATCGCTCTCGCGCTGCTGGTGGCGCTGCCGCTGAGCGGCTGTGTGTCGTGGTTTCTGCCGCCGGAGACCAGTGCGACTTCGACCCCCACCGACGAGCAGGTTGACGCCGATCTGGCACCGTTCTACACGCAGGTACTCCGGTGGTCGGGATGCGGCAAAGATCTGCAGTGTGCCACCGCGAAGGCCCCGTTGGATTGGGCAGACCCCGGCGGCGAGACGATAGAGCTTGCCCTGATCCGCCAGCCCGCGACATCCGGCAACCCGATCGGTTCGCTCGTGGTCAACCCTGGTGGTCCCGGTGGTTCGGGCTACGATTTCGTCGCCGACAGCGTTGACTACGCCACCGACGAGCGACTGCAATCACGCTTCGACGTGGTGGGTTTCGACCCCCGCGGTGTCAATCGTTCTACGCCGGTCAGTTGCTACTCCGATCCCTCCGAACTGGATGCCTACATCTACGACCTCTACCCGGGAAAGCCTGGAAGTGACGAGTGGCTGGCGGCGGCGAACGCGGCATCGAAGGCGTTCGGCGCACGCTGCCTGGAGCTCACCGGACCCCTACTCGGCACCGTCGACACGGCAAGCGCTGCCCGTGACCTCGACATGTTGCGCGCAGCCCTTGGTGACAAGACGCTCAACTATCTCGGCTATTCGTACGGCACCCTGCTCGGGCAGGTCTACGCAGAACTCTTCCCCACCAGGGCGGGCCGACTGGTGCTCGACGGCGCCGTTGATCCCGCGGCGAGCGACTTCGAGGGCACGGCAACGCAGGCTCAGGGCTTCGAGAGTGCGCTGCGCGCGTTTCTCAAAGACTGCTTCACCGCCAGTGACTGTCCCTTCTCGGGGTCGGTAGACGACGCGATGGCTGACATCCGGGCACTCCTCGACAGCCTCGACGCGAGCCCTCTCTCGGCTGAAGATGACCGTCAGCTCGGCAGCAGTGCAATGTTCACGGCAATCATCCTGCCGCTGTACAACCAGAGCAACTGGCAGTACCTGCGCGAGCTGTTTTCCAGCGTGTTCCGGGGCGACGCGACCTACGCGTTCCAGCTCGCCGACAGCTATAACGGACGCAACGCCGACGGCACCTATCACGATAACAAAACGGAAGCATTCATCAGTATCAACTGCCTCGACGCGCACGGCGATGGCAACGTTGAGACCATGCGCGACGAGGCCGCCGAGCTCACGACGCTTGCCCCCGTGCTCGGTCCGCAGATGTCGTGGGGTGGCACCGGATGCCCGAACTGGCCGGTACCGCCGAAGCGCGATCGCGTGCCGATCGTCGCCCCAGGCTCGCCCGACATCCTGGTGATCGGAACCACTAACGACCCCGCAACGCCCTACAAGTGGGCCGTCGCCGTGGCCGACACGCTCGAGAACGGCCACCTCATCACGTATGAGGGCGAGGGTCACACCGCGTACAACAAGTCCAACGATTGCGTGAATGACGCCGTCGACGACTTTCTGATCAACGCGACCGTGCCGTCGGCCGATCCGATGTGTTGACGACCCGTCACACAGCTGTGACCCAGAGCGGTCGCCCCGCTGGCTATGCTCGATGACGTGAATACGGCATCCATTCGTCCCGTCGCCCTTGTTGCCAGCGCAACCGCAGTCGTTCTGCTGCTTGCCGGCTGCTTCAACCTCGGGGAGGTTGCAACGCCCGATCTACAGTCCGCCCCGACGGGTGAGGATGTTGCAGCGAACCTGAAGCCGTACTACTCACAGGTGCTCACCTGGGAGGACTGCGACAACGGGATGCTCTGCGCCACGGCCATTGCGCCGATGGACTGGGCCAACCCGTCGACCGACACCGACATCGAATTGGCGCTGGTGCGGCATCCCGCCACTGGCACCAAGATCGGCACCCTGTTCACCAACCCCGGCGGCCCCGGCGCTTCGGGTGCCGACTTCGTGTACGACAGCGTGGACTTTGCCACGAGCGCCGACCTGCGTGAAGCGTATGACGTTGTCGGCTGGGATCCACGCGGCGTCGGCAAGTCGTCTGCCGTGAAGTGTTACGACGCGCCCGAGCTGGATCAGTTCATCTTCGGATTGCCCGCGGCGGCGCGCGGAACGCAGGAGTGGATCGACGAGGTGACGCAGTCTTCGATCGACTT
>Ga0105048_10014615_pt1 | contig 12221 bp, 9 predicted proteins | sample MAT05_FD_78382 | JGI IMG/M metagenome (GOLD analysis project Ga0105048, IMG submission 78382) | Freshwater microbial communities from Lake Fryxell liftoff mats and glacier meltwater in Antarctica - MAT-05 | ecosystem: Environmental > Aquatic > Freshwater > Ice > Liftoff microbial mat | place... | reverse complement strand
CTTGTTCGTAGCGTGACCCTTCATGGCCTTGATGTCGTCTTCCCAAATTCCTTATTTCAACGGAAAATTTTGCCGCGTTTCCGGCATTTTCAATCCATTATTGCGGTCAGTCAAGCCACCGCTCAGGCCTGTATCCAACGGGGTTTGAGTCCTGAAAAAATTACGGTAATACCCAATGGTGTAGATCATGACATTGCGACATACATACCTGATGCCGCAGCACAACAGGCCTTTTTAGACCAATACAACAGCATCTTAACTGGCAAAAAAACGCTGATTCTGATGGGACGTCCCGTTTTGCGCAAGGGATTCTCCTGGTTTTTGAAATCTGTATTTCCACAACTTGCGCCAGAATTTCAGGTGTTGATCATCGGCCCTTTTCGTGAAAAGCGCCCCTTATCAGCCTATTTGTTGAATATTTTACCGGCAAATTTTCGAAAACAATTGGAATTGATGTTTGGAATGCCCTCCGATGAAGACAACCTGCGCAGTATTTTAAAAGCTCCGCAACTTCAAGGTCGCGTAAAGCATCTTGGCCGGCTCCCATTTACGGACATTATGCAAATTATGTCGGCATCCCATGCCTTTGTCATGCCCAACATTTCGGTAGAAGGCGACATGGAAGGCTTTGGACTGGTTTGTCTGGAAGCTAATCTTCGCGGTTTACCCGTTTTTGCAGCAAATCTGGAAGGGATCACAGATGCTGTTCAAGACCAAAAAAACGGTTATCTACTTCCGACACAGGATAGCACTGCATGGTTGGCTGCACTGGACGCTATAAATCAGGCTCCCGATTTTGTGAAAAACTTTGGCCTGCAAGCCCGGAAGTATGTATTGGAAAATTTTGGCTGGGAAAAAATGACTGCAGCTTATTTCAATCATTTCAGGCATCAAATTTAGGTGTAATTATTTTAGACTTTGGTCTATTAGACTTTTGACAGGATCTGGACCTCCAAGTCCTTTTTAAGCTCCAAAATTTAGGAATGCTACCTTTGCCTTCAAGTAAAAAGCCGCCAACACAAACAGCAACCCGTGATAGCAGTAAAAAATACAGAAGAAACCATCCTTGATGCCGCCAGAGCGGTATTCATGCAAAAAGGTTTTGCGGCGTCCAGAATGTGTGAAATTGCCAAAACAGCCAACATCAATCAGGCTTTATTGCACTATTATTTTCGAAAAAAAGATAAGCTGTTTGAGATCATTTTTGAGCAGGAAACCAGAAAATTCCACGCTGATTTCCTGGCCATTTTGAATTCAAATCACACTTTTTTTGAAAAATTAAAGATGATGGTTGCGAAGGATCTTGAAAATATTTCATCTGCTCCTTATCTCCCAATGTTCGTCTTAAATGAGATGCACAGCAATCCTGAACGATTGAATCAGTTTTTAGGGTCAAACCATCGTCATGTTGAGTTATTCAAAGTGTTCAGTGATCTGGTTTTTAAAGAGCAGTCTGAAGGTCGAATTAGACCTGTTTGCCCCAGACAACTATTTTTGTCTATTCTTGGGTTGACCATGTTTCCTTTCCTGGGACAGCCAATGATCAAACATGTATTAAACATCAGTGACAAGGTATTTGATCAAATGATCTTAGAACGAGTGGAGTACGCCAGCGATATGCTCATCCGATCCTTACGGGTGTCGTAGAAACACCGTTTGCGTCCAACCTAATCCTTGGAAAATCAGCTTTTTCTTTGAGGCAATAACGGTTCATCCGTCGGAAATTACCATCCAATTGTCGGAAATTACCATTCACCCTAAAGGCTTTGATAGGATTGTTGGAGTGGCCTAAATTTGCATGCTTTAAGAAAAAAAGTCCCTTTAGAAAGACATTTTTCATAGAATTAGGTTGTTATGCGGGTTCTTTCCTTCAAAACAAAGGGCAAATTGAAGCAACCAAAATTTGAAAATGATGTTATACCTTTTATTTAACTAAATAGTTAAACTTTTTAATAAATCAGAAGTTCCTTAAATTTGAAGAACTTCCTGAAAACCGAGTTTAGCACTCATTTTTTTACATCATACAAAACCTATTATGTAATGGATCAAAACCTTCTACACAAAATCCGTAGCTATGACATCGCTGATCAGTTAAAAGAGGCCAACTTATACCCCTATTTCAGAGTAATTGAATCTGAACAAGACACGGAGGTGATCATAGATGGAAAGCGAGCGCTGATGTTCGGCTCCAATAGTTATCTTGGACTGACCAATCACCCAAAACTCAAAGAAGCTGCAAATCGTGCAGTACAACAATACGGAACCGGTTGTGCTGGCTCACGCTTCTTAAATGGTACCTTAAAGATTCACATTGAACTTGAGGAGGCCCTAGCCGATTACCTGAACAAAGAGGCTGTATTACTGTACAGTACTGGTTTTCAGGCGAATCTTGGTGCGATTGCCCCACTCGCCGGGCGGAATGACTACCTGTTTATTGATGAGTTGGTACACGCTTCTATCATTGATGGAACGAGACTCTCTTTTGGGAAAGTGATGAAATATCGGCACAACGATATGGAATCTCTTGAAAAACAACTTCGTCGCGTAGAAGGAGATGGTTCAAAAATCATTGTCATGGATGGCATTTTTAGCATGGAAGGCGACATTGCTAACTTGCCAGGCATTACCAAGCTTGCAGAACAATACGATGCAACCGTAATTGTAGACGATGCACATGCTATTGGTGTGATTGGCAGAGGAGGTAGAGGCTCCGGCGACCACTTCGGAATACAGCATAAAATGGATCTGATCGTAGGTACATTTTCGAAATCACTGGCATCTTTGGGTGGTTTTGTCGCTGCAGATCATGACATGATCAATTATTTAAAGCATAACTCGCGCGCCCTTATCTTCAGTGCCAGCATGACACCTGCAGCTGCCGCCAGTGCATTGGCAGCGTTGGAAATCATTCACGATGAGCCTGAGCGTATTGAAAAACTTTGGCAAAACACCCACTATGCGATGGACCAGTTGAAGGGTGCCGGCTTTGAAATTGGGCATACAGCCTCCCCTATTTTGCCCATTTACATTCGCGACAATCACAAAACCTTCCAGTTTGCCCGCATGATGGCAGATGATGGCGTATTCGTAAACCCTGTCGTTTCTCCAGCAGTCCGGAATTCTGATTCTCTGATTCGATTCTCCTTAATGGCTACCCACTCTTTTGAACAAATTGATCGGGCCGTAGAGTTGATGTATGCCAATGCACAGCAGCTCGAGCTGCATGAATTGGCTAGTTTTTAATAGCTTCCTTCATTCGTACCTATGAAAAATACCATTACCCTAACCACTGACCAAATTGAAAGTCAATCGATTCAGATTGAACATGTGCAAGGAAACAAAGCCCTGAGGCAATTCATTGACTTTCCACACGACCTTTTTGAAGGCGACCCCAACTATGTGCCTGAATTATTTATGGCCCAGGAAGCTTTGCTGAACCCCAAAAAAAGTCCGTTTTTTCAACATTCCACAGCGGAATACTTTCTTGCCCGATCGCCGAACGGCAAAATTCTGGGCCGAATTGCTGCGATAAATAACAAAAACTACACTGCCTTCACGGGCGATAAAGCTGGTTTTTTTGGTTTTTTTGACGTGATTGAAGATTACGGCGTAGCCAAAGCGCTGCTTGATACTGCTTCAGACTGGTTGCGCCAGCAGGGTTTTGATGCGGTACTGGGGCCCACTAATTTATCCACGAATGAAACCTGTGGTGTATTGATTGAAAATTTTGATGAGCCGCCGTTTGTTCTGACCACTTACAATTACCCCTATTATGCCGAATTTTTAGATCGGTATGGGTTTGTAAAAAACACTGATTTGCTGAGTTATGAGTTTTTTCCAAAAAATCTCACGCCGAAATTATTGGAATTAAGCAATCAATTGGAAAATCGACTTGCCCAAAACGGCATTACGATTCGGACGATTAACATGAAAGATTTTGATGCGGAAGTAGATCGGTTTTTACCCATTTACAATGCATCCTGGGATCAAAACTTGGGATTTGTACCCATGACAGAGGCTGAAGTGCGACAAATGGGTAAAGACCTTAAAATGGCCATCGATCCGGATTTTATATTTTTTGCAGAAAAAGCAGGAAAAACCGTCGGAATCGCACTTTCTATCCCAAATCTCAATGAGGTTTTTATCAAAATGCCAAGAGGCAGGCTGTTCCCAACCGGGGTTTTTAAATTCCTCTTTGGCCGAAAATCTATTAAAACGCTTCGAGTAGTTGCATTGGGAATTCTGCCAGAATTCCGGCGTGCAGGTCTGGACGTATGTTTTTATGTCCGCAGCTACCAGACAGCCCTCCAAAAAGGCATTCAGCGGGCAGAAGCCTCCTGGATTTTGGAAAACAATGACTTGATGAACCGGGCACTTGTGCAAATTCAGGGAAAAGTCTTTAGAAAACACCGAATTTACGAGAAATCGCTCTAAATCATGGCACGCATTCTTATTACTGGAGCCAGTGGATTTATTGGTGGACACCTGGTGGATAAAGCGCTAGAAAATGGCCACGAGGTAACTGCTGCTATCCGAACCAATAGCGACCGTACCCGATTGAAGGACGCCAGGATTCAACTTCTGGATTTACCTTTAGGAGACCTGAATGGCATGACCACCCAACTCCAGAGATCTGGGCGTTTTGACTGGGTGATACACAATGCGGGCGTGACCAAAGCGCTTTCCAGTTCAGGATATCGCGAGGGCAATACGGAAAATACCCACCGCCTAACAATGGCTTTGCAAAACGCAGGTTTGCTGCCCGACAAGTTTTTATTTGTCAGTAGTTTAGCGGCCCTGGGTGCTGCGCCGGCAGGAAATACCATGATTCAGGCCAACCAAACGCCAAATCCGCTCAGTCCTTATGGTGAAAGCAAGCGCCAAACCGAACTGCTTTTGGAATCCATTGAACCGGACTTTCCTTGGGTGGTCGTTCAGCCAACTGCCGTGTATGGGCCTTGGGAGCGAGATATTCTAACTTTCATCAAATTGGCTAACCAAGGTTTGGAGGTAACGATTGGCCGACAATCTCAACGCCTGAGTTTTATCCATGCTACGGATGTTGCCAACGCTATATTTCGGGTTTTGGAAACGAATAAATCCATTAACCACAGAAAATTCATTTTATCAGATGGCAATGCATACAGAACAGAAGACTTAGGTGCTGCCGTCCGGGAAGCTTTGGGCGGAAAAAAGACGATAAAAATTCGCTTGCCGCTTGGGCTGGTAAAGCAGGTAGCGGGAATTGCAGAAACGATTGGACGCTGGCAAAACAAAGCTTCCGCCCTGAATCGAGAAAAAATTCCAGAGCTGGCAGCCGAAAACTGGCATTGCGATGCCTCTCCTCTCTTTGAAGAATTATATTTCAATCCTGCATTTGATTTGCATCGCGGCATACACCATACCGTGGAATGGTATAGAAAGGCAGGTTGGCTATAAGAAAACGCTCCATAGCGCTATAAAAATCATATTACAGTCTTGGTTATGAACCATTCTAACCCATTTTATCGCGTGAAGTACAGCTTACTGCTTTTGGCCCTTTTATCCACAACTTGGTTGGCAGCTCAAAGCATACCAACTACCGTTCATGGCAAAGTGGTGGATTTCCGTACCAACGAAACATTGCCCTATGCAACAGTTCAGGTAAAAAGCATTAACCTAGGTACCCGAACAGACTTAGATGGCAATTTTTTACTTGAAACATCAACGCCAATAAGTCAAATACAGGTAGCTTATGTAGGATATAAAACAGTGACGATCAGCATAAAGCCCGGGCAACACAATGAAATTATTGTTCGACTAGCTGAGGCTACCGTAACCTTGAATGAAGTAGAAATCCGTCCTGAAAAATATCGTCGGAAGAACAATCCCGCGATCAATCTGGTAGGCCAGGTATTTGCGCATAAAGATCAAAATCGCAGACAAGGGCTTGATTTTTACAATTATGAAGCCTACGAGAAGCTACAATTGGACATCAACAACGTTACGGACAAGTTTCGGAATCGCCGTTCGCTCCGTAAGTTTCAATTCATCTTTGAAAATGTAGACACCAACGCTGTCAATGGCAAAATTGCCTTACCTGTTTATTTGCGGGAGCGTTTGATCAGCGTTTATTACCGCAAAAATCCGAAGTCTGAAAAGGAGTTTGTCTTGGGAGAACAGCAAACCGGATTAAAAGGCTATTTGGAAGAAGATGGTGTATCCGCTTACCTGAACAACCTCTATCAAAATATTGACATTTACGATGCCAATATAGACCTCCTGAGCACTCAATTTGTTGGCCCATTGTCAAGTTTGGCGACATCCATCTACCGGTTTTACATCATTGATACCATTGATTATCAAGGCTCTAAATACGTTGATCTATTTTTTGCACCCAGTAATAAAAATGATCTGGCATTTGTAGGCAACATGTTGGTTTCCCTGGATTCAACCTATGCTGTGCGAAAGGTACAAATGGGTATTTCTAAAAAAATAAACCTAAACTGGGTTTCAGATTTACACATAGAACAAGAATTTGATTTTTTCGGAACGGGAGAAGACCGTCGGCTCATGTTGGTCAAGGACGAAATCTCTATGGATTTTCAAGTGCTAAAATCTGAAAAAGGACGAAGTGTTTTGGGGCATAAATCCGTGTCTTATCAAAATTATACCCTCAACAAGCCCTTGCCCGACAGTCTGTTTCGAACCAAACTGACCACGATTGTTGATGAAAAATCTTCACAACGTGATGCCAGTTTCTGGGCAAATCGCCGCCACAATCCACTTTCAAAAACCGAATTAGGTATTTTCAATATGGTGGATAGTGTGCAAAATATACCTGCTTTTCGGCGGACTATGGATCTGGCGGTATTGCTAATGGCCGGATTCAAAAGTTTCGACTGGTTTGATCTGGGACCTGTCAATACATTTTACAGCTTTAATGACATTGAAGGGTTTAGACCTCGGATAGGCGGACGGACCAATGGCCGTTTGGCCAAAAATATCTTGCTCGAAGGCTATGCGGCCTATGGATTTAAGGATGAAAAATGGAAATATTATGGTGGTTTGACTTACGCCTTTGCCAACAAAAAACCATTGGCATTCCCGATGAATCAAATGACCGTATCCTATCAGAACGAAACTCAGATACCAGGTGAAAGCCTTCAATTTGTCCAGGAAGACAACATCTTACTCTCTTTTAAGCGGGGGGTGAATAACAAAATGTTGTACAATCGTGCCTTGCAGGTAGAGTACATTCGGGAATTGCGTCGAGGATTGAGTTATTCCCTGACATTTAGGCAAGTACAAAAAACCCCAGCAGGCACCTTGCTGTTTGATTATCAGAAAATTGGTGTGGAAGGGTCTCTTTACCAAGCACAGGTTGCGACGGCTACCTTGGGATGGTCGATTCGATTTGCGCCCAATGAAAAATTTTATCAGGGTAAAACTTATCGGATCCCGATCATAAACAAATATCCGATTTTTCAACTCAATTTTCAGGCAGGTTTAAAAGACGTGCTCGGAGGAGAATATAATTATCAGACCCTGGTGGCTAAGATGTCCAAGACTTTCTATATCGCGCCACTCGGCATTTCTGAATGGTCTTTTGAAGCCGGGCGGGTATTTGGCATCGTTCCTTATCCCTTATTGGAAATACATCGCGCCAATCAGACGTACTCTTATCAATTACAGGCATATAACTTGATGAATTTTATGGAGTTTGCCAGTGATAAGTATGCCGCTCTGAGCATCCAACACAATTTTGGCGGTTTTTTCTTTAATAAGATCCCTTTGCTACGTCGGTTGAAATGGCGGGAGGTAGCTAGCTTTAAAGGCCTGTATGGCGGGTTAGATCAAAAAAATATACCCAATAGTTCCAATAGCTTACTTCGTTTTCCGGTAGATGAACTTAACCGAACGGTCACAAACACCTTGGAAAACAAGCCCTATATGGAGGCTAGTTTAGGTATTGCCAATATCTTCAAACTTTTCCGGGTAGATTATGTGCGTCGCTTAACTTATACTGATTTGCCTGGTGTTAGCAAATGGGGTATTCGGGCGCGTTTCAAATTGGATTTTTAATCACAACGACTTCTTCAAAGTGTGGCACACCTCGCCAAGCGTAATTTAGGTGTATTACACGTTAGTAAACATGCTCACTTTTTCGAACAATGAAAAAACTACTGCTCTTCCAGCTCTTATACTTTTCAAGTCTATCTATTCAAGCTCAGGACTCCTACCCTACCCCCCCGGATGTGTTCCAGCGGCTATTTTATATTCAGCGTACCGGAAGTCCGAATACCATAGTCTATGATGCAAAATTTGGTGCTGACGGGCAGTTTCAAAAAGATCAACCCATTGATGTATACTGGTTGCGTTTTTCAGAATATGGACAACGGCAGGATTTGAATTATTTGCAACGTACACTCGCATACGGCGTAAATGCACGCATGGCTGAAAGCTCCAATGAGTACATTTTTTACCTGGTATCCTATGCTCAACGAAAGTTTCGCCTGAAAAAAGACGCCCAGGGCCGTCCCGTAGCAGTCATGATGCTGAATGGAAAAGAAGTATACTTAAAAAGGGTATTTATAGATCTGGAGCCCACACTTTTTGGCCTGAAGCCCAATATTCATTTTGTAGAAATATTTGGCATAGAAGTTCAGACCGGTCGGATGGCCTATGAAAAATTTGTGCCTTAGTTCTACTTTGTCACTTTTAAAATTCATCAAATTTTTTGCCCGCGAATTGTCATGTCGCAGCGAAGCGTAGACATCTACACAACCCAGGCGCTGTCTAGAATCCCTTTGCTAAGGAGATTTCGGTAAAATTGGGTTGTGTGGATGTCTACGCTTCGCTGCGACATGACAATTCAAGTTTATAGTGACAAAGTAGCATTAGGAACGGGTCGCAAATAACCTTACTTAAGTTCCTTCACTTTCATCAATTTTGTACCAGTCCATTTGTATACCACAATCCCAAATTTTTGTTGGCTGCGCACCATATCATTGCCCTTTTCTTCAAATTCAGAATGGTCATGCGTCACCACAATATGGTCGCCAATACCGCCGCGCTGACTCGGTAGAATAAACTCTTCCGCATCATAAAACACTCCACCGTCACTGACGGAAGAGGTTTCGAGCACCTTTGTCATTTGATTGTTTTCCTGCCAAAACAAGAGATTGTTACCAGATGGATAGCCACAAGCGGGGTAATAATAATTGACCGATAGCACGGCTTTTACTTTTGGAAAAGATTCAAAAACTACTTCAAAACTTGGATAATAGGAAAGGTCGCCGTTGGTCATAAATTCGCATTTGGAAAGCTCTATGCCGTTTTTTGCCGCGCGTACCTGCACTGTAATCTGGTGTTTGGCTTCGTCGTAGGCCACCACTCCGGTCAGGTATTGCACCCCTGCATTAGGCATATACTCCTCGTTCGGAGTTTGTATATTGGCTAAAGCCAGGAAGCCTCCCCATAGGTAGCCAGTCCTTTCCGGGGTAGTTTTAGTACGCACCATTACCCATGGTAATTTCACCCCACGAAGTAAAAGTGAGTCCGTGCTGACACTAATGATTTCCACCGATGCAGCAATGGGAAGTTTCATGATGACATTGGACTGTGTGCTGGATTTTTCGCGCAAATTGGCATCCGAAACCAAGGTAAAATATCGATTCCCAACGACAAATCCTTCCAGGGAGCCATCAGAATGCATCCAGCTATCGGGGTTTGCGTCTTGGGCGAAAAGGAAGGTAGCTGCCAGTATAGCCAACGTGGTCAAAAGTGCTTTTTTCATAGTAGGAGAATCTTTGTTAGATTAATGGTCGCAAAAATAGCTTGTTACGTAGTTACTTTTTTTGCGTTTTTCCGCTTCCGCAAATCCATGTACTTTAAAACAGCATCTTTGGAGGTGAACCAACTGCGGCCTTCCTTAAAAGCATCAATTTTCCCCCGCCTGGCCAACAAACTGATGTATTCCTGACCGTAGGGGAAATCTGGCTCGCTTACGATGTCTATAATGGATTGGTATTGATCGTAAGTATTGGTAAAATTACCTAAATAGATATCCAGGGAACGCTCCAAAGCCTGTAAAACCAATAACAACAATTTCCCATAATCACCTTTATTGGCTTGGTTTAATGCATCGTAATACTTCTTCCGATCATTTTTCAAGATGATTGCTGGTGGAAAACCGGCTTTCATTAGCAATAGATTGAACATCAAACGAACCGTTCGGCCATTCCCATCAAAGAACGGGTGAATCCATACAAAGCGATGATGAAAAATAGCCGCCTTTATTACGATATCCAATGGCCCTGTTTCATCGTTGACCCAATTGATTAATTCTTCCATCAGGGCATCTACTTTGAGCGCATTGGGCGGTGCAAAATTCGCGCCTGATATCCGTACTCCGGAGTTTCGATACCTTCCCGCAAATTCTTTTTCAATTTTTTGCAGCACCAACCCTTGTACACTCAAAATATCGGCCGCCGTCAAAACATACGACTTAGTGACCAATTCCTCCACAAACTCGATGGCCTCCTGGTGATTGACAGCCTCAAAATGCTCGCGCAAGGATTTGCCCCGGATGGTCAATCCATCTTCAATGACCATTTTAGTCTCTTGAAGCGTGAGGGTATTGCCTTCAATGCTATTGGAATTATAAGTCCATTCCAGGGTCAGACTGTTTTTAATATTCTGCAAGGCCGCGGCGGGGAGCGGTCTCAAGGCATCCAATTGGTGCTTTTTTTCTTGAATTCTGGCCAGGTATTGGTCTAGCCCGTCGAATTGATATGGGTAGTTTTTCCATTCCATTACACAAAGGTATAGCTTTAATATCGGTAATTTAATTTTTTAAATCTATCCGATATTATAAATTAGTTTGGCCAACTCTTAAGGAACGGGTAAATAATAACTTGTTACTTTCCCGTTCCTAAATCACAATTGATACAAAAAGCCACAATTCTCACTTCCTTTGTGGGCAATCAATTTTCAACAGCATGAACGGTCATTTTTGTACAATTTTACTCTTTTTTTCTCCTTTTTCCCTCCCAACAACTGGGTTCACTCAATGTGATCCGTTCTTTCCAAAAGCATTTAGTCCACGTCCTGCGAATTATGATATTCGTGTGACACTTGACGACGACAGCAAAACCGTTGACGCTACGCAAACCATCAGATTCATCAATCAATCGCCCGAGCCCATCCGTCAGCTGCGGATGTACATGTACCTCAATGCGTTTAAAAACACCGAATCTTCTTTTTTAAAAGGTGCTAGCAACATTTTCGGCCAAGCCTATACCAACAGAACCCAAAAAGAGTGGGGCTGGATTAATGTAGAAAAAATCGAGCGGGAAGGCGGGGCGGATTTAACCAAAAACATGCGGTACATTCAATTAGACGACGAAAATAAATCCGACCAATCGGTACTTGAAGTAGACCTGGATAAGCCCGTTTTACCTGGAGAGACCGCTGTTTTTCAATTAAAATGGCGCGCTCAAATGCCCAAAACCATCGCAAGGGCTGGATACAGCAAGGATTTTTATTTGTTCTGCCACTGGTTTCCTCAATTAGGGGTCTTTGAGCAAAACAAGTCCGGGCAGTGGGATTGGAACTGTCACCAGTTTTTTAGATCAACCGAATTTTATGCAGATTTTGGCGTGTATGACGTCCATATCACCGCTGACAAAAAGTTTGTAATGGGCGCATCGGGGTGTTTGGTGGATGAAAAAGACAATGGCAATGGCAGCACTACCCGACATTATCACGTGGAAGATGTAATTGACTTTGCCTGGTCGGTGTATCCACGATTCACGGTGCAGGAAGATCATTGGAAGGATGTGCAAATCAGGCTCTTGATTGCCCCGGAACATGCTAATTTAGGGCCGCGTTACCTGCATGCACTCAAATTTGCGCTCGAATACCTGGACAAACACGTTGGAAAATACCCCTACCCTTCCATTACGGTAGTTGATCCGCCTTTTCACGGACTGCGTTCCGGGCTAATGGAATACCCGACTTTGATCACGGTTGGCACTTTTTACGGGATGCCTTCAAACATTCGAATTACCGAGTCTTTAGTAGTCCATGAGTTTGTGCATCAATATTTTATGGGCATGGTTGCCTCCAATGAAAAAGAGGAAGCCTGGCTGGATGAAGGTTTTGTTACCTATTTTGAAGATCGAATCATCGATGCCGCATTTGGCGAAAAACAATCCCTGGTAGATGTTTTTGGGTAT
>Ga0105048_10014613_pt1 | contig 12222 bp, 9 predicted proteins | sample MAT05_FD_78382 | JGI IMG/M metagenome (GOLD analysis project Ga0105048, IMG submission 78382) | Freshwater microbial communities from Lake Fryxell liftoff mats and glacier meltwater in Antarctica - MAT-05 | ecosystem: Environmental > Aquatic > Freshwater > Ice > Liftoff microbial mat | place... | reverse complement strand
TACGGCGATTTTAAAGAATTTGTAAGAGAAGCCTATGGCATTGACCCGCTTCCAAAAAAAGGCGCTGCTTTAAATGTGGCCCTGGAGTGTATGGTTGGATTGATAAACAATGATACCAAACAAAACATTGCACTAAAACCTGCCGGCAACAATGTATTTAAAACAGTGAGCCCCATAAAAAAAGGCGACAAATTTAAAATGGAAATTAAAAACAACAGCGAATGTTATATTTATATTTTTACGCCTGATGTAAATAATAAAAGCTTTGTATTGTTTCCGTATAAACCTATTCATTCGTCTTATTGCGGCATCACCGGTTACCGTTTATTTCCCCGCAAAGAATCTATAATGGCAGATGAAATTGGCAACAAAGAAGTGATGGGTATTGTGGTGAGTAAACAGGAACTGGATTATAATGCTGTAAATACAGCCATTAATAACAGCACACAAACAGCATATAGCGCCAAAATAAATGAAGCGCTGGCAGCAACTGCAGACAAAAATGTTAACTACGGTGCAGGAGCCAATGGCAGTATCCTGTTTAAGGCATCAGGATCGGGCAATAGCGTGGTGACAACAGTTGTGGAAATTGATAAACAATGAGGAAGGTTTAACGTTTAAGGTTCAACGTTTAACGGTGTGGCTGCCATTATTGCTGTGGTATTCGATAATTTCGTACACTTATTAGATTTAAAAAAGGCTGAAATCCAACAGGAAATAAAAATTATTAAAAATATCCAATGAAAAAAATCGTACTTTTTTGGGCAATCATTGTTATCAGTTTTGCCGCAGTGGCACAGGAAAAAAAATTATATGATCCCTATGCAGATGCTGCAAAAGATATAGCTGCTGCTGTAAAAAAAGCTGCAGAAGAAAAAAAATATGTCTTGATACAGGCAGGCGGCAACTGGTGTAGCTGGTGTATAGAATTTGCCCGGTTTGCAAAAGCAACCCCTAAAATTGATTCTGTGATTAATGCAGGTTTTGTATGGTATCATTTAAACTTTAGCAAAGAAAATGAGAACAAAAAAATATTTGCACAATATGGATATGCCCAACGATTTGGCTTTCCTGTTTTTATTATTTTAAATGAAAAAGGCGAACGCATTCATACCCAAAACAGCGAATACCTGGAAGATGGCAAAAAAAGTTACAGTGCTGCCAGGGTTCAGGCATTTTTAGAAATGTGGGCTCTCAGGGCTTTGAATCCGCTTATGTATGGAGATTAAAAAAGTTATTGGGCCAGAAGCTGTAATAAAGTCAATCAGTGAATAGTCATTATGTTTGGCCTTAAAATAATAATCATTTTATTGACTTATTGCCGAATGATTTATTGACCCAATGACCTATTGACCAAATGACAATTGACCCAATTAAAAAGAATCACTATGACTAATGCCAATAATTTTTTTGATCTCGTAAGACATCCCATCAAGTTCCGGTTGTTTTTATTAACCAAATTACCCAGCGCTTATTTTTGCGGGGTAAGGGTAAGGTATGCAGACACAGAAAAATGTGTAGTAACTGTGCCTTACAAATGGTTTAGCACCAATCCTTTTAGAAGCACCTATTTTGCCTGCCTTAGCATGGCTGCCGAAATGAGCACTGGCGTTTTAGCTATGGCTCACACTTACAGGCAGGATCCCGCAGTAAGTATGCTCGTGCTAAAAGTAGAAGGAAATTTTATGAAAAAGGCAAACGGCACCACAACTTTTACCTGCGAAGATGGAAAACTCGTAACCCAACTGGTAAGAGAGGCATTATCTTCCGGCAAAGCAACAACTGCTACCATGAGGTCAACCGGGAAAAATAAAGAAGGCGATACAGTGGCTGAATTTGCTATCACCTGGACTTTTAAGTCAAAAGCAAAATAATAGATCTTATTAATATTGGCATAATCAAATGTCGTAAATTGCGCCTTCATATTTGTATAAAATGGTTGAAAAATCCAACATCTTAAATTGTACTCTCCTTCATCAACATGTACAACCATTTTATAACCCGGTTTACTACATGTAAAATTTATAATAGTATGGCAACAGACCTCCGTAAAGAACAAGCCTTAGAATATCACTCTAAAGGACGCCCCGGAAAAATTGAAGTTATCCCAACCAAAGAAGCCAAAACACAAAGAGATCTTTCCCTCGCCTACTCTCCCGGCGTAGCCATTCCCTGTTTGGAAATTGCAGCCAATCCCGAAGATGTTTATAAATACACAGCCAAAGGAAACCTGGTAGGCGTTATCAGCAATGGTACAGCCGTGCTGGGGCTGGGCAATATTGGCCCCGAAGCCGGTAAACCTGTAATGGAAGGCAAAGCGGTACTCTTTAAAATATTTGCAGATATAGATGTATTTGATATAGAGATCAATGAAACTGACCCTGAAAAATTTGTACAGATAGTAAAAGCACTGGAGCCCACTTTTGGTGGCATCAACCTGGAAGATATTAAATCGCCGGAATGTTTTTATATAGAACGGGAGTTAAAAAAAATATGTAACATCCCGGTAATGCACGACGATCAGCATGGCACAGCCATTATCTCGGCAGCAGCCCTGCTAAATGCACTGGAAATTCAAAAGAAAAAAATTGAAAAAGTGCGTTTTGTTGTAAATGGTGCAGGTGCAGCCGCTATGGCATGTATGCATCTTTATGAATCTCTCGGTGCAAAACTTTCCAATTTTATGGTGTTCGACAGAAAGGGAATCATTTACAAAGGGCGTGAAAGCGTAGATGAAATGAAAGCGCCCTTTTGCGTAGATGCAAAATATAAAGATTATGATCTTGCGCATGCCATGAAAGATGCAGATGTATTTTTAGGGCTCAGCGTAGCCAATGTTATTACGCCGGAAATGGTTAAAAGCATGGCCCGTAATCCTATCGTTTTTGCCATGGCCAATCCAGATCCGGAAATAACATATGAGGCAGCCGTGGGTGCACGTAAAGATATTATTATGGCCACCGGCCGAAGCGATTATCCCAACCAGGTTAATAATGTACTGGGCTTTCCCTATATATTTCGTGGAGCCTTAGACGTTAGGGCCACCCAGATAAATGAAGCTATGAAACTGGCCGCTGTAAAAGCGCTGGCAGCATTGGCAAAAACTACGGTACCTGATGTGGTAAACCTTGCTTACAATGATAAGAATATCAACTTTGGTCCTTTATATATTATTCCAAAACCGGTAGATCCAAGATTGCTTTCTACTGTGGCCCCGGCGGTAGCCAAAGCTGCAATAGAAAGTGGTGTTGCCCGTAAAATAATTACAGACTGGGATGCTTATGAAATAGAACTCAACCAAAGGCTTGGCCTGGATAATCAATTGAGCCGTGCCATTGGTGACAAAGCAAGGCAGGATCCAAAACGGATTGTTTTTGCAGATGCAGAAAATGCCAAAATATTAAAAACTGCCCAATTGCTGCTGGATGAAAAAGTGGGCTACCCAATGCTGTTAGGCAACGAAAAGAAGATTAGAGAGATTGCAGAAGCACAATCCATTGACCTGGAAGGCATACCAATTATAGATCCAAAACATGAAGATTCCGAAGAGTTAAGGCAGGAATTTGGCGCATTGTTTTTTCAAAAACGCCAGCGAAAGGGAGTGAACAAATATGAAGCACCCAAAATGATGAAAGAGCGTAATCATTTTGGCTGTATGATGGTAGAAACCGGTATGGCAGATTGTATGATCAGTGGCTTGAGCAGGAACTACCCCGATATAATCAAACCCGCCATTCAGATAATTGGTACAGAACCGGGAGTGAGTAAAATTGCCGGTATGTATTTATTGTTTACCAAACGTGGCCCGCTATTTTTGGCAGATACTACCGTAAATTTTAACCCAACAGCCGAAGAACTTGCAGAAATTACCTTACTGGTGGCAAAAGAAGTAAGGAACTTTGGAATTATACCAAGGATAGCAATGTTATCTTATTCTAATTTTGGCAGCAGCGATTCGCCGGAAGCGAACCTGGTAAGAAAGGCAAGGGAAATTGTAAAACAAAAAGCTCCAAACCTTGTTTGTGATGGAGAAATGCAGGGAATAATGGCATTTAATAAAGATATTGTAAAAGAAAATTATCCTTTTACAGAAGTATTAAATGGCGATGTAAATACACTGATATTCCCTAACCTGGCTGCAGGTAATATTGCCTATACCCTCCTGCAGGAAGTGGGCGGGGCAGATAGCATCGGCCCTATTTTACTTGGTTTAAACAAGCCGGTACATGTATTGCAACTTGGTAGCTCTATACGCAGTATCTTTAATATGGCTATAGTGGCCGTTATTGATGCTCAGCAGAAATCAAAGACAAATACTATAGAAGAAATGAAAAAAAGTAAGTGGTGGAAACGTTCTGCTAAAAAAGACCTGGAACCAACCACCATTAATATTTAAGGACAAAATTATTTAGATGAATTTTTTTACACACTTTGGGAAATACATCCTCATGTTTAACGGGATGTTCAGAAGACCAGAAAATTCCAAATTATACTGGAAAGAATTTATGCATCAATGCTCAGATATTGGTATCGGTTCCCTGGGAATTGTATGCATCATTTCGGTTTTTATGGGTGCGGTTAGTACCGTGCAAACGGCTTACCAGTTGGTATCGCCTTTAATTGCCAAAACCGCTATTGCTCAAATTGTAAGGGATACCGTTATTCTTGAATTTGCTCCCACCCTTGTTTGTATTGTGCTGGCAGGTGTGGTGGGCAGTAAGATTGCCAGCGAACTGGGCAACATGCGGGTGAGCGAGCAAATAGATGCATTGGAAATTATGGGTATTAATACTAAAACCTACCTGATACTACCTAAAATTCTTGCCGCTATTGTTACTATCCCCATGCTGGTAGTACTGGCTATGGTGTTGGGCATATTGGGTGGCAGAATGGCGGGAGCTGCATCAGGCATACTTTCTACCGATACTTTTGACCGGGGACTCAGACAGGGATTTATGCCTTTTAATGTAATATTCTCATTAATCAAGGGTTATACCTTTGCCTTTATCATTAGTTCTATACCTGCTTTTTATGGTTATTATGTAAAAGGTGGTTCACTGGAAATCGGCAGATCCAGTACCAAATCGGTAGTTGTTAGTTGTATTGTAATATTATTGGCAGATTATGTGCTGGCAGCGTTGCTATTATAAAAGCCCCTCCGCCCCAAAAGGGGGAACCGGGAATTTCGGTTTGTAATTTATTTTTTTAAACTATTGCTCTATCTGTTGTTAGAGATTAAAAGCCCCTTTAGGGGTTGGGGTATATGATTGAATTTAAAAATCTTAAAAAAAGCTTTGGAGATAAACTGGTACTGGATGGTGTGAGCCATATAATGGAAACCGGTAAAACCAATCTTATAATCGGCACCAGCGGAAGCGGCAAAACCGTTTTACAAAAATGCCTGGTGGGTTTATTTGAACCGGATGCCGGTGAAATCATTTACGATGGCGTAAGTTTTACCGACATGACCCATGATGAAAGAAAACTGCTGAGGCAGGAAGTCGGTATGCTTTTTCAAGGCTCGGCCCTCTTTGACAGTATGACTGTAGAAGAAAATGTAATGTTCCCGCTCAGCATGTTTACCCATGATACTTTTGCAGTAAAACTAAAAAGGGTAAATGAGGTTTTAGAAAGGGTAAACCTGGAAGGCAGTAACAAAAAATTTCCTTCGGAGATAAGCGGTGGTATGAAAAAAAGAGTGGGTATTGCCCGTGCCATTGTATTAAATCCAAAATATCTTTTTTGCGATGAACCCAATTCCGGCCTCGATCCTCAAACTTCGATGGTTATTGATAAACTGATAAAAGAACTTACCATAGAATACAATACCACTACCATCATTAATACCCATGACATGAATAGTGTAATGGAAATTGGTGATAATATTTTATACCTGAATGAAGGTAAAAAAGAGTGGAGCGGCAACAGCGAGCAAATTATCTTTTCTAAAAATGAAATGCTGAATGAATTTATTTTTGCCTCACAGTTTTTGCAGGATGCTAAAAACATGCGGATGATGCAGGCAAGCGGGCATTTGGATGAAGATGGAAATATTATTAAACAATAACTGACTGTAGTATTCAATGCCTTTAATATCTATCTGCATACCAGCGTATAAAAGGGTACATTATCTTCAACGCCTGTTAGACTCCATCAGCATACAATCCTTTAAGGATTTTGAAGTTATTATTACCGACGATAGCCCGGATGACAGCGTAGAAAAACTTATTGCTCCCTATCAGCAAAAATTTACCATTTTATACTATCATAATTCACAGGCAAAAGGCACGCCTGCCAACTGGAATGAAGGCATAAGCAGGGCAGGTGGCGAATGGATAAAACTCATTCATGATGATGACTGGTTTGCCCAACCGGATAGCCTTGCAATATTTGCAGAACATACCAAAGCAGGTAAAAAATTTATTTTTTCTGCTTATGCCAACCGGGCAAACATAGATGCTGCAGAAGAGATAAAACATTTGCAGCCTTCCTGGAAACAAAGAATTATTAAGGAGCCTATGACCCTGTTGGCTTATAATGTAGTGGGGCCACCCAGTGTTACATTAATACATAAAAGCATAAAAGAAAAATATGATGAGCAGATGAAGTGGAGAGTTGATATGGACTTTTATGTTAGACTTTTACTGCAACAGCAGGAATATACTTATATAGATGAGCGGTTGATATATGTTGGGATTAGTGATACACAGGTAACCAACTACTGTTTTCAAAATCCTTCGGTAGAATTACCGGAAGGTTATTTGTTGTTAAAAAAATATGGGGCCAATCGTTTAAAAAATATTTGGGTGTATGATGCATGGTGGCGCTTATTGCGCAACATGAATATAAATACTCCTCAGCAACTCTTACAATATGAGCCCAACCCATGGCCGGCAGTTATTACTAACATGGTATTGCATTTAAATAGAATACCTTCATTAATACTAAACACAGGAATATTTTCAAAAACAGCTATGGCAATTTCTTACTTATTTAACCAGTCTAAAGCAACCAGGTAAAATTGGCTTTATCAGTAATTATAGTAAACTACCGCAGTGCTTCCTTTATTGTAAACTGCCTTGCCAGTGCCTTTAAATTTCCATCGGCAGCAGATTTTGAATGGATAGTAGCAGACAATGATTCAAAGGATAACAGTGAACAAATTATCACCGGCCAATTCCCATCTGTACGCTGGATTAACATGGGATACAATGCCGGATTTGCCAGAGCAAATAACGAAGGCATAAGGCAAAGCAATGGAGACACGGTTTTATTATTAAATCCAGATACACTTATTATAGAAGATGCCATTGCACAAACTTATTTGCGAATGCAAAAGGATAATAACTGTATTGCCGCTGCAGCACAATTATTAAACGCCGATGGCAGCCCTCAAATTACCGGGAACTTTTTTATGAAAGGAGGTCTCAATCATTTATTGCCGCTTCCATACCTCGGTAAATTCTTAAGAACGCTGGCGCTTGTTGCAGGAGTAAAAAAAACAAATATTCAGCAGGCTGCCAAAGCAGAATCTGTGGATTGGATTAATGGCGCTTTTCTGATGGTAAAGAAAACAGCTATTGAAAAAGCAGGTTTGCTGGATGAAGACTTTTTTCTGTATGCCGAAGAAATAGAATGGTGCAGCCGGCTGCAAAAGCAGGGAAAACTACTGGTATATGGAGACCTGTACACTACACACCTGCAGGGCGAAACGATTAATAACGCCACAGAAAGCTCCGATAAAGGTTACTTTAATCTATTTGACAAAAAGGGATTACAGCTTTTGATATCAATGAATCTGCGCATCAGAAAACAATTTGGTGTAGCCTGGTTTTTATTTCACCTGGTAATCTTAACCCTGGAAATTTCCCTATTTTTTATTTTCAGCATACTGCACAACAGCATTCGCTTTCGTAATCCTTTTACTGATTGGACCCAAATAAGTGGTTATACTTCCAATGTATTCCGGCTTTTAAAACTCAGCCCAAAGATGATTGCCAATAAGCCCTATTTTTATAAAATGTTTTAACCTGTATAAATGGATTTTACAGATTTTTAATTGCTCCGCAAACGTTTATCCGGTAAAAACCCGGAGCTAAATTTTGCAAAAATGATTCTTATTATAAATGAATACCCTGCTCAGCTCACAGCTAATCAATAGCAGGGATTCAAAGCTTCTAAAATTTTAAACATATAATTTTGGCTACACAGCAGGCAACTTTTAGTTTATTATTTAATTCCATGCAGGTATCAGCCTTACAACAAACTGTTTTTAAACAAAATCAGTTAATTTGCTGCTCATTATCCAAAAAAAGAGTTTATGAAATTTGATTTTAAAAAATTATTCCCCCATATTATTGCTGTGCTGGTGTTTCTTATTGTAGCGGTAGTTTTTTGCAAACCTGCATTGGAGGGAAAAGTAGTGTTTCAGCACGATTTGCAGGGATGGAGGGGTATGGCACAACAATCATTCGAGTTTAAAGAAAAGTATGGTCATTTTCCATTATGGACCAACAGTATGTTTAGCGGTATGCCCGCATACCAGATAGCAATGGGTGCTACCCATTCATTTAGTATGGGGCACCTGGAAAAAGTAATCAGCCTGAATTTACCGGAGCCAATCAACTTTTTCTTTTTGGCCTGTATCTGTTTTTATTTTTTATGCATCGTGCTGCGCATCAACCCATGGGTAAGCATCCTGGGTGCATTGGCCTATGCCTACTCTACTTACGACCCCGTAATTATTATGGTGGGCCATGTAACAAAAATGGCATCAATGGCATATGCGCCTGCAGTGTTGGGAGCATTCCTGCTCATCCTGCAAAAAAAATACTGGACGGGCACAGCACTGCTCATACTCTTTTCATTTTTAATGATTTCGCAAAACCATGTGCAGATAGTTTTTTATACTTTATTAATTGCTTTGTCTATTGCCATCGCTTATGCGGTAAAGGCATTCAAAGAAAAAGAAACGGTTCATTTATTTAAATCTGCCGCATTGTCTATTGTTGCAGGGCTTGTTGGCCTGGCAGGAGCAGCTATTACCTTGATGCCTACATCAGAATATGTAAAAGAAACCATGAGGGGTGGCAGATCGGAATTAACCGATTCTACCAACATGGATAATAAAACAAAAGGTGGGCTGGATAAAGATTATGCCTTTAACTGGAGTTATGGAGTAGATGAAACCCTCACGCTGTTAGTACCGGGAATCTTTGGCGGAAGTTCCGGAGGAGAACTCACCGAAAAATCTGCAACGGCTGATGCACTTAGAACTGCTTACCCCGAAGATAATGCCATACAAATTGCCCGAAGCTTACCTACTTACTGGGGTCCACAACCCAACACTTCCGGCCCCGTTTACCTGGGTGCCATTATCTGTTTCCTGTTTATTTTGGGATTGGTTTATTTAGATAGCTGGCACAAATGGTGGATTGCAGCTATCACTCTTATTGCCCTTATGCTGGCATGGGGCAGTAATTTTAAAGCATTTAATTATTTCATTTTTGATTACCTGCCTGTATACAATAAATTCCGTGCGCCTACTATGGCATTGGTTATCCCACAGTTGACGGCTGCTTTAATGGCCGCACTGGTATTACAAAAATTTCTGTTTGGCGGCGATGCCAAAGAGCTGTTGTTTAAAAAATTAAAACTGTCTGTATACATTACTGCAGGAGTATTGGCAATTACAACCCTGTTATATTTTAGCTTTAGCTACAGCAGCCAAAACGATACCCGCATTAAAGAAAATTTTGTAAGTAATATGATGCAGGGGCAACAAGCCAATCCGCAAATGCAGGCACAGGCCAATGAATTTGGCCAGTCTGTTATAAGGGCGCTGGGAGAAGACCGCAAAGGAATGTTTGGAAGCGATCTGTTACGCACCATATTATTTATCGCTGCTGCCATTGTGGTATTGGGATTGTTTGCAAAAAATAAAGTAAATGCAACGGTAGCCATTGCCATATTAATTGCCCTCACCGTTTTTGATTTATTACCGGTAGGCAAAAGATACCTTAACGAAAATAATTTTGTAGATAAAACAAATATAGAAGATGAGTTTGCAATGACGGATGCAGACCGTATGATAAAGCAGGATCCGGATCATGCAAACTTTCGCATTTACAACAGTGATGATCCTTATAACAGTGCAAAACCTTCTTATCACCACAATTCTATTGGTGGGTACAACCCGGCCAAACTGGCTATTTACCAGGACCTGATAGAGCGCCAGCTTTCTAAAGGAAACATGCGGGTGTTTGATATGTTGAATACCAAATACTTTGTAATGCAGAACCCGCAAACAGGTGTGCCAATGGCACAACAAAATGCCGGAGCTATGGGTAACTGCTGGTTGGTAAAAGGCATTCAATATGTAGACAATGCAGACCAGGAAATGAAAGTACTGGATAATTTTAACCCAAAAGATACTGCGGTTATAGATAAACGTTACCAGGCAAAAATAAAAGGCAACCCGCAGTTTGATTCTACGGCATCCATTAAGCTGATAGAAAATATCAATGATACGGTGAGGTATGCATTTAATGCAGCTACGCCACAGTTTGCAGTATTTAGCGAAGTCTATTACGACAAAGGATGGAACGCTTATGTAGATGGCAACAAAGCAGATTATGTGAGGGTAAACTATGTATTACGTGGCATGAGTCTGCCTGCAGGCAAACATAATATAGAATTTCGTTTTGAACCCGAGTCTTACAAAAGAGGAAATACGATTGCACTCTGGGCTTCCATCATTGGCTTTATTGCTTTGCTGGCAGCACTGCTGATGGATATTAAAAAGAAAAAGATAGTGTAGGGAGTATTTTATGGTATTGATAGTTGTGCAGGTTGTAAATAATTTATCAAAAAAACAGCATGTGCTGAGTGTATATTTTTTTGATAATATAGTTTATAACGACGGCTTCATATTATAATATTTATTGCTTTCATCAATCATCCTTCTGCCTTATCTTTGCGCCACAAATTTTTAATTTTCAATCAGTAATATGTCAGTATTAGTTAACAAAGATTCTAAAGTAATTGTACAGGGATTTACCGGTACCGAAGGTACTTTTCATGCCACTCAAATGCTGGAATATGGCACCAACCTGGTGGGTGGTGTTACCCCGGGTAAAGGTGGCAGCAGTCATTTAGATAAGCCGGTTTTTAATACAGTAGCCGATGCAGTAAAAACCACGGATGCCAATGTGAGTATCATTTTTGTACCTCCTGCATTTGCAGCAGATGCTATTTTGGAAGCTGCAGAAGCCGGTATAGCACTGGTTATATGTATTACCGAAGGAATTCCTGTATCTGACATGGTGAAAGTGAAAAATTATTTACAAGGCAGCAGCACAAGATTGATTGGGCCAAACTGCCCTGGTGTAATTACTGCCGAAGAATGTAAAGTAGGTATCATGCCCGGCTTTATCTTTAAAAAAGGACGTATTGGTATTGTATCAAAATCTGGTACACTTACTTACGAAGCAGCAGACCAGGTAGCAAAAGCAGGTTTGGGCATTTCTACTGCTATCGGAATTGGTGGAGATCCTATCATTGGAACCACAACAAAAGAAGCAGTAGAATTATTTATGAATGATCCCGAAACTGATGCGATTGTAATGATTGGAGAAATTGGTGGTGGCATGGAAGCAGAAGCTGCAGAATACATTAAAAGTACCGGCAATAAAAAACCGGTTGTAGGATTTATTGCAGGCCAAACAGCTCCTCCCGGCCGCCGTATGGGCCACGCAGGTGCAATCGTTGGCGGTGCTGATGATACTGCAGAAGCTAAAATGAAGATCATGGCAGAATGTGGCATTCATGTGGTAGCCAGCCCGGCTGATATTGGTAAAACAATGGCAGAAGTGTTTAATAAATAATTCATTCTATTTCTTATATTTTTTATATCCCCGGCTTGCAAGCCGGGGATATTTTATTATACAATGTTTTATACAGCTTGTAAGTAAATAAATCCTCTTTAAAAAAATAGCTGCTGAAGTTTAGAACCGGCATCATGGTTTGCTCCATTAAAAAAGGGCGGAGCCCACGCTCCCACCCTTTTAAAGTATAGCCACTAAAAAAAACTCAATTGTATTGCTGAATATATTTCATCAGCTCAGTTTTGCTGCTGCTGTAAGTGAGCGCATCTGCAACTACGTAATAATTACCACGGTCGGTTGCAAAACGATAGCAGTATTTAGCAATATCCAGTTTGCT
>Ga0105048_10014612_pt1 | contig 12222 bp, 11 predicted proteins | sample MAT05_FD_78382 | JGI IMG/M metagenome (GOLD analysis project Ga0105048, IMG submission 78382) | Freshwater microbial communities from Lake Fryxell liftoff mats and glacier meltwater in Antarctica - MAT-05 | ecosystem: Environmental > Aquatic > Freshwater > Ice > Liftoff microbial mat | place... | reverse complement strand
CGTGGCGCAAAACTTTTAATGATTCCATTAAAACCGGAAACTCTTACCAAATAGAATTCCGTTTTAAGAACCGGAAAAATCCCCTCACTCACCGTTGGTTTCTCTGCAGATCCTTGCCGGTAAAAGATAATACGGGGAACATAACCCGGTGGATTGGCACCTGTACCGATATTGATGATGCCAAAAGAAAACAGGAAGAATTGCAGCAAACTGAAAGACAGAGAGCCGATTTTATAAAAATGGTAAGCCACGAACTAAAGACCCCCGTAACATCTATAAAAGGATATGTACAGTTACTGTTGATGATACTGGAAGAAGATACCATCGAGGCGTTTCGGTCGGACATAAAGAATTCTTTGTTCCGAATAAACCATCAGGTAACTAACTTAACAAGGCTGATAACCGAAATGCTGGACCTTAACAGAATTGAAACCGGTAAGTTAGAACTGAAAAATGAATTTTTTAGCCTTACCGAACTGGTTAAGGAGGCGGTTGAAGATATTTCCATAACCAACCCAAATCATACCGTTAATGTGCATCCTGAACTTTCGTGTAATATTTATGGCGACAGGGGCAGGATAGAGCAGGTGATAATTAACCTTGTTACCAATGCCATTAAGTATTCTGCACAAGGCGAAAATATAGATGTGTACATACGAGAGGCATCGGATAACTGTGTAGATGTTAGTGTAAAAGACAACGGAATAGGTATTGATAAACATGAACATCAAAAAATCTTTGAACGCTTTTACAGGGTAGATGGAAAGGTAGAAGAAACCTATGCAGGGTTTGGCATTGGGCTTTTTTTAGCCAATGAAATTATTGAAAGGCACAATGGTTCAATTAATATTGATAGTGAAAAAGGCAAAGGTGCCGTATTTACTTTTACTTTACCTGTAGCATCTTAAAACAACAAAATATGGATAGCAGTAAAAGACTTTTGGTAATAGACGATGACCCCGATATAGGGCTGATGATGAAAATGATGCTGGTGTATAAAGGCTTTATGGTTACACTATTAGATAATGCCGGTGAAGTAGAGCCAACGCTCCTCAAAAAAAATATAGACCTCATATTTATGGACATGCTCCTATCTGGCGTAAACGGTTTAGATGTATGTGCCAAACTTAAAAGCAATGACAGCTACGCCCACATACCCATTATTATGATGAGTGCCCACCCCGATGCACACAAACTTTGCCTCGCTGCCGGTGCCAACGACTTTATATCCAAACCGTTTGATACGGCTGACCTTTTATCTAAAGTGATCTCACTCTTATCAAAATCTAGCAAGACCGGGCAAGAAGCTTAGCAAAGCCATAAATGGGTAGCCAATCAGGGCTTTGTGCATGTTGGGAAATAGAATTTCTTCCGCTGGAACTAAAGCCAGGATATGTACAAAAGCTTATTTTACTTCCGTCCGTCCTGCTTGCACAAAGCAGCCTTTTGCATGTTAGTGCCAATATCAGGATGCAACTGTCAAATGTAAGTGTCCGCTCAAACCTTGGCGAATAATACGCATAAGTGTTAATAAACGAATGTCGCTTGCATTGTTTTCAATACGTGAAATATAAGACTTTGTCGTTCCACATTTTTCAGCAAGTTGAGATTGGGTCAAGTTCTGTTTTTCCCGCATTTCCTGAATTACTACCCCTAACTTAAAAGCTTCAAATTCCTGTTCGTAAGCTTCTCTGGTTTCAGTTCCGCTTTTGCCATATCGTTCTTCAAGATGGTCAGCAAAAGGAGTAAGATTATTTTTTGTCTTTTTCATTGAAATATTCTTTTTTAATTTTCTTAGCTAATTCAATTTCAGTCTTGGGTGTCTTCTGTGTCTTTTTCTGAAAACCGTTTGCAACAACAATCAAATTTAATTCGTCGAAAAAAGCAAAAGCCCGAAAAATATTACTCCCAACCTCAACCCTGATTTTATAAAGTCCTGTCGTCCCTTCCATTTGCTTGAAAAACTTGGTCGGAATATGTTCAGTAGTGGCGATTAATTGCAACGTCCAATCGAACTTCTTTTTAATGTCTTCGTTCAGGTCGTTGAAGAAATTCAGAAAGTAGCGTTTGTAGTAAAATATGTTGCGTATGAATTTTTGACCCTCAAGGCAAAGTTGGCTATTTGGATAACATTTTAAAGATAATTATTGTCGCACTTTGATGTTTTAGGGTGTCACACGGCGTGACATGCAACATAGAAAATTAAAAACCAGAACATTTTTTCTTACCTCTTCCGCAGCAATAAGGGCGGGACTACCTGGTTAATTAAGTGAGGTAACTTTTACCATACCATTAGCAACGGCCACAATGAGTTCATAACAATTGTTTCTTTACATGTAGTCCAACAATCTTTTTTGCGTCTTTACACCTAAGCTTCTTTACGCAAAGTTTGCTCAACTATTTATCGTGTCAGTTTGGTATTATGCCCACAAATTAGATGGGTACTGCCCTGCTTCAATTAGTGCATTGAGGCTGGCTTTTACACCAGGTGCATCCTGCGGGTAAGTAACACCAAACCACATTGCATCTGTAGGCACCACTTTTATTTCACCCAGCTTTTGCTGTATAAACTTATCTCCCAAAATAGGGATGAAAAATTCCGCTTTGAGATTGTCAAGATTTTCTTTTACAAATTCATGGAACATGTTTTCGCACATGGCAAAAGCATTAGGCGCAAAACACCAGAAATTCATAGATACCGGGCTGGCAGCATTTACGAGGTGTTCGCCATGTTCGTCTTCGTAAGCCACCTCCTCCCCTTTCCAGTAAATTTTAGTGCGTTCGTTTATACTTACCAGGTTGTTATCAGCATCAGTTTCGCACACCCCACGGCTCACAGTGCCGTTTTCGCTAAGGGTGTTGCTAAGGGTGTAGCCTATAATGGCGTAAGTACGGTCGTTGCACGGGCCTGTGCAAAACTGGTACGCCTTTTCAAAGCCATCACGGCCATAAAAATCGTCGGCATTTATTACCACAAAATTTTCTTGCACCGCATCTCGGGCACACAAAACGGCATGGGCCGTACCCCAGGGCTTTTTGCGGTCAGCCGGTACGCTTATGCCTTCCGGCAAATATTTATCAAGGCTTTGGAAAACGTATTCCACAGGTATTTTACCACCAAGTTTAGGTTCTATGATGGCTTTAAAAACATCTGCAAATTCTTCCCTTATTATAAACACCACCTTACCAAAACCAGCACGGATAGCATCATAAATGCTATAATCCATTATCGTTTCGTTGTGTGGGCCAAAGCCTTCTATCTGTTTCATACTGCCGTAGCGGCTGGCCATACCTGCGGCCAATATTACCAAAGTAGGTTGTTGCATATTTAATTTTTATGCGGCGAAGGTAACCGCAGAGATAATGTAACAATCGCAAGTAACCACCTTAAAAATTTACAGTGCAATTTTGCGAATTATGGTTACGATTCAAAAATGGAATGATGATGTATTTGCTACAGCCGGCATCAAAGCCGATGTACTCCGCCTCGATCTGCTCCACCCTACAGTTAGTGGCAATAAATGGCTTAAACTAAAAGCCTACCTGCAACAGGCAAAAGCCCAAAACAAAAAAGGGATTCTTACCAAAGGCGGGCCATGGAGCAACCATGCACATGCCTGTGCTTATGCTTGTAAGGCATTGGGTCTCAGTTGTCATCTTTTTATTAAAGGCCACAGCAAACTACTTACGGCCACTATTAGCGATTGTACCAATTGGGGTGCCACGGTAAAATTTGTTGATCGTACTGCATTCTACAACGAGCCCGCCGCAGCGGAATTTGCAAGGGAAAACAATTTGCTTTACATACCCCTCGGCGGTGCCAATGCCACGGGTTTTGATAGCGTTACCAAATACATTACGCAACTGAATCTACCGTCTTATACTCATGCCATTTGCTCCGTTGGTACCGCTACTACCTTTGCCGGGCTTGCATTTTGCGACGATACATTCCCCACCATAATTGGTATGGAAAGCGGTACAAAAGATGCGCAGCTAAACGAAAAAATAGCTGCATGGCAGCTACAACTGCCCAACAAAAATTTACAATTACTGCACCAGTTTACTTTTGGTGGCTATGGTAAATACACCAACGAACTCATCCACTTTATGAACGTATTATACCAAGCGCAGCAACTGCCCACCGACATTGTTTATACCGCCAAACTTTTTTATGGCGTAAAGCAATTAGCGGCCGAAAAGTATTTTAAACCCAATAGTAAACTATTGGTTATCCATACCGGAGGCTTGCAAGGCAACCGCTCTTTACCATCCACACTTTTGCAATTCTGATGTAAACCCAACCATTATATTTGCCCCAATTCAAAGAAAGGCATGCAAAAAAGATTTGTAACAACGCTGTTACTACTGTCGGGCTATTTTATTTCTTATTCACTAAGCGCTCAGGATACCCTTCCAGGTTTTTCTGTGGCCGATAAAGGCAATGGCCGCATTGTAATAAGCTGGAAAAATAACTTTGAAACCATCAATCAAATTGCGGTTCAGCGCAGTTACGATAGCCTGAAAAAATTTACCACCATCTACTCCGCACCTTCGCCGGAATTACCAGAGAATGGGTTCACCGACAAGATAGTACCTGGCACCAAAGTATTTTACCGCATATTTTTTGTGTTGCAGGGCGGCACCTATTTTTTTAGTGTAAGTAAAAGCCCCGGCTTTGGTACGCCTGTTATTACCCCAACCGATAATAAAAGAGACAAGGCAACTGAGTCTATACGCGAAGCCATTAAAAGCCCCACAAAAAAAATATTTATTAAAGTAGCCGATACCCTGTATGCTACTGTAATAGATGGAGAGTACCTGCGGTTTAAGGATTCTATCATGTTCAAAACAAAGGATACGCTCTATCCGCAATCAAGCGATACAATCCTGATACTGCAGTATGTGCAGCCTTTTGTTCTAAAATCGAGTATATATGTTTATCCCGATAAAGACGGCTATGTGGTAATAAACCTGCCCGAGGCACTGCAAAAAAAATATGAGCTCAGGATATTTGAAGAAGACAATACACCCGTACTGGAGTTGAAGCATATAAAACACACTTACCTCACTTTAGATAAAGCCAACTTTTATCATGCCGGTTGGTACAAGTTCGAATTGCTGGAAGATGGCAAAGTGAAAGACCGGAACAAAATATTTATTCCAAAAGATTTTTAGGGGGAGCGTTTTTTGTTGTACCAATTGGATTCATATAATAGGCAATTGTTTTCTTTGCGCCTTTGCGTCAAGTTTATTTGACTACTGAATTGTGTAACTATGGTATTGAGTAGTTTTAAAAGCAGCTTTTAAATTTTATAGCTTCTTCTCCCTCTTAACGGGAATTTTCATCTGCATACCATTGGGCAACTTTTACTGCCATTGAATCAATTGTAACTGAAAACACAAACAGGATATTAACGGAGTAGGGGTTTTTATCCTCAGCAAAGGGATATCATCTATCCCAAAAAATAAAGAACCACGATGGATCTTATTTGGTAAGATTAAAATTTACAAAACCTGTTGGTTTTTCTTTAATCTTCCAGTACCCTTTACCGTGGCTCTTTTTTGTATTATGTGGGCGGAAAATATCACCCGCCATTACTACGGGGTTTTATCCCCTCTATGTTAAGAACAACAAGCTACAACAGCATTTTTACCAAAGCAAGAATGTGCAAAACTTTTACAAAAGCACCGTAATATGTGGGGTTAATCAAGCCATTTAGCAGGCTGAAGAACACGTAGCTTCAGCCCCTTCTAAACAGTAATCTGATTAGCTTTTGCACCGTCCCTTTGCATCACCCACATTATAGTAAAGCTGGGTATAAAATCTGTGCCTGGCAGTAACTCTTCTATGAAATTGAATACACCACCAATGCCACCCTTCCACCCGCCAAATGATACGGCAAATATTACCGCTGAAACCGGTGCCCAAAGCAAATCGCCAAACTCCCCCAGCAATGGGATAGAATAAGTAGCAAAGCCAATCAAATCCATAAGGACACAAAAAAGCAAAGAGGGTTGTTTACGGTTCATTTTCTTTAATTTAAAGCAGTAAGATGTTTGATGAACCGTAACAGTTGCAAGGCGCATCAATACAAGCTATCAAGCCAGCAAGAAAGATGCTTCTTATTTGACCGAACGCTAATGAGTGATAATGGTAAATTCATTTCCTTTACTAACTTCCCCCACTAATTACGAACCATTAATGAGAAAAAACATTTTAGGCTACTGCCTCATCCTTATTGCATTTTCTGCACCTGCCCAGGATCTTAATTATTACCTGCCGCAGCACATAATTTATAACCCCGCCATACCCACACCCAAACAAATTATTTACCACCAACCCGGCGAATGGCACGTAACCCACGACCGGCTTGTGAGCTATATGAATGCACTTGCAGCAGCAGCCCCCGACCGTATAAAGCTGGAAACAATGGGTCTTACTTACGAAAGCAGGCCACAGGTATTACTCATTATTACGAGTAAAAAAAACCACGCAAATCTGGAGCAAATAAGAGAGCAGCATATCCGGTTAACGGATGCTTCAAAATCAGGTTCGCTCAATATTGACGATATGCCAATTGTGGTGTGTATCGGCCACAGCATTCATGGCAACGAAAGCAGCGGTAGCAACGCAGCATTATTAAGTGCCTACTACCTGGCCGCAGCCCAGGGAAAAGAAATAGATGATTTACTGGAGCATGTGGTGATTCTTTTAGACCCATCTTTTAACCCCGATGGGCTGCAGCGTTTTAGTACCTGGGCCAATCAGCATAAAAGCAAAAACCTGGTTACCGACCCTAACAGCCGTGAATTCAACGAGGTGTGGCCGGGCGGTCGTTTTAATCACTATTGGTTCGACCTTAACCGCGACTGGCTGCCGGCGGTACATATAGAAAGCCAGAACCGTTTAAAATGGTTCCACCTTTGGAAACCCAATATTCTTACCGACCACCATTAGCAGGGCAGCAACGCAAGTTTCTTCTTTCAGCCGGGTGTACCATCAAGGGTAAACCCGCTTACACCAGCCCAAAACCAGGAGTTAACCGGCAAGCTGGGCAAATACCATGCGGCTTATTTAGATAGCATTGGCTCCTTGTATTTTACCAAAGAGAATTACGACGATTTCTATTATGGCAAAGGCTCCACCTTTCCCGATATAAACGGGGGCATCGGTGTGTTGTTCGAACAGGCCAGCAGCCGTGGCCATGCGCAGCAAACCAGTAACGGCATATTGCGTTTTCCATTCACCATCCGCAACCAGTTTGTTACCGCTTTAAGTACTTTAAATGGAGCCAAAGCATTGCGGCAGGAATTTTTGGAATACCAGCGGAGTTTCTTTAAAAAAATAGCAGCTAACGCCGAACCAAAAGGCTATGTATTTGGAGACAAAAACGACCGGGCTAAAACCTTTCATTTTATAGAAATGCTGCAACGCCAGCAGATTGTGGTGAACGAACTGAAAGATGGCTACAAAGATTCTATGTTCGAAAAAGGAACCGGTTATGCAGTATCGCTCAACCAGCCAATGCAGTTGCTTATCAAAGCCATTTTTGATAAGCAACTTGTGTATAAAGACAGCCTCTTTTACGACATCACCAGTTGGACAATGCCCCTGGCTTTTGGCCTGCCCTATAAAGAAACTGACAATGGCAATACAGGTATCTATGGCAAACAATTATCGCCCATCTCTTTTCCCATGGGAGAAATTATTGGGGGCAAAACTGAGTACGCCTATGTATTTGAATGGGACGAACTCTACGCCCCAAGAGCATTGTATGCTTTTCAGCAAGCCGGCCTCATAACAAAAGTGGCTACCAACATTTTCTATATGCCAATGGGCAGCAGTTCCAAACAATTTGGGTATGGCACCATCACCGTGCCGGTAAAATTGCAAAACATCAGCGGCGAAAAATTGTACACCACTGTAAAAGAGATAGCCGAAAAAAATGCCATCAAAGTCTATGCTGTTCAAAGCGGTAACGTACTAAGTGGCAGCGACCTCGGCAGCAGCAAATTTGTATCGCTTACGCAGCCCAAAATAGCCATGCTGGTTGGGCCCGGCGTAAACGCTACCGATGCAGGAGAACTTTGGCACCTGCTTGACCAGCGTGTGGATATACCTGCTACGCACCTGGAAATAACGATGTTCAACCGGGCTGACATCTCTGCTTACAATACTATAGTGATGGTGGGCGGCACATATACTGAACTCAATAAAGAAAAACTGAAAGCCTGGGTGCAGGCCGGTGGCAACCTGATACTGCTGGAAGAAGCTATAACATGGGCGGCTCAAAACGGCATAAGCACAGTAACATTTAAAAGACCTAAATCGCCTACAGACAGCACCCAACGTTTACCTTATACCGACCGAGAACAAATAGAAGGCGCACAGCAAATGAGCGGTGCCATTTTTGGCGCTAATGTAGATCTTACTCACCCATTGGCTTATGGTTACAACCAAAATGTAGTGAGCATGTTTAAAGCCAACCGGGTGTATATGGAGAAAAGTAAAAGCCCGTATGCTACACCCTTTTACTATACGGATAAGCCGCTGCAAAGTGGCTGGATGAGCCGGGAAAATGCCGGCGCTATCAAAAATTCCGCAGCGGTAATAGTGCAGGGTTTGGGTAGCGGCAGGCTTATCCATATAGCTGACAACCCCAACTTCCGGGCTTTTTGGCTGGGCGGCACAAAGTTGATGATGAACGCTATTTTCTTTGGAAGAATAATAGAAACCGGCGCTGCGAGGGGAGAATAACACCCCAATAATTTTACCGCAGAAGCGGGCATTGCCCGGGAAACGGAGAAATAATAGTTTAAAAAAAAGCCACTCGCAGAGTGGCTTTTTTATGTTTTACTCTATCATAATTTTATACGAATTGGATTTTTTAGATAGGCCAATAAATTTCTCTGGGCATTTGCTCCTTAGCGTCTTTGCGTAAAATTTATCTTAATAGTTATTGCGTCACTTTGGTATTATACCACTTCTATCACCATCGCGGAAGCTCCTCCTCCCCCATTACAAATACCAGCACCGCCGTACCGGGCATTATTTTGTTTTAGCACATGGATAAGCGTTACTAAAATTCGGGCACCGCTACAGCCTAACGGATGGCCAAGCGAAACAGCACCGCCATTTACGTTTGCTTTGGCAGGGTCAAGGCCCATCAGTTTGGTATTTACAATGCCCACCACACTAAATGCTTCATTCAGTTCCACAAAATCTAGATCGGCCATTTGTAGTCCGGCTTTGGCTACGGCCCTTGGTAATGCAATAGATGGTGTGGTAGTAAACCATTCCGGTGCCTGTTCGGCATCCGCATAGCTAATAATTTTTGCCAGCGGGGTAATACCCATTGCGTCTGCTTTTTCTTTACTCATTAATACAAGCGCAGCTGCACCATCGTTCATGGTAGAGGCATTGGCAGCCGTTACGGTACCGTCTTTTCCAAAGGCCGGTTTTAGTTCGGGTATTTTATCAAATTTTACATTCCAAGCTTCTTCGTCTTTCGCAAACATAATAGGGTCGCCTTTACGTTGCGGTATGGGCACGGCTACTATTTCAGCGTCAAAATTACCAGTATCCCATGCGGCCTGGCTGCGCTTATAGCTTTCTATTGCAAAGGCATCCTGCTCTTCACGGGTTACTGTATGTTCGGTGGCACACATGTCTGCTGCACAGCCCATGGCTTTACCATCATACACATCCGTAAGGCCATCTTTTGCCAGGCCATCTACCAGTTTTACATCTCCATACTTATTGCCCCAACGGGTATTAGGCGAATAGTATGGCACATTGCTCATACTCTCCATACCGCCTGCTACAGCCACGTCTATATCTCCTAACATAATGGCCTGGGCTGCCTGCATAATTGCCTTCATACCACTTGCACACACTTTGTTTACGGTAGTACAATGCACCGAATTGGGCAAACCGGCCAGCATCGCTGCCTGCCTTGCGGGTGCCTGGCCTAAGCCTGCCTGTATTACACACCCCATTAGCACTTCTTCTACCTCGGCTGCACTAATACCAGCTTTTTCCACTGCCGCTTTTATGGCAATGGCACCTAGTTGGGTAGCGGAGACTTCTTTAAGCGAGCCACCAAAACTTCCTATTGGCGTACGCACCGCACTTAAAATATACACTTCTCTTTTTTCCATATAGCAATTTTTTAGGGGTAAAAATAAGGGCTTAAATTTTGGGTGCCATGCCAAAGTTTATACCCAAAAGCGTAGTTGATTTGCGACTGGCCAAGTAAACAATTATTGTTCTGTAAGGGTTGTTTTTATAAAAAAAGTTTGGGTGTAAAATATCCTCCCCCTATTTTCGCACTCCCAAATAAAAAACGGAGGATTTCGTAGCTCAGTTGGTAGAGCAATACACTTTTAATGTATGGGCCCTGGGTTCGAGTCCCAGCGGAATCACAAAAGGATGCACTCAGTAAGTGTATCCTTTTTTTATTGGTTATATCCATGCAAAAATCTCCGTTGCTATTTGTGGTTAAAGAAAAGCTATCCATAAATACCAAACCGGTTATAATTCTCATAACTAATTAGTATTATTACGGCACTTTGCAGGGTAAGGCTTTTACATTTGCAATCCCGAAAAAAATCTATGTCAACATATTTTCAAAATAAAGTAGCAGTTATAACCGGCGGAAGCGAAGGGATAGGCAAGTCGTTGGTAGAAGCCCTGCTGGCCATGGATGTAAAGGTGGCCACCTGTGCCAGAAACCAGGACAAACTATACGACCTGATGCTGCAAAATGCCGGAAAACCACTGCATACAATGGTAGCCGATGTGAGCAAAGAGGCAGATTGCAGACAGTTTATAGATTCAACCGTAAAAACTTTTGGCGGCATAGATATTATTATAAACAATGCGGGCATTTCTATGAAGGCCCTTGTAAAAGACACCACACTGGATACGCTCCGTAGCGTTATGGATATAAATTTTTGGGGTACGGTGTATTGTACCAAATATGCATTGCCGCACATTATAGAAAGAAGCGGCGATATCGTAGGCGTATCTTCTATAGCCGGGTACAGGGGGCTGCCTGGTAGAAGTGGCTACTCCGCTTCCAAGTTTGCCATGAACGGCTGGCTCGAAGCGTTACGAACGGAATTGCTGGGAAGCGGGGTAAATGTTATGTGGGTGGCACCAGGTTTTACGTCGAGCAATATTAGAATAGATGCCCTTAACCCAAAAGCCAAGCAAAATGGCTATAGTACCATGAACGAAGAAAAGTTAATGAGCAGCGATAAATGTGCAGCTTTTATTTTAAAAGCTATCAGGCGAAGAAGACGCACATTGATACTCACCATGACTGGCTGGCGTACCGTTTTTGTTAACCGCCTGCTTCCAAATATTGCCGACAGGCTGATAAGAAAATTCTATTTTAAAAATGGAGAGTTGGTGAAGTAGGGATTAGTTTATTGGTTGACTAGTTGATTAGTTGAGTGGTTGATTAGTTGACTAGTTTACTGAACGGCTGGTTAAAGTAATCTTACCCAATTAACTAATTACCAATCAACTAATCTACCAAACAATATCTATCCCTTTTAAATTATTGTGGCTTTACTTACCCTCACTTCTGACATTGGCCTGCAGGATTATTTAGCAGGTGCCATTAAAGGGCAATTGCTGTCCATCCACCCTGAGTTTCAACTTGTAGATATTTCGCACAGCATTAGCCCGTTTAATTATTCCCAGGCTGCCTATATATGCCGCAATAGTTTCTGGCAATTTCCCCCGCATACATTTCACCTGCTGCTGGTAAATCTTTTTGAAACATACCCCAACCATTTATTACTTGCTTACCACAACGAGCAATATATAGCCTGCGCAGATAATGGCTTACTGAGCCTTATTTGCGATGGAAAACCACAACTCGTCGTAGCCATTGAAGTAGGAAAGGAAATAGCAAAAACCACATTGAATTGTACCCGGGTGCTGGCCCAAAGCATCAAGCTATTATTGGATGGTACACCATTTCACCAACTGGGAAAAGAAATGGACGACATTATTACCATGAAGGCGCTGCAGGCTACCTATAGGGACGATTATCTGGAAGGGCAGATTATACACATAGACCATTTCGAAAATGTGGTTATAAACATAACCAGAGAAGTATTTGAAAAACACCGCGGTGGCCGCAAGTTCCGGCTCATTTTTAAGCGGGAAGAAACCATTAGCAGGATAAGTGAAACCTATGCCGATGT
>Ga0105048_10014610_pt1 | contig 12223 bp, 14 predicted proteins | sample MAT05_FD_78382 | JGI IMG/M metagenome (GOLD analysis project Ga0105048, IMG submission 78382) | Freshwater microbial communities from Lake Fryxell liftoff mats and glacier meltwater in Antarctica - MAT-05 | ecosystem: Environmental > Aquatic > Freshwater > Ice > Liftoff microbial mat | place... | reverse complement strand
TAGCTCTAACTTTGGCAATATGTTTAGTGTGTTGGGAGCGAGTGCGCTACTGCCATTTTTACCGATGCAACCCGTACAGATTTTGATCAATAATCTCCTCTATGACTTTTCGCAAACGGGAATTCCCTTTGATGATGTTGATCGCGAGCAATTGGTGAAGCCACCAAAATGGAAAATTGATAATATCAAGCGATTTATGTTTTTAATTGGGCAAATTAGTTCGATTTTTGACTATGCTAACTATGCGCTAATGTGGTTTGTATTTGGGGCAAATTCTAGAGAACACCAAGCTCTGTTCCAAACAGGTTGGTTTGTGGAAAGTTTGATGACTCAAACCCTAATCGTTCATGTGATTCGCACGGCTAAAGTTCCTTTTTTTCAGAGTCGGGCTTCTTTCCCGATGCTGGCGATTGCCGCTACAGTGATGGGAGTGGGAATGTATTTACCATTTTCGCCATTGGCTACTAGTTTAGGGTTTGTGCCATTGCCAGCCGTTTATTTTATTTGGTTAGCGCTAATTTTGACTTGCTATTGTGTGTTGACTCAATTTGTCAAAAATTGGTTTATCAAGAACTATGGATATAGCTAAATTACTTCTCACCCCATGTAAAATACGATCGCATTTTACATTTATCCATTTAGCGATCGCCACTTGCTAAAGTTATCTTGTTTTTCGATTTAAACTGAGAAGTTAGACAAAGCTAGTTTTTGAGTTAGATTTTGACAATATCCGCAGCGATCGCAGCTTTTAAGCCTTGATAAAATTAGGAAAAAAACATCTGCACTAACTGTAGAAGCTACATCTACTTTCTCTTCACTGGCGATCGCTATAGTTTAGAATGCAGAGACTCCTAAGTTCTGTTTTGCATGATCGAGCCATCCCCGCAATTATTTGAGCAGCCATTTACTAAATTTCGTAATGCGATCGCCCGCAAGGAATTTCTGATCACCGCTGAAGTATCACCACCCAAGGGCAGTAACCCTCAGCAGATGCTCGAACAAGCGCGATCGCTAAAAGGGTCTGTCCATGCCATTAACATCACCGATTCTAGTCGGGCGGTTATGAGCATGAGTCCTATGGCTGCATCTGTCTTGATTCAGCAACAAGTTGGGATTGATACCATTTGTCAAATGGCATGTCGCGATCGCAATCGAATTGCGCTTCAAGGCGATTTATTGGGAGCCGCCGCGCTAGGAATTACAAATATTCTTGCTCTCACAGGCGATCCTGTAAAAGCTGGGGACTCAACCGATGCGCGATCAGTTTTTGAATATGAATCGGTGCGTTTATTGCAATTGATTCAAAAAATGAATTTAGGGATAGATGCTAACGGCAAAGATTTGCCTAACCAAGGCACAAATTTATTTGCAGGGGCAGCAATCGATCCGCAGTCGCCAAGTTGGTCGGGGCTGCAAAAGCGGTTTGAGCGCAAGATTCATGCAGGGGCGCAATTTTTTCAAAGCCAATTAATTACTGATTTTGAGCGCCTTGATAAATTTATGAATCAAATTGCGAATCAATCAGACAAGCCAATTCTAGCGGGAATATTTTTAATTAAATCAGCCAAAAATGCGCTATTTTTGAATAAATATGTGCCTGGGGTACACATTCCTGACCATATCATTGAGCGTCTAGCTAAAGCTAAATCACCACTACAAGAAGGCATCACGATCGCCGCTGAACAAATACAAACTGCGCGGCAAGTTTGTCAAGGCGTTCACATCATGGCAATCAAAGCTGAACATTTGATCCCAGAAATTCTTGAACGTGCAAGTGTGGCAATTATCTAACTTTTGGGAGGTTTCCTAAGTAAACTGCTCAAAAGTTCAGAACTTTCGGTTAACCTAATTAAATAATCCTAATTTACATCTATGGCACGACGTAGATCGTCTTCTACTCTGAATACACCGCCCACTGACTCAAGAACTAATGGCACAACGACCAAACTGGCGATCGCCAGTGCAATCTTTGCGGTCGGTATTGGTGTTGGCATCGCCCTCTCGACACTTAACCCCACGCCACGTACTGTTGATGCAATTCGCTTAGATAACCTTGCGCCTAGTCGCGATTTTTGCAACAATTACGGTGCGTCAGCAATGGTGATGAGTAGCCGTGTATATGTGACACTTAATCCATTTAATGTATTTATTAGCCAAGCTGAACCAGAGCCAGGCTGCGTGGTATTACCAAACAACTGGAATGTACTATTACAAAAAAATGTGATCAAAGAATCCGATATTCGTCAGTGCAAAGACAGGATGAACACTTTTGGCTTTACGGGGGATCTCGATAAAACTCCCATTGTTGATTGCATTTACGAAAGTAAAAACGCTACTGAAAAGTTTACTAACGGCTTGCCAGCCTCACCGATTCCCAATCCTAAACCATAAAAAAAGTGCGCTAAGCGCACTTTTTTTATGGTTGATTTTTATGATTTAGCATTCATCAAATGCTTCTAGATCGAGTAGATGACGATACGGTTCCGCTAAGTCTGACCCTTTGAAGGCTAGAGATCGCAGTATGTGCCAATCATTTAAACTCTCAAAAGCATTGGCATAGTCATCTCGCTCTAAACGATCTGCAATTTCAGCTACATCTGATGCAGAGTATTTACTAGGATCGACTTCGGGCGCTTCACCTGTGACATTTGTTGAGAGTTTAGTACTCATATCGCTCTATGACAGGTTTGTGAACGGAGAGAGAGGGATTTGAACCCTCGGTACGGAGTTACCTGCCGTACAACAGATTAGCAATCTGCCGCTTTCGTCCACTCAGCCATCTCTCCAAGTTTATTAGGAACTATATCTTATCAGAATGCGTGCATAATGCAAGTCAATTATTAAATTTAATAACTAGTGTTATGTGGAACCTGCCCTCATTCCGCCGCCGCTTCTCCCGCCGCCGCTTCTCCCGCACTTGAAAACAATTTTTATGATTTTCTGCATTAATCTTGGGTTGCACCTTAGAATCTGATCGCAGGAAAATTGCTGACAATAGCAAATTTAATGGCAAATTTTTTCTTACTAAAACTCTAACCTATACGCTCAAGCGTTAAGATAGTGATTGGTTCATAGATGCGGTTTCTGGGTCTCCCAAATCAATGGCTGTTAAACTTGCGCTGGATGATAAACAAGAAATACTTCGCCTCTATCGTGAGTCTGATGCAACCACGACTTATTTAGCGAAGCAATTTGGCATTAGTACGAGTACAGTTTTGCGACTGCTCCAAGAACTAATCCCTGCTGAGGAGTATCGATTATTGGTTAGCCAAAAAAAGGCTGAAGGCAAAAGAAGTTCGCGGGTAAGCCATGAGTTTAGCAACTTTCAAGTAAATCAACTTGCTTTGCTGCCAGATGATTTGCCTATGGCTAACGATGATATTAGGAATAGTTTTGAGCAAGATGATTTTGACCAGGATGATGATGAAATTGCGATCGCAAGCGATGACCAGCAACAGCTAAATGACCAAATTGACAGGGTAGAAAGTATCCTTGAAGAGCTAGAGGATGATGATCTAGAGATAGATGATCTTGAAGCTGAGGATGATCTAGTTGATGAAGCTGAAGATGATTTAGATCTTGAAGCTGAGGACGATTTAGTCGATGAAGATAATCTCGATGAAGATGATCTCGATGAAGATGATCTCGATGAAGATGATCTCGATGAAGATGATGAGCTAGACTTTTCAGAAGAAGATGGTGAAGCTAGCTTAGCTATGTTCGCTGAGCTGCATGGTAGTCATAGTGCTTGCGATCGCCTTGAGATATTGCCCTTAGACAAAGCTGATCTGCCACTAATTTGCTACATTGTTGTTGATCGCATTGCCGAGATTATCACCCGTCCACTCAAAGATTTTAAAGATCTGGGCACAATTCCTGTTGAAGAGTCATTATCAAAAACGATCCCTGTTTTCGATAATCATCGTGTAGCAAGGCGATTTTCGCATCATAATCAACGTGTTATCAAATTTCCTAGTGATTTGATCCATATTACTCGACCAAAACTTGTTCAAAAAGGGATTACGCGCATTTTATTTAGTGGTCAGGTCTATACTTTGTGCTAAGTCTTTCACCATCAAGGCAAAAATTTTGGCATATTGCCCATACTGCTGACCATGAAATGTCAATTGACCATTTAATCGAAGGGGCTTTGGCGATCGCGTGGGAAGAGTATCCGCGGATGGATCTCGGACATTATCGTGAGATTTTTGATCGCATGGTTGATGACTTACAGCCACGTCTTGCCGAAGTTCACTATCCACTTAAGGTGGTTCAGGTAATCAATCAATATTTATTTGTCGAGCAGAGCTTTTCTGGAAATGATCGCGATTATTACGACCCGCGTAATAGCTTTATTACGGATGTGTTAGATCGGCGCTTAGGAATTCCCCTATCGCTATCAATTATTTATATGGTGATTGGCGATCGCCTTGGCTTTCCCATTGAAGGGATTAGTTTTCCTGGGCATTTTATTGTTCGTCCACAGCATCCCGATATGGAAATTTTTATCGATCCTTATAATCAGGGTGAAATTCTATTTTCTGAAGATTGTGCGAATAAGTTGACTCAGTTGTATGGGCAGAAAATCCCACTCCAGCGCGAATACCTTGAACCAGTTAGTATTCGCCGCATCTTAGATCGCTTACTTAATAATTTAAAAATGATCTATTTACGCTGCCAAGAGCCATCTAAAGCTTTGGCGGCAATCGAGCGATCGCTGATGCTTAATCCTGATGTGCCAACCCAATGGCGCGATCGAGGTTTAATTTGTTATCAACTTGATCGTTACACTGAGGCAAAGATCGATCTCAATAGCTATCTCCAACATAGCCCTTATGCTGAAGATAGCCAGATTATTATGCAGTTGTTAAATGAAATGACTTAACCGTAATGTTTAGGCAAGCTTAGTGCGAATTGCTTCGATGCGATCGCGGTTAACACCAAGATCGGACTCACCCAAGCGGGAAGCAGAACGGACTTCGATAATAGATTTATCAGCGTTGAGATAAAACTCAACATCATCGACATAACCCATCAGCGCACTAGTAAACTCAGCATACAAGTAGTTACCTTCAGCAGTAATGACTTTGGTGCGGGGCATACTTGAAATTGCTGCCTTCAGGGCTTCTAAAGCTTTAACAGGATCGCCTGTATAAGTTAAAGGCGAGATTTTGTGTTGTGCATCAGTGCTTTGGCTAGAGACGCAGTTAGGAGAATTTGGGCAATCAAGCAATTTGCCAGCGGTTACACCGAGATTAGCGGGGCGTGAACCTGAAAATGAAAAAAGTGCCATAGGTGTTGCGATCGTAGAATTTAAAGAATAAGTAAGTGAGTGAGCTGAAGCCGCAGGCATAAATCCTAAGTAGGCAATCGTAACAAAATATAAGCTCACAGCGATCGCGACAAGTTTAGACATAGTTCTAGTTATTGATTTCGCTAAGTATTAATACGCACTTGATTATTGCATTTACATTCCCATTGCTTATATAGCAATCCCAAATCATTTGTGGAGAAACAAGGGGCTTAAGCCCCTTGTTATAAGCCTTATACTTCCACAACTCATTTAGGATTGCTATATCGATAGATATAAGGGGCTAAGTCCCCAACCTGTGATAAGTCTGCAATAGGTTTTAAGTAGCAAAAAACAATCCACGCACAAGGTTAAAGAGTGTCCCAAACATCAGCACAAGAGTCGCTAAAGAAGCGATCGCATTTCCTGCCGCGCGTTTGCTAGCTTCGATGTAATATCCCCATGCGTAGGCAATACGTCCGACAATCCACACAGCGCCTAAAATGGCGCCCCATTTAGGATCTACAAAAATACTGTATAGCCATAAGCAAGGCAAGAACAGCACAATTTGTTCGAGCGTGTTTTGATGAGTGCGATAGATTCGTTCAAAAGCTTCGTTACCAGTAGTTTGTGGCGGCTGAATTTTGTACTTAAAACGCGCAGCACCTACCGCAATCCCTAAGCCAAAATAAACAAGCAATGCGCCGATAGTTGCGATCGCGGGAAATACTAGTGTTTTTATGTCCATTTAGTTATTAGTTATCGTTTTATGGCAAGGATATAGCAAGGACAAGAGAGACTTTTCGCCCTTATCTTCTTAAGCATTATGATTATTGCTATATTTTATTTTAAGTTATGCAAAAGTTTCATATATATATAGGAGTTGTCGCCGCAGGACTGATATGGGGCTGTCAGCAGACTCCATCAACAAGTCCAACTGCCTTGCCAACTGCAAATCCTACTACTGAAAAAGCGATTAATTATTTGCGATCGCAGCTCAATCTATTGCCGAATGTGGCGATTGCGATCGAGTCACAAACACCGCAATTAGCCAATGTCAGCGATTTATGTCAGACATCTGCACCTACTCAAAATGGATCGGCGATCGCGCTAATTGCTGAAGATATCCGCTATATCTTGCAGACAAATCAAGATGCTAGCAAAATCGAAATTTGTCGCTCTGAAGATGCCAAACCAGAGACAACTGGCAAATATACAGGTGCAGGTTATATTTTGCGCTATCCTGCAGACTGGAAAGCGATCGATCTTGGGTTGGAACCTTCAGGCGCTAGTACAGTAATTTTTACACCGAGTCGCGATATTGATTTGGCTGGTGATAATAATTTAGATAAACTTTTGCAAAAGTTGCAACAAAGCCAACAGGGTTATACGATTGTGGCAAGGCGACCGATTGATGGCAAGGCGATCGCTTCTGATGGTTCCGAAAATGCAAAAGATCTAGTCACAATTCCATTTGATGCTAAGGTCAAAGGCGCGAAGTCTGGATCTAAGAAAGAATTTACAACCGCGATCGCGAATAGTTCTGGAAGTCCAACTAGATGGAAGGTCAAAGCATTAACTCTAGAAACAGATAAGTTTCTCTATACAGTTCGTTATTATCAACCTGATTCTAAAACTGATCCTAACAGTTCTACTTCAAAAGCTTTTGAACAATTTGCCAATAGCTTCGCTCTCATTCAAACTCAATAGATTTTAGGGATAGGCGATCGCCACATCTCTCAATCTCTAACAAAATCAGCGATCGCCTTTTGCCGCCATCAAGCGCGATCATTAACAGAATCTTTGAGACAAAAATAATTGCCTCAAACATCACAATTAGGGTAGTCTTAAAGGTGTAAGGATACAATTGAACAGAGAAATCTATGTTTATCCTAGAAGCCGATGAAATGTCCAAGTTGCCAATCCCTGTGATGAAATGTGGTCATTCGTGGGTGATAAAGGGAATAAGCAGTGGATTTGGTTGGCATTGGATGTAGATACTCGAGAAATTGTTGGAGCTTATATCGGCGATCGCTCTAAAACTGGTGCTCAAAGCTTGTGGGAGTCTCTGCCAGCCGTCTATCGACAGTGCGCTGTAGCTTACACAGACTTCTGGAGTCTCACGCCTTAGTGTTTCCGAGCAAGCGGCCTCAGGCTGTTGGTAAAGAGAGTGGCAAGACCATCTATATTGAGCGGTTCAACTGTACAATGCGACAGCGAGTTTCTCGCTTAGTCCGTAAAATCCTTTCATTCTCGAAAAAATTAGAAAACCATATTGGAGCTATTTGGCTTTTCATTCACCACTACAACACATCCTTACAGGTTTAGGACTACCGGCGATCGGCACATTTGCTGGATTTCAAAGCATCTGCACGATGATTGCTAGTTCATTAGCAGGATTAATCTGGTACAAGTTTGGGGTAGCAGCGACATTTATCACCGCTGCTACTGTTACGATTTTGGTAATCATTTACTTCTTGATCTCAGTCCCTTTTGATCGCAAAGGAAGATTAATCATTAATGGCTAAATTAATTTTGATCCGTCATGGACAAAGCCTTTGGAATGCCGAGAATAAATTTACAGGCTGGGTTGATGTTCCTTTAAGTAAACAAGGACGAGCCGAAGCAGCGATCGCCTCCTCAAGGCTAAAAGATTATCGAGTCAGAGTTTGCTTTACCAGTATGCTGTTTCGAGCGATTGAAACTGCGATCATTGTCTTAACCGAAGTAAACGATATTTGCGAAGGAAGAGTTCCAATTATCAAACATGAAATCGAAGATGAAGACTGGCATGGCTGGGATAAATATCAAGGCGATCGCGAAAAAGAATTACCAATTTATCTCAGTTCTATTTTAGACGAACGTTATTACGGCGAACTGCAAGGATTGAACAAAGCCGCAACCGCCGCAAAGTATGGGAAAGAACAGGTACTTCTCTGGCGGCGTTCCTATAGTGTCCGTCCGCCCAATGGTGAAAGCTTGGAAGATACTCAAAAGCGGGTGGTTCCCTATTTTAGCGGTCAGATTATGTCCTACCTTCAAAGAGAAGAAAATGTGCTTGTTGTTGCTCATGGAAATTCATTGCGATCGATTGTGATGAAACTGGAGAATCTCAGCCCTGAGGAAGTGACTAAGTTAGAACTTGCCACAGGAATCCCCATCGTTTACGACATCAAGACCTCTGGTCAGGTGGCGCATAAGTTAATTTTAGATGATTAAGTAAGTAGGCATAATAAAACCAACCAAAGAAGTTAAAATCGGAAATAGAATTGAAAGCGAGAGTGATAGCCGCATGAAGTTGTTTAGTAGTTCAGTAGTTCGCGGAGCAATCGAACGTAGAATCGATTTCACTTTCGACCGAAACATCTGACTTTACCTCAATTACAGCAGATTGAGAACAAACCAAACCCAGATTTTTTGTAAAAGCCCCGCGAAGCGGGGCTTTTACAAAAAATCTGGGTTTGTTCGGGATTTGCTGTATGCTCATTTGAAAACCCCTATATGTCTATCTTCTGGGTTTTAATTTGTACTAAACATTATGACGATGTTACGCTGTTTAGATATAGTGAGGCAAAGCCTTTTACCATCTCAATTTAAATTTCCAATTTTCTTATCAAAGTTATGAATGCATTAGAATTTTTCCAGAAAAGTGCTGGTCGTTGGCGATCGCAACGTACTACCCATCATCTTGCATTTCGCCGAGCTGAAAAAGGTGGCTCTGAAATTTATGTGAATCCGCTCAATGCGGACGATCCTAAAGTGATTGAAATTTGTCAAATGCACGAAGTCGAACCAACTACAGCAATTGGTGGAGCCTATGTAAAATGGGACGGCACGATGGCATGGGATAAAGATGATGATGACAACCACGCCGGGGAAACCGTATTTGCGCTAGTGCCAGATGATGAAATAGGGCGAAAAGGTAAGCTTTTGCGTGAACGAGGCTATGCCGAAATTGTGCCAGTGATTGGTCGCTACGAAATTGATGATGAAGAGGCTCTTGTACTGATTACCGATTATCCGTCTATGAGTTCTTATGAACGATTTTGGTTTCCTGCACCCAATGTAAGGATGCGGGCAAGCACAGTTAAGCAATTTGGTGGTTTTAGTACTGCGACTTTCTGCACTGAAGAACTCATTGACGAAAACAGCGATACGATCAATATTTCAGATAAAGATAACAGCATTTCAGATAAACATAACAGCGCTGAAACTCAACCAGCGATCGCTTCGATCTTTGGCTGGTAAAAATTCGGCTGGTAAAATTTCGGCTGATAAAACAAATGGAGCGCCAAGCGCTCCATTTGTTTTATCGAAATGGTGGTGCGTAAAGTAAGCCGCCATTTTTCCAGAGTTCATTTTGTCCGCGTGGTAATTTGAATGGACTATCTTTACCAAGGTTGCGATCATAAATTTCGGCATAGTTACCTACATACTTGATCACTCGGGCCGTGAAGTCATTGCTGATGCCCATATCTTTGCCTAAGCTACCATCAACTCCTAAAAACCTGCGAATATCGGCATTACTACTTTTTTGCTGAGTCGCCAGATTTTTAGAAGAAATATCTAGATCTTCTGCTTCGATCGCGGCGAATATAATCCACTTGACAATATCTGCCCATTTTGAGTCGCCATCACCTACCGCAGGCGCTAATGGCTCTTTTGAGACCACAAAATCTAAAACCTGATGATTTTCAGGATCGGCAAGTCTAGTACGACGCACCACTAAAGCCGAGCGATCGGCGGTAATCGCTGTACAACGCCCTGACTGATAAGCATTGAAGGTCGCATTTACATCTTCATAAACTACAGGTTTGTAAGCAAGGTTGCGCTTACGCATTTGGTCAGCAAGATTTTGCTCAGTCGTTGTTCCCGTTTGGGCGCAAATATCAGCATCCTTGAGATCAGCGATCGCTTTAATATTGCTAGCCTTGCGTACCATCACGCCCTGTCCGTCATAAAAAACCACAGGCATAAAGGCAAGCCGCGAGCCAGTATCACGCCCCAAAGTCCAAGTGGTATTGCGGCTCAGTACATCGATTTCGCCCGACTGTAAAGCGGTAAAGCGTTCTTTAGCATTTAGATTGCGAAACTGCACCGCATCAGGATTATCAAATATGGCTGCCGCGATCGCCCGACACACATCTACATCTAGTCCCGAGTATTTGCCCTCTTTGTTCACAAAGCTAAATCCTGGTAGCTCACCACTTACCCCACAAACCAATTTGCCACGACTCAGCACAGTCTTGAGGCGATTGGTACTACCAACACTCGACTGATTTGGTTCTGGAATTGGCTCACAGGCAGCTAAGGTGCATAAAAACAAACCAAACATTAGCCAAGCGATCAAACGTTGCCAGATTTGCCTAGAAAATTGCTTATGGAAAAGTCTTTGCCAAAAGTGCCAGAAGCTTTTACGACGTGAACGAATCTGATGATCCATGAAAGTTTTTTGAATGCCTTTTTGAGTGCATTATAGCGGCTTGCCTAAAATTGCAAATAAAAAGGTTTGCAAAACTACAGCAATTTGCTTTCAAACCTACCACAAACAATAATATAAAACCCGTTGCGGGGCTTCGCCCTGCGACCCTTATCGTAGTGAATTTGATCAACAACTTCTGTAAGAAGTAGAAGCGGCGCGTCTACTAAAAATAAAAAGGCTCGCATCGCGAGCCTTTTTATTAAATACCCGCACCTTCAGAAAAACCTTCATATTCTTCAGAACGTTCGCGTTCAGAATGGTCAGCAGGCGTAAGATGACGGGGACGCACGAACTTGAGCAATTCTGGATCAATGAGATAGCCATTTAATGGATGCAAAACATGTGCTTCTGCATTTTTCTCCAATTGCTCGACACGCCCGATTAGCGATCGGATCACATCACCTTCAGGATCGGGAACCTGACAATGATCGAGAGCGGAGACCTTTACACCATGACGATGCACAATCCGCCCAGGGATACCAACTACAGTGCAATCGGGAGGAACGCATTTGAGTACCACTGAGCCAGCACCGATTCGCGAATTGCTACCAATTTCAATATTACCTAAAACTTTTGCGCCCGCGCCAATCACGACATTATCGCCAAGAGTAGGGTGACGCTTGCCTGATTCTTTACCAGTACCGCCAAGGGTTACGCCTTGATAAATCAAGACATATTCACCAATGATTGCAGTTTCGCCAATCACTACACCCATGCCATGATCGATGAATGCACCTTTGCCAATACGCGCACCTGGGTGAATTTCGATACCTGTAAAAAATCTTGCCATTTGCGAAATCATTCGCGGAATCACGGGTAACTTAAGAGTATTAAGCCAATGGGCAAAACGATATAAGAAAATGGCGTGGAGTCCGGGATAGCACAACAGCACTTCTAGCCAATTACGCGCAGCAGGGTCGCGATCAAAAATGATTGCGAAGTCAGCACGCAGCGTTTTGATGATGTTTTTCAACGGTTTTAAAACCCTTTTTATATGCAAATGCTGTTTTTAAGATCCTAGCGGATATTTTGTACCAAAGGAAATTACCCTTTGGAGTGAGTATTTTTAGCGATCGCTATTCCTGTGAGTAATATTCCACGTCTAGGATGAAATCCATAGTTATTTTAGAGGGTCGCAGGGCGAAGCCCCGCTTCGGGTTTCTTCTGCGTCCATGTTAAAAACTTCGGTTTTCAACATGGACGCGGTATCGCAATGAGCTTTAGTGATTTGTTATAGCAGATTGAGAACAAATCAAACCCAAATTTTTTGTAAAAGCCCCGCTTCGCGGGGCTTTTACAAAAAATCTAATGGTGGGTTTGTTCGGGATTTGCTATAACAAATCACTAAAGCTCATTGCCAAAAACTGTTTTGTGTCTTGCCAAATGCTATCTAAATCATTACCAAGCGCATGATCGTCATTTAATAATTTTAGAGTAACTTGCGATCGCCT
>Ga0105048_10014609_pt1 | contig 12223 bp, 8 predicted proteins | sample MAT05_FD_78382 | JGI IMG/M metagenome (GOLD analysis project Ga0105048, IMG submission 78382) | Freshwater microbial communities from Lake Fryxell liftoff mats and glacier meltwater in Antarctica - MAT-05 | ecosystem: Environmental > Aquatic > Freshwater > Ice > Liftoff microbial mat | place... | reverse complement strand
ATTGAAAATAAAAAGAGTCTTTCGCCAAAACTCAGCTCCTGAGTTTCAGCATCGCCTTCACCAAAGCATCGGTCGTCGCCAGCCCGTTAGTCGCCAGCCCGGCCTCCTGCTGCTTTGCTTGCATGAGCAGACCTTCCGCGTCGTTGCGCCGCTCGCCGAGCACCACGAGAGAGTCGATCGCGTTCTGCTCTGCCGGCGAGAATCGCTTCGTCGAAACGCTCTTCATCACGCCGTTACTCACGATCGCTTCTCCGACGAATTCGCCCACCTTGCCGCTCAGTTCCGCGACGATCAGCTCTGCCGTGCGTTTGCCGATGCCCTTGAGCTGCGTCAGTTGCCGCGCGTCCTTGCTCTCGATCGCCGCGGCGATCTGCGATACGCCAACCGTCAGCGCACGCAGCGCAGTCTTCGGGCCGATGCCCTTGACGGTGATGAATTTTTCGAAAAATCGTTTGTCGTCGCGCCTGAGAAAACCAATGAGAACCGGCTCGAAACTGTTGCCGTCACCCTGCAGATAAAAAATCGTGTGCAGCGTCACGTCCCTGCCGACCTGATCGCGAAGTTCCGGCACATCGACCGCGGGCACGAGCAATTCGTACACGATCGGCCCGGCAGCCACATGCGCCCGCTCTTCGTCCGCGTATTTGAGTTCGCCGCTCAGGCTTGAAATCACACCCGCGAAGATACGTCGGCGCGATCATTTCTCCCAATGTTGAGTCTGATCCCACTTCTCAAGTTTCAAAGCTAAGTTACTCTGCGAATAAAAGATTCACAGTGCCTTGATCCGCACGAAATCTTCACCGACCGGCATCGCATACGGCCGAAACTTTTCGATCGTTCCCTGCTCCTCGCTGAAGTACACCGCGCGAAAGAAACCGAGCTTGTTCGCGACCGGCGAATCAATCAGCACGCTGCTGTCCGCCGCGGACATCTGCAGCAGAATGCGGTGATCGAACTCGCGAAGCATGCCGCGTTCGAGTGTGCGGTCCAGCGCCGCGGCCGTGTCGACCCACGCGATCGTGTGCACCCCGACGGTCGGCCCGTCTCGCAAAACTTCAGCGATCGCCTTGTCGGCCGACTGCGCCTGAGGCTCGTCGGTCGCGTCCATATTGAACGCGAATTTCTCCTCGGCCTTGCGAAGTTCGCGAAACCGCTGCAGCCCGCTCACGATGAAATAAATCGGCTCGTCACTCGGATTCACAAGCCGATCTCGAACGATTTCCGCGAGCTTCACGACCGCCGCCGCCGCGTCACGATATTGCACGCGTTCGACATTCTGCGGCAGCGCCCGTGCGGCCTCGACAAGTTGTCCGAACTCCGCTTCGTCCGCATCGTCCATGCCCAGCACGACAAACCGTACGGAGTTTCTGAGCGACTGAACACTCAGCGAGATCATCGCCCAGGCCAGCACGCTCGATGCCTGTTCAGCCTGCTGGCCGATGATCAGTACGTTGCAACCGGCTCGCCGTTTCATCACGACCTGCGTCGGCGGCTTGATCGCGACGGCCTCGCCGAGGAACGCAGACGCATTTGTGACTCGCTGTGCTCGCGATGAGAACTCCTGTGACAGCGCCGCAAGCTCCGCGTTCGCCGACGCGTTCGCCGGCGCGTTGCCCTCGAAGCTCACAGTCGACAGGCCGCGGCCGGGGCTGGCTTCGTACATCTTTCGTACGATCGAAAGACCCGTCTCGCGCTCGTCTTCGGTCAGCCACGAAACCTGAAACGGACTGTTGTTTTCGATCGCTCCGCCCGCGTCGTTGTAGATCGCCTCGCCGGGCCTGGTGAGAAGTCGTGCTGCGCTATTTGTGTCACCGAGAATGAGTTGACTGTCCGCCTCCGTGCATTGCAGCGCGACGCGAACCGCCATCTGACCCATCGTCGTACGCGGCAGCGTTGTGCTCCCGCCGATCGTCTGACTTCCGAGCACCACGTGCATTCCGAACGCTCGCCCCTGCCTGACCAACCGGTCCACAAGCAAACTCGCCTCCTGGCTCAGCTTGTCATCTTCGGTGAACAATTCTTGAAACTCATCGACGACCAGCAGCACACGAGGCATCCGCGTTTGCGGCTCGGCACGTCTGAAACCGGCCAAATCCTGCACGCCCGATCGCCTGTACATCTCACCTCGTCGGCCGAGTTCTGCATCGAGCCGCTGCAAAACCGATAGACCAAACTCTCGGTCACTCTCCACCGCGATCGCCCGCGCGTGCGGCAGTTTGAATGTGACGTACGGCTTGAATTCCACGCCGCGTTTGAAGTCGATGAGATAGAGTTCGAGCTCGTCTGGCGAGTACCACATCGCCGCGTTGGTGATGAGTACGTTGAGCAGCGTTGATTTTCCCGATCCGGTCTTACCCGCAATCAGTGCGTGTTGAGCCACACCCCGGCCGAGTCGAAACGACTGCAATCGCGTCGCGCCGGTACGCCCGACGTCGACCGCAAAATCATCCGCGGACGATCGCGTCCAGAACTTAGACTTGTCCGTCGGCGCGATCGACGCAAACGGAACCTCGATTCGCTTGTTCGCCTTCGCACCTCTGCCCACCTCGTGAAGCAGCGCGGTGAATGCGTCGTCCGACAGTTCTCGCGTGGGCGCGAAATCAAAGCGTGCGTACACCGCATCGCCCGAAGTACGTTTTCCATTTTCAAAACGCAACACATTCGCCCCGCGACGAAGATCGTCGACCAATGTTTGAGCAATTGACTGTCGTGTGTCGCGAGACATCAGTACGTACACGCCGCACCGCGCGCCGCTTGTGGCGATGTTGGCAAGACGCCGCATCGCTTCTTCGGTAAAACTCGACGGAAAATCTGCGACGACCAGAAAGCGATATGGCTCGGCCAATTGACCGGCCTGCAGGTTGTAGTCGTCGATCGTCGCGAACTCGTTTCGCAGATATTTCTGAATCACGGTTTCCATGTGATCCGTCAGATCGCTGAGGCGCTGTTCGATCTGCTGCTGCTCGGCCCAGATTCGACCGCCCACCAATGAGTCGTCGTAGTCCGCCAAGTGCATAAATCCCGCGAACGATTGGCCGAGCCCGACGGGATCGAGAAGCGAAAATTTGCAGCGGCCGGGCGTGATGGTGGCGAGCAGGCGAGTCATGGTTGCTCGCAGTAAAGAAATCGCGTCATCTCGGCCGTCGCGGTCGTGCTCGATCACCAGCGACGCGCGGCCCGGCGTCTGCAAAACGCCAGTCACCTCATACGGCGGCGGCGGAACAAGCCTTGTCGACGTCGTCGCACCCGCGGCCTCGGCGACGTTTCTGAGATTCACCGTAAACACACCGAAATCCGCCGACACCAACGACTGCGACTCATCGGGCCGCGTCACCGCGAGCCCGGCGTTCCACCTTGCCTCAAGATCATTCAGCGCATCATCGTGTTGTTTCTTCGCAGCGACGATGTTGGCCGCGCGGGCCTGTCGTTCTGCTTCGATCTGTGAATCGACGCGCGCCGTCGCGTCTTTCACTGCCTGCGCGTGAAGCTGATCCGCCTGCGCCTTCGCAGTGGCGCGGTCGGCTTCGATCACGTCCGCTTCCTTCTTAAGTTGCCCATCGATCTTGCCCCGCCCGGCTCGCTTCTTGTCGTCGGCGGCGGCGAAGAGCGGCGCGAACTGGGTCTCGATTCGAGCGAATTCTTCGTCGCGCTTTGCCGTCGCAACCGTCACCGCTGAGTCGAACACGGCTCTTGAATCCGCCACTCTCGCCTCGAGTGATGAGTATGCACGGGCCGACTCTTGTCTAAGCTGCGAGAACGCGCGGCGAATCTGGCCGCGACTGAGCTTCCAGAGCACGACCGCGAGGATCGAAAGCACGACGAGCGTTCCGCCGCCTGCGAGCGCGTGCAACTGCCAATTGGTCGAGAGATCGACGAGCCACGGCCTCGTCGCTGCCACCGCGCCGGCCGTGCCGAGCACGATCAACAGCAAAGGCCAGACACCGGAAAACAGTCTTGCCAGAAAAAGCTTATCGAGCTTCGCGATCGCCGCGTGCGCCTTCGCACTCGCGACCGGCCAGTCAGAAGACGCAAGCTTTTCACCATCGACGCCGGCCTGCTGATCTGTAGCCGCTTCATCAACAAGGAACGACATTCCAAAATCATGGACCCGCTGAATCGCGAGGTTTGCATCGTCGTCGATCTTCTGCCGGTCGACATTGATCAGCTTCTTTGCGGTGTTGAATTCATCACCCAGCTGAATCGAAGTGGTCTCAAGCACACTGTCGGCCAGCCAGCGCGCGTCCTGATACTTTTGACGCGCGGCCGTCGTCATGGACTCATACTCGTAATCGATCTTTCGCCGCGCTTTGTCGTGTGCATCTTTCAGTCGGGCGAGTTTCGCACGCGACTCATCAGTGATGACCTTGCCTTGCGACGCATATGCCTCGTCGTGTGATTTCGTTGCGTTATTACGTGTCGGCTCGATCTCCGCGAGCTTCTGTCGCAATCGCTTGTCGGCGGCCTCGGTTGCTGATTTCAGATTCTGCGTCAGGTCTCCCTCTCGCGCCGCACACGCCGTCGCCAGGTGAACCAGGTCGGCCAAAGCGCTTCGCTGCGTATCGTTGGAGTCGATTTTTGTCTGAAGATCAGCCATCATTTTCGAGTGTAGCCGCTTGAGGTGAAGCAGCGAAAAAGTCGCTCACCTGAACCATGCTTCGCCGGTTAGTCTTGGCTCGCTGACGGCCGCCTCTGGAGTCGCGAGGTTCGTCGCACCGACGGGCTGAACTTCCTGCAGGTCAAACCCACGGGCGCGAAGCTCGAGGCGTAGCGACGCGGGCGACGTCGTTTCGATCCAGAGTTTGTCGGGCCGCCATTGATGATGCACGCGCGGCTCGGCCAGCGCGGCGAGTGGAGAGAGCCGAAGATCGATCAGATTGATCAGCACGCAAACGACCTGCGTGATGATTCGCGGCCCACCGGCCGCGCCAACAACCGCAATCACCCGGCCCTCCTTCACGACGATCGTCGGACTCATGCTGGATAGCGGCCGCTTACCAGGAGCGACCGAATTCGCATCCTTACCGACGAGGCCGAAATGATTCGCAACGCCGGGCTGGGCGGCGAAATCGTCCATCTCGTTGTTGAGAAAAACACCCGTGCCCGGCACGACGAATTTTGCGCCGAACGTCGTGTTGATCGTCGCCGTGATGGAAACCGCGTTGCCCTTCGCGTCGATCACGCTGACGTGCGTCGTGTGTCGGTGCTGATCGAAGGGTGTTGTGTCGGCGGGCTGGCCGAAGGTCACGTCGCGCATGGCGCGATCGACGAGCAATGTGCTGGACCGCGTCTTGAGATAGTCCTGTGAGATCAAGCCTTTGGGCACGCGTGCGAAATCCGGATCACCCAGCCACTCCGCGCGATCTGCGAATGCGAGCGACATCGCATTCGCCTGAACGGTGATTCGATCGGCCGCGGACATTGCTCCGAGGTCGAAGCGTTCGAGCGTGGAAAGAATCTGTGCAACGTGAACGCCGCCCGAACTCGGCGGCGGCATGCCGATGATCGTGTGTCCGCGATAGGTGGTGAGGAGCGGCTTTCGGTCGATGGCGCGATAGCCGGCAAGGTCTTCCTTGCGAATCAGGCCGTTGTTTTCGCGCATGAACGTGTCGAGGCGATCGGCGAACTCACCCGCGTAGAACCAATCGACGCCCTGCTCCGCGATGTTGGTGTACGTTTGCGCGAGGTCTGTCTGGAGCAAAGTTTCGCCGCTGCGAATCAGCGTGCCCGAGGGCGCGAGAATCGCGGTCAATGAGGGCGATGCATCGATCGAGGTCTTGACGCCTTGCACGCGATTGGCGTAATCGTTTGAAACAACGAATCCGTCTTTTGCGATCTTCGCGGCGGGCAAGATCAGGCTCGAAAGCGATCGCGTGCCGAAGCGCTTCACGGCCGAGTCGTAGGCGCGAAGCGCGCCGGGTACTGCGACGGCGAGCGGTCCTGTCTGCGAGAGTTGGCTGACCGCCTTTCCGTCGCGCAGGAACATGTCGCGCGTCGCCAGCGCGGGCGCCGTCTCGCGACCGTCGATCGCAATTACTCGGCCGTCGGCTTTTCGAATCACGATGAAACACCCACCGCCGATGCCGCTATTGTATCCATCGACGACACCCAGAGTGAGCATCGCAGCGACGGCGGCGTCGATCGCGTTTCCGCCGGATTCCAGCACATCGACCGCGGCGCGCGTGGCAAGCGGATTGACGCTCGCGACCGAACCGACCTTCGGCATCGGACCACCGGCCGTGCGGGGAGTCGTACAACCGCACACCAGTAAACAGAGAACGACGATCGCGTTTAAATAATTCATACTCGAAACACGTTAAGGAGAATGGTGATGAGAATCGCGTTGATGAAGTCGATGAGAAACGCGCCGACGACGGTGACGACGAGAAACGCCTGCGGGGCCGGTCCGTATCGGCGGGCGAGTGCCCGCATCGAAGCGACGGCGTTGCTGGTAGCGCCCAATCCGAAGCCGACCATACCCGCCGACATCGCGACGGCATCGTAGTTTCGACCCATGACGCGGAAGACGACGAAATATGCGAACGCCGCCATGATCAGAACCTGCACGCATAGAACCACCAGCATCGGCGCTGCGGAGCTGAGCAGCGAGGCCAGCTTCAGGTCCATGATGATCGCACATAAAAGCCATGAAAGAACGAACGAGGCGATGACATCGGTGAGCCTTGATTCGATCCACTTCAATCCCATCGCGTCGTGCAGGTTTCGGACCAGAACCGCGAGAATCATCGAGCCCATGTAAAGCGGAAACGCGAGTCGATAATCGCCCGCGACGCCGGGAATCATTCGAACGAGCGGCGTGCCGTTGGCTTCGATCCAGACGCTGAAAAACGCGCCGAGCTTTAGACAAACGAACAGCACGAGCAGGTGAACGAGCGTGGCGCCGACACGCCGCTGCATGGAGATGAGATCGTCGACGAATCCGCCTTCGTCGAAAGACGTGTCGGGCTCGGGCGATGATGCAGTTGAAGTTCTCGGATCGATGCTTGTAACGGCCGCGACTTTTCGTGACATGAGCCGCTGCGCCAAGGGCCCGGCGAGCAGCCCGCCCGCGACGACGCCGAACGCCGCGGCCGCGACGCCGATCGTCTGCGCTCCGCCCAGGCCCTGCTTCTCGAACTCCGGCGCGAATCCGGCGGCGGTCGCAAATCCGCCCATGAGCGAAACGCCCGAACACATCACGCCCAGCAAAGGCGAAGCGCCGACGGCGACCGCGGTGATCATGCCCGCGGCGTATTGCAGCACGGCCAGCACGGTCGCCAGTCCGAGGTAAACGAACAAGATCCGGCTGCCTTTTTTCGCCACCGCATAACTGGCGTTCAGCCCGACGCAGGTGAAGAAGAGGATCAGCAGCGGTCGCGTCACATCACGTGCGGCGACGGGTCCGAAATCCCATTTTGGCGTAATGAGGTAATGCCATAGAACGTCTGAAGTGGAGGAGTCCAGTCGAAGCACATCGCCCGCCGTCAGGCGAAGTAGAAGCACCAGAATCGCCACGACCAATCCGCCAAGTACGGGCGCGGGAATGTTTGAATTTCCAAGCCACTTCACTTTGCGGACGACGTATTCGCTCAGCAGCAAAATCGGTATCGCAAGCAGAAGAAGAACGAACGGACTGACAAGAAGCGGGATGAAAGCGGGCGAAGTTGTCGGGAGTGTCGTGGGCATGGCTTGGATTGATTTTGTTCTAGCTTTCCATCGGTGAGGCGAGAGATGTCGTGGAAGCTTTTGGTTCTTTCACTTTCAGCATGATGAGAAGTCCGACAACCAGAAACGGCACGACGGCGATCACCGCCCACTTCGAACCCATTATGGTGGAGACGGCGGAGTAAAATACCGGGCCGACGATGCTGACGGCTTTTCCGCTGAGCGAGAAGAACCCGAACGCTTCGTTGCGAATCTCTGCCGGTGCGAGCCGCGCCATCATCGCTCGGCTGCTGCTTTGCACGCCGCCCAGAACAAGGCCGAGCCCGCACGCGACGACGACGAACGCCGCGATCGACGGAACAAACGGCGTCGCAGTCACCAGCACGCACCAGATCATTAGCGTGACGATGATGACGGGCTTGTTACCGAATTTGTCGGCGAGAAATCCGCACAGGATCGCACCGGGCATGGCGACGAACTGAACGCACAAAAAAATCAATGTGTTTTGCTCGCCGGTCACTTTCAGAACTTCCGTGGTCCATGCCGGCGACACGTTGATGACCGTATCGATGCCGTTCGAGTAGATAAGGAATGCGACGAGAAACAGGAAAAGCATTCGGTATGTTTTTATGTTCGCGAAGGTATGGCCGACACGGACGAACCCCTCGGCGACGAGCCACTTTCGAAGTCGCGGGCGATTTTGCGGCGGACTAACAGGCATGAGAAGAAACGAAGGTATTGCAAAGACGAGCCACCAAAGCCCGCCGAAAAATAAAACGCCCTTCACTCCCAGAAAAGGTTTGAGCAGGAACACGCCCGCGATGACCGCGAGAGCTCCGCCGATGTAACCGGCGGCAAATCCGAATCCACTGAGTCGACCTTGCCTTGAATTGGGCGCGAGCAGTGGCAAAAACGCATTGTAAAAAGTGAGGGATGAAATGAAGCAGAAGCTGGCGAGGACATAAAGAACTGCCGCGGTTTTCCACTCGCCCGGATCGAGCACGCACATGGTCATCGCCACCAGTGCACCCGCGACGGATGTGCCGATGTATAGCGGCTTGCCCCACCCTTTGATGTCGGCGATCGCGCCCATGACCGGCGCGGTGAGGACGACCAAAAATGCGGAGGCCGCGGTAAGCAGTGCGAACACGCCGTCGGCGGGGATGAGTTTTCCGGCGACCATAAGGCCGCGTCGCACTGCACCGTCGATCAAATGCTCGGGCGCAAGGCTGCTCGTGAAGTATGAACTAAACACCACGCCGATGCCGATCATTCCAAAGCCGCTGCCGGCCCAGTCGTTGAGGATCCATGCGAGTTGCCGCTTGCGAACGAGCGGGTCGGATTTGCCCTGAGGCAGCTCGGGTGGAACAGGCGGCGATGAGTGGTAGTCGAGTGTGGCCATGCGAAAGGTTCGGGTAATAACTTCGGGTGGCAAATTTGGGTGACAAATTTGGGTGACAACTGCGGGTGACAACTTCGAGTGAAATGTTCGAGTCCGACGTAGTGGTTGTACCCATTGGCGAGTGATTTGCGATAATCTTTGACTAAACCGCATGTCTGAAATCCGCACCATCTTTGCCGCAACAGAGTCCAAGGACGTGCCGGAGTGGCAAGCCCGTGCGACGCCTCGTGCCACGCACCTGATGCGAGAGCCCAGGTTGGAAGCGATCGCGACGCACAAGGCGATGACTGATATTCGCGCGCACGCGAAGAAAGGCGGCAATGATGAAATCATCGGCCTGCTTCTGGGCATTATCTGTAAAGACAGCCAGGGCTTTTACGTCTTAATCGAACACGCCGTCTTTGCTGATACGGCCCGAAGCAGTAATGCACAGGTCACGCTCTCGGCCGACGACTGGACAAAGGTTCTGCAGACAATCGATGAAAAGCATGCGAATGCGACTATCGTCGGTTGGTATCACTCGCATCCGGGCCACGGCGTGTTTCTTTCCGAGCCTGACCTTTTCATTCATCGCAACTTTTTCGATTTGCCCTGGCAAGTCGCGGTCGTGATTGATCCGATCAGCGGCGCGTGCGACGCCTTCACTACCCACGCTGAAGCTGGCTCGATGAAACAATCGCAGCTCAGTCAGGCGAAGCTTAAAGTCGAGCGGCCGACAGGCATGGAGTCTGGCGAAGCAAAAACTTCGCGTATGTTGCACGATCGGCCGATGTTTCTGGCGATGATCTGGTTCATCGCGGGCGGCCTGGGTGCGTTTTCCATTCTCAAACTCATGGAAGTCATTTCAAAACACTAGTGCTTTGTCACACTCAAAGTTATGGATCATTATTCAAAAATTGATGTACAGGTTGAAGACCTTTGCCACCGTAAGACTGTCTGTGGCACCGGTCTCGGGCCGGTGTTGTGTCTGTTCAAGTGACTCGAAAAACATTTTCTAAAATTAAGGTGTGACAAAGCACCAGCCAACCCACTTCGCCATGCCCGAATCGGACAACGACAAAATTTCAATCTCGTGGGACGAACTTTCGAGTCCGAAAGTGAACGAGCGCCTGAGCGAACTCGGCGAGATCAAATCGACGCGGTCGCATTATGAAGGGGCGAAAGTTACCGCACCCGTCGTGACGGTTCCCTTGTGGAGAAGGCTGTTGATGCATGCGATGATTTACCTGCCGCTGATCGGAATGATGGGCGGCGCAGTAGGCTGGGCGAGCGTGTCGATGGTCGGGCTCAGGCCGAATCTGCAGGCGCAGGCGCGATCGATGATGTCGGACTGGAATGCGATCGATCGTGCGGTGGCGATGGGCAGGTACTCGCAGAGGCAGGCAGAGATCGCACGGAGCGACTTACGTCGAGCGGGTTTGTCGAACCCGTTTTTCGCGATCGCGATTGACGCGCAACAGACGCCTGGATCTCGGGCGGATCGAACAAAGACAATCCGCAAGTCGCAGGCTGTGAGTGATGTGCGCGCCGACGCGCTGTTTTTCGTCGTCGCAGGAACTTGCCTGGGCATCGCGCTAGCAAGTGCGGATCGTTTGATCGACCGAAACTGGACGGCGGCGCTGGTGAGCGCGGCGTGCGGCGCGGTGCTTGCTTTGCCGGGTGCGATCGGCGCGGCGTGGACGGGCGTTTACCTCAATCAGATCGACTTTCCTCAATCACTCGGCACACTTCGCGACGCGATGCCGCGAATCATTTCGTGGGCAATCCTGGGCGGCGTGCTTGCCGCGGCTGCGGGTTTGGTGATTGGCAGTGTGAAGCGCGCCGCGCTTGGTGCGTTAGGCGGTGCGGTTGGAGGCATGATCGGAGCGGCATCTTTCGGCCCCATCGAGCAGAGCGGCTATTCAAGCGACATCGCGCGCGGCGTGGGGCTCGTTCTCATCGGCGGCTTCGGCGGACTTGCGATGGCATTACTTGAGAGCGCGGCCAAGACCGGCTGGCTTCTTGTCACCGAAGGCCCGATCGCCGGCAAGCAGTTTATTCTTTATCGCAACCCAACGTTCATCGGCAGCGCGCCGATGAGCCACATCTATCTCTTCCGCGACCCGCGTGTCGGCAGGCGACACGCCGCGGTTCATCACGCGCCGGGCGGATTCGAGTTGGAAGATCTTCCACTGGGCGAGAAAACTCTTGTCAACGACTCTATTGCCACGCGCGTTAGACTCAGGCACAGTGACACGATTCGAGTCGGGAAAACACTTTTCGTCTTTCAGCAAAAAGGAAACGCCTGATGGCGACGCTGTTCGTACAACACGCGGATTCCATTCGCGCGTACCGGGTCACTCAAAGCACGATGATTGGTCGTGACAAGCGATGCGGTATTTTCGTCAACGAGGCGGGCGTGAGTTTTCATCACGCTGTTTTGGAGCTTTCGGATGCTCAATGGACGATCGAAGATGCCGGGTCGAGAAATGGAACGCGTCAGAAGAAATCACGCATCCGCGAGAAGATCCACCTGGGCGAGCGCGACGCATTTTCACTCGGTAAAGTGCAAGTCGAGTTTCGCCGTGCTGACGTGCAGTGCGAGGCGTGTCACGCCGCTCTTGAGAACGCCGAGGCCGTTCACACGTGCGCGGAGTGCGCGGCGATGACGCACGCGAGTTGCCGAGAGGAACTGGGCGTGTGCCCGGTTTTGGGATGCGGCGAGTCGTCGGCGAACGAACAATTTGCTGACGCGAAGTTTGATATCGCGACATCAGCTCATCAATCGTTCGAGTCGGTTTCAGATATCTATCGCGAGTCACCAGATCGAGACGAAAAGCCCGCATGGGCTGTGCTTGTTCTTGCGACTCTTCCCGGCCTGCTTCTCTTCGGCGCGACCGTTCCGCTTGCGGCACTTTTGGTTCTGCGCGGCGGGAGTCGGCTCAAGCCAGAGAACTCGGGTCGATGGGAACTGGCCGCGATGGCGAGCACACTGGCTTGCGCGGTTGTGTCATATCAGTGGTGGCTTGGCGATTTCGGAAGGAGCTTTTTTCAATGATCGGATTTCGATGTGAGTTTTGTCGTCGCGCTCACAGCGTCGCAGATAGCGCGGCGGGTAAGTCGGCGCGATGCGCGTGTGGAAAAACCATTGTCGTGCCCCAAAGTTCGCTTGCGTCGACT
>Ga0105048_10014608_pt1 | contig 12223 bp, 16 predicted proteins | sample MAT05_FD_78382 | JGI IMG/M metagenome (GOLD analysis project Ga0105048, IMG submission 78382) | Freshwater microbial communities from Lake Fryxell liftoff mats and glacier meltwater in Antarctica - MAT-05 | ecosystem: Environmental > Aquatic > Freshwater > Ice > Liftoff microbial mat | place... | reverse complement strand
TGATCGTCGCGAAGGGCGTATCGTCTCGGTTGCGCCATTAGGGTCAGCTCCAAACTTGCTGACACCCCATGAATCGAGATTTGCTACCCGGCGGAATCCCCTAAATGACGACAGGCCCTAGCCTCCGTTATGTCGACCGCGTCTATGCGCGCTCGACGCGATGGGCGCCGGTGACTGCGTACGGCGCTCGTACCAAGAACCGCGTTCCTGCGCCTGTCTCGCAGGAAAGCTCCGCGCCGATCTGGGAGGTGACCATGTGCACAAGCTGCATTCCGTAGCCACGACCGCTCAACTCGCCGGCCGGAAGCCCCACGCCATTGTCGGCGACAGCGATGTGCAGACAACGTCCGTCATGGATCATGCTGACCCTGACGAGGCCATCGTCCCGGCCCGGGAAGGCGTGCCGCAGCGCATTTACGACCAGCCCCGTGACGGCCAGGATCAGCGGCTGCGCCAACGCAACCGGGACCTTCAGGGACTCGACTTCAACCTCGACCTCGACGTGACCAGCATCGCCAGCCATTGCCTGCAGCGATGCGCAGGCGCTTTGCAGCGCGATACCAAGATCGAGCACGCCTTCGCCGCCATATTCCTGCAGGGTGTCGTGGATGGTGGCGACTGACACCACCCGTACGGCCGCTCCAAGCAGGGCCTCGCGCGCGGCGACGTTTGGCTCCCGCCGAGCCTGCAGGCTCATGAGGCTGGCGACGAGTTGAAGGCTGTTCTTGATCCGGTGATCGCCCTCTCGAAGCAGTATACTATGCCGCGATGCAGCTTCCTCTGCCTTTTTCAGGCGCTGTCGCAGCTCGTTGATTTCCGCCCGCAGATTGCGTGCGATGGGCCACCGTGGCCAAGCGCGATGCCTGTCCGGGTCGGTTGATGTCGTGTTCGGGGATTCGTTTGGCATCCAGGTGTCTCCATCTCCCGGACAAACCTTGAGCTGCGCCAGCTCAATTATCGGTACGCTGCACGACTCTTCCGGCAGCGATTTGAGTTCGATCGCGCCGGCGCAGGCACACGCAGCACGGGCGCCCGGGAAGCAGGCGGCCTGGCGCAGCGGCATCTAAGCGGCCGGAGCTACCGGAGCTACCGGAGCGACCGGGGCAATGTACTCCCCAAAGAGGCGACGGTACTCGCCATTCACGGCTTCGTGGCATTCGCACGCAGCATCTTCGAGGCCGGTGCGGTTAACGATAGTGATCTTGCCGTGCTGATACCGGATGACGCCTGCTCTTTGCAGTGTGCTCGCGGCGATGCTCACCGTGGCGCGCCTGACGCCCAGCATGACCGCGATGAGATCCTGCGTGAGGGAAAGTTCGGGCGTTCCGCTGCGATCATGCGCGGCAAGCAGCCATCTTGCGAGGCGCTGTTCCAGCGCGTGATACGCGTTGCAGGCGGCAGTCTGCGCAACCTGGACCTGAAAGATCAGGACATATCGCAATAGCAGATCGCGCAGCACGAGCGACTGCTTGAACGCCTGAACGAGTGCGTGAGCAGGCATGCGATACGCCTCGCCACCTGTCTGGCACATGGTTTCTGCATACGAGGTGTCCGTGCCAAGGATGACGGAGAATCCAGCTACGCCTTCAGATCCGATCAGGCCGATCTCCAGCGGCTGGCCGTCAGACAGAATCGTCAGCGCCGAGATGAACCCCGTCTCGACGAAGTAAACGTACTCGATCACATCGCCATGCCGGTGCAGCGTCTGTCCGAGATCCAGTGTGGTCAGGGATAGATGTCCTGCGAGCGACGCATATTCCGCAGCAGGCAGAGCAGCGAGAATCCTGTTTCGGATTTTGTATTGGGAAGTCGGGGTCAACAACAGCTCCAGCGCCAGAGGCGGTAGCACAATTCTCTCTCAGGCGACTGTGCGCCTAACAGGGACAGCCGCTGTTTTGATAATGCCCGAGATCGCGAAAAGAACCACATCAACTTGCGACAAGCCGCCGATATGTATGTTTTTTCCGAGGTGATGTTCGAGGACTAGAGTATGTCGCGCGACGCTCTGCCCGGCGCGCGATGATGCGATCGAGCGACGATCTCGCGATGAAGCTGCAACATCGCCTGAAGGAAACCGGCGCGTCGCGAGTTTGGCGAAGTGGCTGCAAGTTATTCAGTCAGGCGCGCAATTTCGGCGCGATGATAAGCCAGCGATTTGCCAACTGTAACGAACACGCTGAGATCCATACATTCGAGGAGCATGACACATTCAATGCTAGGATTACGTACGTTATCGTACATGAATACAATAATGAACGCCCTTGCACTCCCTCGCGAAAATGGCGCCGTTTTGCGCACTCATTCAGACCGGCACGCTGGCTCGGTGTCGTGCTCATCGCCGGCAAAACCTCTAATTACGTCCAGGTCTGTAGGGTTGCAGTCCGGGCGCATTGCGGCCCTGAGCCGCAGTCAACGTATTGGTTTGCGTACAGATCGGGCCCGGCTGCGCCGCTATCTCGCGTGACGACTGCGAGGTTTTGCTTCGCACCGTCGAAAACGCCATCGCTCGCGGGGCTGTGAGCGGTGGCGTTGCGCGGCTTTCGCCCGGTATTTTCAGGACATGCCTTGATGAGGTAGGAGCGGGGCATGACGTCCTCCGATCCAATTCCGGCTCCGCCGAACGAACCTGAAGAATATCTTTGCTGTCACCGGCACTGTAGCCCTTGCATCAAGGACTATTACCGCGAGGCGCTTGCGCGCTGGAAGCTCGCCGTCAGCGAGCGCGGCGGCGATCCGGATGTAGTGCTGAAGGGACTGGGGCGGTCCGGATAGCGCGTTCGGGGAGGCGTCGGATCAGCTTCGCTGTTCTTCGTTTGGGTAATGCTCCATCGCAACTTCGATCAAATCGAGCGCGGCTGCCACGCGTTCGCGGTGTCGCGCGCCGGCGTGGCGCAGGTAGATCGGTTGCGTCACGGCGAGGTGTCGGATCACACTGCAGGCGTTGAGGACGAGCGGCGGGACTTCTCGCAAGTCCATCGTCCAGCCATCCTCGCTGAAATGGAGGAAGGTGTTCCGCAGGTCGACCAGATCGTCGAACGCCTCGATGATCTGGTGATTGAGCGGAAGCTGGAAAGGCGGGCGCAGGAAGAACGGGTCGCCAACCCGGCGCAGCAGTTCGAGCGGGGAGACGATGCGCGGCTCGCGTACGGCCAGCGGCTCTGGCCCCCGGCGGCCGTTCTTCGTCCATCGCGTGATGTCGCGTGCGTCCGAGCGCGTCAGGCCCTTCGTACCGAACTCGTCACCGAAATCGAGCGCACACAGGCAGGCGTTCTGTACCGCCAGGGTTGTCGCGATGATCAGCCAACGCCAGGCGCCGTGATCCTCCGCCGCCTTGTCCGCAAGTTCGGCCGCATGCTCGACGCAGGCCAGCAACTCGCGCGGCTGGTTGGTCTGGAAGTGGTGGGGTGTGGGCGGCTGCATCAGCGCAGAGTTACCTGTCATTCAGCCTGCGTCCAGAGCGCAACACGCGGCGTCAGCCGCACTCGTCCTGCAGGCGGCCGTTGAGTTCATGGGGGACGCGGACAGGCTTGAATGGCTCGGCGCAGGCGATCCGGCGCATGTTCACAAACCCGCTGCCGAGTTCGGCGAGCGTGGCATCGATGTCCGTGACGCCCTGTCCGGGCGCCAGCTTGTTGGTGCGGCAGGCTTCGCGCCCATCAGATGCGATCAGGCAGTATGTGAAGATCAGCGTCTCGTCGCAGGTGTTCTCCCATTTCGGGTCGCCATCAACCGGGCCCATGCATGATGTGCGCTCGGCATGTTGCTGGGGCGCGGTGAAGCGGGTGAGCACGAACTGGTCGAACGCCATCCAGGCGATGATGGCGAGCGGAATGGCGAGGCCGGCGAGGCAGCCGAGGAACCCGGCTCTCTTCTTTCTAAGCGCATGCTCTTGCACGGCGATTGGCTCCCGATCCCCTGAACAACAGGCCTTAAACCGGTTCGCCGGGATGAAAACCCTCGAGACTCAACATTTGGCCCTGATTGGCCTATATGCTGGCCCTGAACATCAATCTGCTGCGGGCCTTGAACCCGCTGGAGACACGAACATGACCACCCTGATCGGGCCCCGTGGCGGGCCAGTTGCGCCTGTTGAAGCTGACCTTCCATCTGCGGATGGGCTGATCGCCGACGGCCTTTGCGATTTCTCGAAACTGAAGAATGTAGACCTGTCGGGGGCCGACCTCGACTTGTTCCCTGGCGATCCGCGTCCGCGCGGAGATATCCGCGTCGTGGCGGCGATGTCGGGCGGTGTGGATTCATCCGTTATCGCGGCGCTGCTGAAGTATGCCGGATACGACGTGATCGGGGTCACGCTGCAACTCTACGACCACGGCGCGGCGCTGAAGAAGCAGGGAGCGTGCTGTGCGGGGCAGGACATCCATGATGCGCGGCGCGTGGCGGAAGCGCTGGGGATTCCACATTACGTGCTCGATTACGAAAGCCGCTTCCGTCAGCAGGTGATGGAAGACTTCGCGGACACGTATCTGAAGGGCTCGACGCCGATCCCCTGCGTGCGTTGCAACCAGACGGTGAAGTTCTCTGACCTCCTCGCCACGGCAAAGGATCTCGGCGCGGATGCGATGGCGACGGGGCACTACATCCGCCGGACCCTTGGCGCCGATGGGCAAGCTGAACTGTCACGCGCGGCGGACCCGGATCGCGATCAATCCTACTTCCTGTTCGCGACGACGCGCGCGCAGCTGGACTTCCTGCGCTTTCCGCTCGGAGGCATGAAAAAGCCGGACGTGCGGCGCGCCGCTGCGGCGCTCGGTCTGCAGGTGGCGGCCAAGCCAGACAGCCAGGACATCTGCTTCGTGCCGGCGGGCAAGTATTCGGACATCGTGCAGAAGCTGCGCCCGGGGGCTTCGGCGCCGGGCGAGATCGTGCACATGGACGGCCGCGTGATGGGCCAGCATGACGGCGTGATCCGCTACACGATCGGCCAGCGGCGCGGCTTGGGCGTGGCGACGGGCGAGCCGCTCTTCGTGACGAAGATCGATGCGCCGAACAAGCGCGTGATCGTTGGGCCGCGCGAAGCGCTGCTCACGAGCGCGCTGGCGATTGGCGAAAGCAACTGGCTTGGCGAGGGCTCACTCATCGAAGCGTGTGCTGCCGGCGTGCGGGCGTTGGCGCGTGTGCGTTCGACGCGTGCGCCTGTGCCGGGGCGGATGACCCTTGTCGATGGCATTCCGGGATTTGCATTCGATGTGGCCGAAGAAGGCGTCGCACCGGGTCAGGCCTGCGTTCTCTATGCGGCCCCGGATGGTGCGACAGTGCTCGGCGGTGGCTTCATTTCAGCGACCGTTAGCGCAGGGCTGCAGCGCGAGGGGTGATCGACCGTCAGTCGCCCGTGAACTTCGGGTCGCGGCCCTCGAGGAACGACGCGATGCCCTCGGCATAGTCGTCGCTCTGCTGCATCAGGGCGAACGCTTCCAGGTCTCGGTGGCTTGTGGCCTGCGACAGGGCGAGTGCGGCGACGTTGACGTCGCGCTTCACCATCTTCATTGCCGATGGCGGAAGCGCGGCGGCCATGCGCGCGAAGGCAATAGCGCGGCCGAGCGTGTCGCCGTCTTCGGCCATCGCGTCGGCAAGTCCCCACGACAGCGCGGTTTCGGCGCCAACCATTTCACAGAGCGCCGCAAGGCGTTTGGTGCGAGCGGGACCGATCAGTGCGGTCATGCGCGGTATCGAGCCCCAGCTCATGTTCATGCCGCGCGCCACTTCCGGCACGTAGATGGTCGCAGACTTTGCCATCACGCGCAGGTCGCATGAGACGGCGAGCGCGGCGCCTCCGCCAACGCACCAGCCATCGATGGCCATGACGGTTATGGCATCGACTTTCTCCCATGCCTCGCACATGTCCGGTCCGCCGCGCAGCGAGATGCGACGCTGGGCGAGGCCCTGGTCGCGCTGGGCCGAGCGGGCGGGGTCCTTCAGGTCAGCGCCGAGACTGAAATTCTGGCCGTTGCCCGTGAGGATAACGGCGGAGATATCCGGGTTTGCGTGGAAGGCGCGCGCAGTTTCGGTGAGCTGCCCGATGGCGTCCAGCGACAGGGCGTTGGCCTTGTTGCCCCTGTCGAACCGCACGATGGCGATGCGGTCCTGCGTTTCGACGGTGACATAGGTGTCAGACATACTGGCGTTTCCCCGCATCACCGTCCCCGCGCGGTGCTGAGCCAAGTATGCGCCGGCGGAGGGAGCGCCGCCAGAGTTCTCGTGCCACGCGCCTTGCGGCTCGCGCCGAAGCGCACAAGATAGGGAATACGGTATATATAGGATGAAGCGTTGCGCATGTCGGACAAAGGATCAGCAGAGCCGGCACATGACGGGCGTGGCGCTTTCTCAACGGCGGCCCCGGGGGCTGCGACGAAGTCCGGGCTTGAGATCATGCGCAGTGGGATCGGCGGGGACATCAGCAGGCGACCAGGCATAGGCCGTTCGCTGAATTTCTGGCTGGTCGAGGCGGATGAAGGTCGCATGGTTTTCGAGGGCGAGCCTGGGGTCGAGAGCCTGAACCCGCTCGGCATCGTTCATGGCGGGCGGACGCTAACCGTGATCGACTCGGCCTGCGGTTGCGCAACGATGACCGCGCTTGAGGCAGGTGTCAGCTACACGACCTTGGAAACCAAGGTGAACATGGTGCGGGCGATACAGCCCAATTCCGGGATTTATCGTTGTGAGGGAACGTTGCTCGCGCGCGGGCGCCAGATCATTACGTCAGAAGCCAAGGTTATTGGGGCGGACGGGAAGTTATACGCACACGGCACTTCCACATGCATGCTCCTTCGAACGCGAAACTGACCCTCAAGGACCGCCGTCTTCTTCCGGCTCTTCGTCGTCGATATGATCTGCCGGATCGTCGTCATCACTCCGGCTATCTGGATCCATTCCAGTGGACTCCAGTATTGTCTGGCTCTCTTGCGGGTTGCCAAGCGATGCGATGCGATCTCTCAGGTGGGAGGAGATGCTCTCCATATCGCTGGTATTGAATCGCTCAGTCGAACGGCGCTGCTCGATCTCTGCGAACAGCAGCATTAGCTGCCTGCGTCGTTCGTTGCTGCTCAGAGTGGCGTCGACGGCAATGTCGTCTACGTCATCTACCGTAAGTTCCTGCGAAATCCCCGGCATATCCCCGTCATCGCCAAATTCGATATCGACAGGACGAACGGTCTGGCGATCATGATGCATAAGGCTCATTGAACCGCCTCCGCGCCGCCGTTGGATGTGAGAAGCTTCTCGATTGCGTCAGCCGGCATGTTGGTGAGGTCTTTGGCGACCTCGGCAACGACCTTGTCAGACACTTCCTTGTGCATCGCCGTGCGCAGGTCTCCCATGATCATGGGCGGAGCGGCGATTACGAGTTGCGAATAGTCGCCCCGGTGAGCCGCAGTATAGAGAACGTCGGCAATCTCCTTCGCGAAACGATGCTTCTCCAGCTTGTGCCAATTGGTTTCCTGCATGGAGCTGCGATGCGTTCCCATCGACGAAAAAGCCCGGCCCGGACGGTCTGTACCCTGTTCGCCCGTGCGCGGGTTCTCCTGCTCCAGGACGTGCACAACCTCGAGGTTAGGATATGTGGCGTCGCCTTCGTTGCGGAAGAACAGCGCCTTTTGGCCGTCCCCAACCATTACCCAAGCATTGTGCTCGATTCTGACGCCAGTCATCTGCTTCTCCGCGTGTTGGTTCTTGACCTAACGATCGTGCGCCGGGGGCGTTCCCGGCGGGGCAGGGCTAGCTTGACGGAATGGGGGGCGGGGGGGATTGTGCCGCGCACAATCAGATAGAGGGCATTCCCCCATGAGCGCTTCAGATCCAGTCGTAATTGTAGGTATGGCGCGCACGCCCATGGGCGCGATGCTGGGCGAACTGGCTGGCTTCTCGGCCAACGAACTTGGCGCGCTCGCCATCAAGGGCGCGGTTGCGGAAGCCGGCATCAAGGGTGAAGATGTCGAACTCGTCTATATGGGCAACTGCCTGCCGGCCGGACAGGGCCAGGCGCCGGCGCGCCAGGCCGGCATCAAGTCGGGCCTGCCGAAGGGTGCGGAAGCCACCACCGTCAACAAGATGTGCGGCTCGGGCATGCAGGCGGCCGTGATGGGCCGCAACGCGCTGCTCGCAGGCGAGGCGACCGTGGTTGTCGCCGGCGGCATGGAGAGCATGACCAACGCTCCGCACCTCGTCGACCTGCGCAAGGGCCACAAGTACGGCGCTGCGTCCCTGCGCGATCACATGGCGACGGATGGTCTCGAGGATGCGTACGGCGGCGGCGCGATGGGCAACTATGCCGACATGATCGCCAAGGAATACCAGTTCACGCGTGAGCAGCAGGACGCCTACGCGCTCGAGACGCTGAGCCGTGCGCAGTCCGCCACCAAGGAAGGCCGCTTCAAGCGCGAGATCACGCCTGTGATCGTCAAGGGCAAGAAGGGCGACGTGACGATCGACACTGATGAGCTGCCGCGTCAGGCCATGCCTGAAAAAATCCCGACACTGCGCCCCGCTTTCTCGAAGGACGGCACGGTCACGGCCGCGAACGCTTCGGGCATTTCGGATGGCGCTGCAGCGCTCGTTCTGATGCGCGCGTCGGAAGCCAAGAAGCGCGGCCTCAAGCCTTTGGCGACGATCGTCGCGAGTGGCGCACACAGCCATGAGCCGGCCTACTTCACGACGGCCCCGGTCCCGGCGATGAAGAAGGCGCTCGAGAAAGCCGGCTGGCAGGCATCTGATGTCGACCTCTGGGAAATCAACGAAGCCTTCGCAGTCGTGCCGATGATCGCCATGAAGGAACTCGGAATCAGCCACGACCGCGTCAATGTGAATGGCGGCGCCTGTGCGCTCGGCCATCCCATCGGCGCGTCCGGGGCGCGAGTGCTCGTCACGCTGATCAATGCCCTCGAACAGCAGGGCAAGAAGCGCGGCATGGCGGCGCTGTGCATCGGCGGCGGCGAAGGTATCGCCATGGCAATCGAGCGGGCCTGATCACATGGCTGGTGGTAACGTAACGAAGGTGCCCAGCGGCTCCAAGCTGGGTCTCGGCTTCTCTCGCGCAGTTCGCGTGGGCGACCTGGTGTTTGTGTCAGGCTGCGCGCCGATCGCACCCGATGGCTCTGTCGCTGCTCCGGGTGACGTGAAAGGGCAGACCAAGCGTTGCCTCCAGATCATCGAAGGAGCGCTGGTGCAGGCCGGGGCGGATCTCAAGCACGTGGTCCGCACGCGCGTTTTCCTCACCGACGTGAGCCGGTGGAAGGAAGCTGGCGAGGCGCATGGCGAGGTCTTCAAGGAGATCGAGCCTGCAACCTCGTTCCTCGGCACAAACGCCTTGATCAATCCGGGCTGGCTGGTCGAAATTGAAGCCGACGCCGTGGTATCGCGCTAAGTACCCGCTTTTGTCGTAACTCAAATCTGCCCTGCGCGTTGTGGCTATTGTGGTGCGGTAAGCGGGCTCATGCCCGCACCGGCCATTGGAGCCTACATATGATTGTCGAGCACGGAACACTGGTCGTCGCAGCCGACGGCGGCGGCGCTGTCATCTATCGCAACACAGCCAAGGATGGCGTTGCGAAGCTCGAAATCGTCGAAACCCACGACGCCAAGGACGAATCCTCGGTTACGGCTGGCGGTAAGACCGCGCTGGCGGGGCATGACTATCACGAGCAGGGCGAGCGCCAGTTTGCCGGTAGGCTTGCGACGCGCCTCGACGAACTCGTCGGCGGGCGTCAGCACGGCAAGGATCAGGCGGGGATCGTCCTTTTTGCCTCGCCGCGTTTTCTCGGCGTGATCCGCGGCGACTACTCGGCGCGGCTCAAGACTGCGCTGAAAGCGGAAGTCGGGAAAGACCTGCGGGCAGCAGCGGTCAAGCAGATCGAGCAGACGCTCTCAAGCCTCGAAGAAGGCTGAAGCTGGTCGCCGACCGCTTCCGTACAACCAGATCGTGTTCTAGGCTGGCCGCACTTGGCGCATGAGACGCCAGTCGCGAGAGGACGCTATGCATAGCTACGATGTCTGCGAGTGCGGAGCGCCGCTACAGCGCATGGAGCGCGAGACGCCAACGCCGAAGGGTGCAGAAGTCTTGCTGCGTGTGATCGCAGCGGGCGTGTGCCACTCCGACCTGCATATCTGGGACGGATATTACGACATCGGCGGTGGGCAGAAGCTGAAACTGCAGGATCGCGGCGTGAAGCTGCCGCTGACCATGGGCCACGAAAATGTCGGCGAAGTGGTGGCAGTCGGGCCCGATGCGACTGGCGTTTCGGTTGGCGATGTTCGGTTGATCCATCCGTGGATGGGCTGTGGCGAATGCGTCGTGTGCCGCCGTGGCGAGGAGAACCTGTGCATCAAGCCGTGCAGCGTGGGCATCCATCGCAGCGGTGGGTTTGCGACGCATCTGATGGTTCCGCATCCGCGCTACCTGTTCGACATTGGCGATCTGTCGCCTGAGCGCGCGGCTCCGCTGGCGTGTTCGGGCGTCACGGCCTACGGCGCGCTGAAGAAGGTGGGCGACACGCTGGCGGATGAGCCGGTGGTGATGATCGGGGCTGGGGGCGTCGGCCTCATGGCGCTGGCGCTGCACAGGAAGATGGGCGGAAAGTCGGCGATCGTCGTGGACATCGATCCGGTGAAACGCGAGGCCGCGAAGAAGGCCGGCGCCAGCGTCGTGATCGATGGCGCGGCGAAGGATGTGCTGGACCAGATCCGCGCGGCGACAGGCGGCGGCGCCTGGGCGGTGATCGATTTCGTGGGCGCGGGCGGCACGGTGAAGCTTGGCGTCGATGCGACGATCAAGGGCGGCAAGGTGATCGTCGTCGGTCTGTTCGGCGGCGACGTAACGGTCTCAACGCCGTTCTTCCCGATGAAGGCGCTGACCATCCAGGGCAGCTATGTCGGAAGTCTCAACGAGATCGCCGAACTGCTGGATCTGCTGAATCGCGAGGGTGCGCCGGATGTGCCGGTGGCGACGCGTCCGCTGGATCAGGTGAATGCGGCGCTGAACGATCTGCGCGATGGCAAGATCGTCGGGCGGGTGGTGATGACGCCGTAGGAGCTTGCGATGACAACGGTGCTCGAGGAGATCCGCCTGCAGTCGCGCTTCTGCGCTGACTTTGGGTCGCCGTTCACCTCAGAGCTTCTGGCGCGCGGCGCTGATGACATTGAAGCAGGCGGAACAACTGCGCGCGTGATCGATGGCTGGCCGGGAAATCCCCGAGTTGATGCCTTGTCGCTGCGCTGGGCGGGCGCGCTGCATGCGGCAGTGCTGACGGGGAGGGACGAGGCGTTGGCGGCCGAGTATCCCGGCGCACACAGCGACTGGTCGATGGATCGTGTGTGGCCGCTGGTGCGTGCTTTCCTGCATCGGGAAGAGGCGTGGGTGCGCGACTTTATGCGCTCGCCGCCACAGACCAATGAGACAGCGCGGTCGACAGGGCTTGCCTGCGGCTTTCTGTGGCTGGCTGAGCGAGCACCGCAGCCGTTCCACCTGCGGGAGCTTGGGGCGAGCGCTGGGCTGAATCTCAACTGGGATCGGTTTGCTTATGCCTATCCGGCTTGGGGTCGCGCCGACGTGGCAGGGCCCTTCATGCCGACTGATGTGCGAGGCGGTCCGCCTGCATGGCGCGACATCGCCATCGCATCGCGCGCGGCGTGCGACCAGAACCCGCTCGATCCGGAGAATGCCGAAGACCGGCTGCGGCTGCGCGCCTATATCTGGGCTGATCAGGCAGCACGGCTGGAGCGCCTCAACTCAGCTCTGGACTTGGCGCGGATGACAGGCCTGAAAGTGGAGAAGGCCGATGCTGCGGCATGGACACGCAAGCAGCTGGAGGGCGACCTGCCTGTCGGCACGACGGTGATCTACCACTCCGTGTTTCTGCAGTATCCGCCCCGCGAGGTGCGTGAAGCGATTGTGGAGTCCATTGCCGAAGCGGGCGCGAGGACGACGCCTGGTAGGCAGCTGGCGTGGCTGAGCTTCGAGCCGGAGAGCATTGTTGGCGGGCCGCATGGGTCTGCGCGGTATGTCCTGCATGCTGCGGTGTGGGATCAGGGCAGGCGCACCGACGTGACGTTAGCGGCAGTCGATCCCCACGGCCGTCATCTCACCTGGCAGTGCTAGTGGATTGATTCCAACGTTTGGCGCCCCCGTGTTGCGGCGGCGATGATCCTGTCGGGGTCTGCGGTCCAGACGAAGGGCTTGGGCTGCTGGTTGTGCTCGGCGACGAAGCGGTTGATG
>Ga0105048_10014606_pt1 | contig 12224 bp, 6 predicted proteins | sample MAT05_FD_78382 | JGI IMG/M metagenome (GOLD analysis project Ga0105048, IMG submission 78382) | Freshwater microbial communities from Lake Fryxell liftoff mats and glacier meltwater in Antarctica - MAT-05 | ecosystem: Environmental > Aquatic > Freshwater > Ice > Liftoff microbial mat | place... | reverse complement strand
GGCACTTAACCCTTGCTACCAAACAACCTGCATTGACGGCTTCCTATATTGCTGAAAATATCGAACGAAAAGGATTAAACAAAGAGTCGAGAAAAGAATTATCCATAACCCTTGCCCAGATTATACGTAGCCAGATAATCTCGTTGATTGGAAATTTGGTAGTTGTTTTGCCTTCATGTTATTTTATAGCTTGGGGCGTTATCAAGTTAAACTGGTTTCATGTGTTTAATAAAACCGAGGCAGAAACGCATTTGTATTCCAATCACCCCTTTTTGAGCGGCTCTCTGATTTACGCTGTTTTCACAGGAGTTTTTCTTACACTCGCAGGCTTAATCGCAGGTTATTACGACAACAAAGTTGTGTTTTCGTCTATCCCGAAAAGAATTGTAAAACACCCTTTGCTCCGTAAGATAATACCGTTAAAATGGCTTGAAAAAACAGCGCAAGTGGTTTCAAAAAATCTTGGAGCCGTTGTAGGAAATTTAAGTCTTGGTATGTTTCTTGGCCTGGCCGACAATGTTGGGCAATTTATTGGATTACCTTTCGACATCAGGCATGTTACTATCTCGTCTGGAAACTATGCCATCGCTGTAGCGCAGGGTTATAGCTTTTCCGCTTTATTTCTTGTTATTATTTTTGTAGGCGTTATTTTGATTGGCATTATTAACATTATCTCAAGCTTTATGTTTTCTTTTTTGATCGCTTGCCGATCTCGTTACCTCACGACCCGCGAAACCTGGTTGGTTCTTAAAAGTATGGTGGGTTATATTTTTAGAGATCCCTCAATTTTATTGTTTAAAATACAGAATGGTAAAATTAATTGATATGCGAGTTTAAACAATGTTGGGGTTATTCGCCATTGTTTAGTAGGGGATTGGCGTACATTTTCAAAAAAATTTGCATTAATACATCAAACTCTCCATCAATTTTTTTAACTTTTTCTTCAACGTATTTAAGAAAAGATTCTTTTTGCTCTGCGTTGTATTTCGATTGTCTTTCGTTTGTTTTTTCTAATAGATCGGCTGAAACAAAGTTGATTGGATTGATATTGTAATTTTTATAAATCTCTCGGTCAATCAACATTGCAAGCGCCTTAATTTTATCGTTTTCGCTTTCATGCTTAGCGGCAAAATTGATATCATTTTTATCAACGGGTTTACCGACTGCCAGGTGGATTTTCCCTTTGTTCTGCTGAATGCCGATTACAATACTGTTAAGATCTTCTCCTTGTGCTTTTGTGTACCTTGTATGCAAACTCGACAAGTAGAGCTCTTCAGCTTTCAGACCATCACATGGCTCGTATTCGTATGAAATAGTGAGCGGTACAATATTTAATTCTTCGAAATTTTCGGAAAAACTTTTGTTTCCGCTGATATTGAGCATTTTAAGGAGACCGGTTTGTGTAAAATCATGTCCGTCTTTTGTTCGGCCATTACGTTGCGCAATCCATGTAGACGTTTTTTTATCTATAATCGTATGTCGGATGTAGGCTGACAGCTTTCTTGAAATCTCGTATAATTCTTTGCTATTGCCTTCACGAAGCACCGTGTACATGCGATTTAACCTAACAAATTCATTTATAAAACCTTTTTCTTTTAAGTTACTCCCAAACGAAATTTCAGAAGTTGGAAATCCATGCTCAACAAGAAGCACTTGTAGTATCGCGGCATCGAGCAGTATATCGCGGTGGTTGCTAATAAAGAGATAGTTTTTTTTCGGATCTAGTTGCTCAAAACCCGAGGCAGTTAAACCATGGGAGCTCAGCTCTATAATTTTACGAATGGCGCTATGCATAAACTCCATTTGAAAATCAGGAGAACTGTTCACTCTTTTGATCTTCGTTCTTACCTGGTCTAAGGTCATTTCAGGCCACAAATGGTTTACAAGTTTCATGAAAATGGGATCCGTAATTAATTTTTCGGCTACCTGTTTTACTTCATGGTCGTAGTAAGGGCGGATATCGTCAAAGTTAAATTCTTTTGCAAAGTCACTTATAGGTGTATTGATACTCATATTTTAATTTATGTAAACCTATCTGCAAGCAGGATTTGGTTTGGCAGCATTTTTAATGGCAATATAGATATTTATTTTATTATGCAGGGGCTACGCGCTGAATAATGCCAATAAAGGCGCGTTTAAAAAGGTGTTTAAGGCTGAAATTTTTCTTTGATTATTTTATTAAATTCTGCTTCTAACGCTTTATTTGTCGCGGATGTTTCCCTGCCGAAAATCCAGTTAGTACCTCCCGAAAAGTCGCAAATCGTCCCCCCGGCTTCTTTTACAATCAATCCTCCTGCGGCAACGTCCCAGGCCTGGAGATTGTATTCGAAAAAAGCGTCAACACGTCCGCATGCCAAGTAACAAAGTTCGACAGCCGCCGCGCCAATTCTCCGCAAGCCATGCGTGGTTCTCATAAAGTGTTCAAAAGCGCCCAGATAGGACGTAATGCGATCGAAGTTATAAATTGGAAAACCAGTCGCGATTAGACTTTCAGAAAGATTTTTTCTCAATGAAACCTCTATTTTTCCGCCGTTTAAAAACGCACCTCCCCCTTTTATCGCGTAAAAACACTCGTCGCGACTTACCTCATAAACAACGCCTAAAATAATATCGTTGTTAAATTCGAGCCCTATGCTTACTGCGTAGGATGGAATACCATGAATGAAATTGGTCGTGCCGTCCAAAGGATCAACGATCCAATTAAAGTCTTTTCGTTCTGACTTTGTGTTTTCTTCAACAATAAGTAATTCAGCGCTTTTATCCACATAACTAACTAGGTCATTTGGCCCTTTATTTTCAGCACTTTCGTAGCAAAAGCTAAGTCGCTCTTTTCTTATAAATGCGCCGGCTTTTTTAGCAACGTTGATTACTTCGGGCAATAATTTATTTAAATCGATTTTTTGCATGTTTTGATTTATCTTTTAAAAAGCAGACGCGTTCCTTTCTTCTCCTCATCAAATTTTCCATTGTCGTAAACTAGGTGTCCGTTTACAAAGGTCTTTACAATACTGCTGTTAAATGTATGGCCCTCAAAAGGACTCCAGCCGCATTTGTACAGAATATTCTCTTTTGTAACTTTCGTTTCTTTGTTCAAATTTACTAAAACCAAGTCTGCAAAATAACCTTCACGAATATAGCCCCGATTTTGTATACCAAAAAGCTCGGCAACATGGTGACTCATTTTTTGAACAATTTTTTCGAGAGATATTTTCTTTTGATGATAAAAATCGAGCATAGCCAAAACACTATGTTGAACCAAGGGGCCACCACTAGGTGCCTTCAGGTAAGGGAGTTTTTTTTCTTCTAAGGTATGCGGCGCGTGATCTGTGGCAATTACATCGATGGTGTTATTTAATACCGCCTCAAAAATTTTATCACGGTCGTAAGCAGTTTTCACTGCGGGGTTCCATTTTATAAAATTACCTTTCGCTGGATAGTCCTCATCTGAAAACCAAAGGTGATGTATACAAGCTTCGGCGGTAATTCGTTTTTCTTTTAATGGAATTTTGTTGGTAAATAGGCTTAGTTCTTTGGCAGTGGAGATGTGCAAAATGTGCAATCGGGTATTGAATTTTTTAGCCAATTCAATTGCAAAGGAAGAAGATCTGTAACAGGCTTCCTCGCTGCGAATAATCGGATGAAAATATGCTGGTAGATGTTCCCCGTATTCTTTAACAATTCTTTCTTGATTTTCTTTGATAATTGGGTCCGATTCACAATGCGTTGCAATCAATGTGTTTACATTGGCAAATATAGTTTCGAGAGCCGTCTGGTCGTCTACCAGCATGTCTCCTGTGCTTGATCCCATAAATATTTTAACGCCGCATACTTTCGTATAATCTATCTTTAGCAGGTCGTGAATGTTTTTATTGGTTGCACCCATAAAAAATGAGTAGTTAGCGAGAGAACATTCTGAAGCCCTGCTGTATTTTTTCTCCAGCTCGGTGGCGTTAATCGTTAATGGATTGGTGTTTGGCATCTCCATAAATGTGGTTACGCCTCCAGCTACAGCAGCCTTCGCTTCGGTGTATATTTCTCCTTTTTGGGTCAAGCCAGGTTCACGAAAATGCACTTGGTCGTCAATTGCGCCAGGTAAAAGATGAAGTCCGTCGGCAATAATTTCAACTGCGCCAACTGGTGTTTCAAGACGACGGCCAATTTTTGAGATCAGTTGACCTTCAATAATTACATCGCATTGATTGATCTCGTCTTCGTTTACAATTGTGGCATTTTTTATAATATATTTCATGAGTCTATTTTGTTTGTTTTTTAATTGTTATATGGCATAACTAGTTTAGTCGTTCGTGTTTGTGCTTAAGGCAAACATGGCTATTTCATATTTAAATATTATTGTTTTTTAGTTGTTATATGCCTGCCGGCAGGCAGGCAGGTTATAGCCACGTTATCTTTCTCCGCACACGCCGGCTCAAATGTTTACCAAACATTTGCTCTATTTGGGCTTGCGGCAACATGGCTGTTTCATTTGTAGATATTTTGTTTTTTAATTGTCATTTTCCTGCCTGACGTTTCGTAGGGTATAGCCATATTATCTCTCTCAGCACGCGCTCACTCAAATGTTTAAAAACATTTGTCCTGTTTGTGTTTTGGAAACATGGCTTTTTCATAGGTTTATTTGTTGAAAATTAAAGGTCGCTAAGTGTTATTAAAAACTTCTCTATTTTAAGTTTCGCCTCCTTAGCGCTGCAATTGTAATTATTGAATAACACCGAAAAGGCAAGATCTTTTCCAGCCCTGGTTTTTACATAGCCGCTATAGCCCCTAGCCCTGCTGATGTATCCGGTTTTTGCCCGCATGTTGTTTTCAATAAATTTATTTTTACCTATATTGCTCATACTCCCGCTTTTGCCAGCAATCGGAAGAGAACTATTAAAGGCTTTATAATTTAGGCTATCTCTGTAAACTTCAGACAAAAGTGCCGACTGAAAAAAGGTTGTAACAGCATTTGCACGGGCTAAGCCGCTGGCATCCGACATAAAGAGTTCAGAGGTTGAGAGCCCACGTTTTTGCCAATAATTTTTAACAACATTAATACCTGCTTTTGCTGAGCCTTCGCCTAATGTTCTCAAAAGCGCTTCGCAGTATTGGTTGTTGCTTTTTAAATTGGTATATAGGACGATTAGATCCAAAGTAGGTGAATAGTGTGTAAAGATCAATTGTTTTTTTAACAGACTATCATTTTTTTTATAGTTAGATGTTACCGATTTCTGATTGCAGCGAATGCCATTTTTAACCAAAGCGCTATAAAACATTTCAGCGCAAAGTAATCCGGGATCAGGCAGCGCGGCTTCTACTTCATAATTGTTTTTATTGGGTGGAATTTTTCCGTTTACTTCTTTTGCATATAAAAACGGATCACCATAAACGAAAGCTTCGTCCTCTTTTCCTTGTGCGATCACTGCTGAGTTAACCGTGATCGTAGTTGTAAAATATTGCGGGTAGATGTTCGTGACTATAGCCTTTGATCCAGGCTCATTACTCGAAAAACTAATTTTAAATTTATTGTCCATAAATGACAGACCACAGGCTGTAGCACCAAAATAATTGCTTATGTCAGACCAAATCCAAGTATCCGGGACGGCACGCTCGAAGAACGAAGCATCCCCAATAATTTGACCCTTAATTTCTTTGAATCCTTTTTCCTTTAAAATTGCTGCCCATCTCGACGTAATAAGTGTAGAGTCTCTCATAAAATTTTCAGACTGTAAACTTGGATCGCCGCTTCCCGAAATAATAAGATTGCCATTTAAAACCCCGGTTATTTTATCGAAAGTGCCGGTATGAAAGATCTTTGTTTCATAACGAAAGTCTTTTCCAAGAATCCCTAATGCAGCTGAAGTGGTAACAATTTTTAAAGTACTGGCAGGGATCAATGCTAGGTGAGAATTATATTCAGCAATTAAAGAGGAAGTTTTCGCATCAAGAACACAAAATCCCACACTGGCATTTTCAAGATCTTTATCGTTTTTCCATTCTTCAAGAATAGCATTTATTTGCGCGCCGCAAAAGAACGGGAAAAGGAAAAACGATAAAATACGACTATACATCCGTTACCAGATTTCTACACGTTTGTTTTCTGCGGTAAACATTTTATCTCCCGGCTTTACACCAAAGGCTTCATAAAATTCTTTAAGGTTTGTGAGCGGGGCAAAAGCGCGGTAATATGCCGGTGAGTGATAATCAACCGTTAAAAGTCGCTTTAATTCAGCGTCTCTTGTTATCGATTTCCATCCTTGTGCCCAAGCAATAAAAAAACGTTGTTCTCCTGTGAAGCCGCCCATAACTTTTGATTTGGCTCCTAATAGAGATTTTTTATATGCGTAATAGGCCATTGTTAAGCCGCCGATATCTGCAATATTTTCACCTTGGGTCATGCTTCCATTTACATGAAGAGAATCAATAGCAACGTAACTATCAAACTGATTAATAATGAGCGTGGTTTTATCTTTAAAGTTTTTGAAATCCGCTTCGGTCCACCACATTTTCATGTTGCCGTCGGCATCAAATTGTGAGCCCTGGTCGTCAAAGCCATGTGTTAGCTCGTGTCCGATGATTGAACCCATTGTTCCGTAGTTAGCTGCATCGTCGGCTTTAGGGTCAAAAAACGGAGGCTGCAAGATTGCTGCTGGGAATGTGATCTCATTGGTTGTTGGATCGTAATAAGCGTTTACTGTTACAGGTGTCATTTGCCACTTATTACGATCAACCGGTTTGCGCAAATCATCTAGATTGTCTTGGGTAAGGAATTTGTTGGCTCTGCAAACATTATCCCAGTAACTATCCGTGCCGATGCTGAGTTTGCTGTAGTTTTTCCATTTATCAGGATACCCAACTTTTCGTATTAATAAATCAAGTTTACGATTGGCTTGTTTTTTTGTTTCTGCACTCATCCAGGTTCTACTTGCAATTCTGTCGCGGTAGGCTAATTCAAGGTTATCTATTAGTTTGTTAATTTTTGCTTTTGCTTCGGGTGGAAAATAAGTTTTTACAAAATCTTTAGAAACGATCTCACCAATAGTGCCGTTCATTATACTTTGAACGCGTTGCCACCTCGGTTTCATTTGCTGAGCGCCACTCAATACCCTCCCTCTAAATTCAAAATGCGTTTCAACAAATCTGCTTGAAAGAAAAGGCGCAGCTTCCATTAATAACTGCGCAGCGGCGTATAATCTTAAGATCGGCATTGGCACATTTCCAATAAATGAACCTATTTTTTCCATGTACTCAACCATCGAAACGATAACGGTATCGGGTTGTTTTATGTTTTTAAGTTTAAAGTATTCAGGCCAATTTATAGATGGAGCAAGCTGTTTTAAACTTGTTGGACTGTAAACATTGTATAATTTTTTAACGTCGCGCATTTCAACTCGGGTCATAGCCTTATTCGTTAGTGCTCGCTCAAAGTCAAACACTTCAATAGCATTATTTTGAGCAGTGGAGGGATCAACGTCGATGAGTATAAATAATTCAGCAAGGTATTTTTTGTAAGAATCTCTTATTTTTTCAAATTTGTCGAGATAATAATAATCCCTGTCGCCAAGTCCAAAACCTGCTTGGCTAATACCGAAGGCATTCTTTTTACTATTTTTTAGATCAGGCGAAACCCCAACACCAAACAAAAGATTAACCCCCATATAATCGAATTCAGATTTTAAAGCCATAAAATCATCAAGCGTGCGTAACATATTAATTTTCATTAAATGCTCTTTGATGGGCTCATATCTATTTAACTCAATTGTTAATGAATCCATACCAGTATTGTAAAAATCGCGCAGTTTTTGAGCATCAGTTCCCACAGCTGCCGACGTATTTTTGGATGCAGTGTTTAAGATCAATTTTATTTTAACGAGGTTATTTTCATTAATTTCATTAAAACTTCCGTAACGGGCGTCACTTTCAGGAAGCGTAAAATTTTTCTGCCATTTTCCATTGCAGAATGTGTAAAAATCTTCACGCGGGCTTGCGCTCGAATCAATATATGAAAAATTGATCCCGGCATTTTGGGAGCTCAGTTTTAAACTGATGATAAGTAACAAAGAAATTATTCTTTTCATGAATTGTGTTGTTGGTTTATGTTTATTTTATAGGTGGACGAAGATAACTAATTTAGCGCAACAATGACCAAATCCTCTATGTAAACGAGTAATTTTTTAATATTTAAATAGCCCATGCTTTCTAGCGCTAAGCTGTATTTGTGCATTTGTTTCGCATAAACCGAATTATTTTCTTTTCCAGTTTTGTAGTCTATCAGAATGGTAGCATTTTCATAAAAAACAACTCGGTCGGGACGTAGCAATTCGCCGTTTTGTGTGAGTAGCTCCGCCTCTAATTTTGCTGGAACACCTGCTTCAAAATACGGCGCCATTTCAGGGTGGTTAATCAATTGCAAGATTTCCATGCGAAGAAAAGAGCTTTCATTTTTATTGATCAACCCTTCGAGTATACTCAACTGTATGGCTTGCTCAAGATCCGACGCGGTTTTTATCTTCGACAATATCCAGTGCATAGCAATTCCCAATTGTTTTGCATCCAGCGCGTGTTCTGAATTGTTTAGGTAGGATGCTTTTATACGCACAATATTTTTCGCGGTGTCAAATACAAGCGGTGTAAGGTCAAATGCTTCTTCTTTTTTATTTGAATGTTTCAACTGTTTCGTGGAAGCATTGCCATTTTCGAAAAAATCGCCGCTGAATTGATATTCTTTTTCGAGAAAATCAAAGAGCCAGTCGTTAACCGTTTTTTTCGTGTTGCCCGAAGAAGATACTGTTATGACATGAAGTCTCTCTATGGCTCGTGTAAAAGCAACATACAGTAGGTTGATTTTATCCAGCACTTGCTCCTGTTTTTCGGTTTCGAATTCTATTTCAAATCCAATGTCTTTTGTTTTTTTCTCTGAAAGATTGATAACCGCCACTGGTAGCGTCACCTTTTCATGTTTAACATTCACCCAAGTTTCGTTCGGTTGGTAGAGTAACCAATTGCAGTAAGGAACAATCACAACAGGAAATTCCAAACCCTTGCTAGCATGGATGGTCATTATTTTTACCGCGTTTGTATTTTCGGAAATGATCATCGAAGCCTTATTGCTGCGAAGCTCCCACCATTCGAAAAATGCCGAGATGTTTGAATTTTTGATCACTAAAAATTCGTTTACTTCATCCAGAAAAAACCGAACATAATTGTAATTGTGCGCATTTAATTTTAATGCATTGATAATAGCTATACAATTGTCGAGAAGGTTAGATAACCCCAATTCATCTTCTGCCAGTTGGATGTTGCAAGTACCAAGAATCTCAAACAAAGATTTATGCATGGACAGTTGGATCAGATAGCGATGGAAATCATGTTCGGATATTTGTTTTGATTGCAAGAGATAGTTGATTACTGCTGCTGCACTCACCGTATCTTGGTTATTAACCAAATAGTTGAGGTAACAGATGATAGTGTTGATTTCGAAATTATTTTTCAACAATAAGGAGTCTGACGAGACGATTGGTATTTTTTGCTCAACAAGAAAATTGGCGATGGTGTTACCATGATAGTTTTTTCGGGCAAGGATACAAATGTCTTTGTAAGAGAATCCGTCAGCAATCGCACTGCCGATTTGATCTTTTATTAGCAAACAAGTGTGTTGATCAATTTCATTTTTTGCAACTTTTCCAGAATTAACGCTTATATAACCAGCATCCAGCAGGTTTTTATTTTTTTGCGCGTGGTCTTTGTATATCGTTTTGTAATCGTTCAGCAATAAATTTTCACTCAGGTGTTCAAACAAAGCATTATTAAAAGTAATAATATTTTTAAGACTTCTGAAGTTAGTATCGAGCACCTTACCTGAAAAATTGCGCGCCAATGAAAGCGCTCTTTCTTCCACCAAGGGGTTTTGATTTAAATTCTCGATTTGCGGTAACTGCGCAAATTGTCTTACGTTGGCATTTCGCCAGCGATAAATACTCTGTTTTCCATCGCCAACTATCAGATTAAACCAGCCACCGGCTAAGGAATTGTCTAACAAAGGCAAAATGTTTTGCCACTGAAGGCTGCTGGTGTCTTGAAATTCGTCAAGAAGGTAATGCTGATAACGCTCGCCAAGTCTTTCATAAATAAAGGGAGCAGGCTCATTGTGAATGATCTCGGAGATTCTGTGATTAAACTCGCTGATAAAAACAAGAAGTTCATCTGATTTCTTTTCGAAACTGATCTCTTCAATTTTTTTGAGCAGCATCAAGGGAACCATTTGTTTTCCCAGAGCCTCGCACAGGGCGAAGTAGGTGTAATTAATGCCTATAAATTCGAGTAGCTTAGTTGCAATGTGGTTTAATTCATCGCTTATTTGTTCGATGGTTGCAATATTTGGCGAGCCTTTGCCCGCCCATTTGTTGTCGGTAAGCGCATCAATGATCCGGCTTTTCAGCGTCATGTTGAGGTCTACAGTATTATCTACGCATTTTTTAAAAAAACTCTGTGGACCAGCGGCTTTAAAATGAAAGTCACTGTCAGAAAGGTTGTTGCTGCGAATAAGATCTAAGGCTCTTTGTCCTTCTTTTTTTAAAATGCTTTTATAATAATAGGTAAAATCTAAGAACTGTTTTCTGAAGGAGTCAAGTTCGGTGGCGTCGAACTTTTTAAGTAATGCAAGGTATCCCTCAGAATCTTCTTTTTGAAGCAGCTTTGAGAATTCTTTAATTTGTTTTTCAGGATCCCAACTAACGTTATCTTCTGCTTTTTCTAAAACATATTCTTTTAAGAGTTTACTTACGTATTCGTCTTCACCAATCAAGCTAAAAAGAGTGGAGATTACTTTTTCATAAAAGCTGCTTGTATCGAGTTCAACATTAAAATTTACCGGAAGTTTTAGGTCGTGTGCAAAAGTTTTGACAATTTTATGGGTAAAGCTGTCGATCGTGCCAATCGAAAAATCTGAATAGTGGTGAAGGATCTGGCTTAAAACAAGTTCTGAACGTTTTCTGAGCTCCTCGGCACCTAGATTCAATTCTGCACACAGTAAAGTGCCCACAAAAGGCATAACATCTTCACAAGCGATCTGGTAGAGGGCATCAATCACCCTGCTTTCCATTTCTGCAGCAGCTTTATTGGTAAAAGTAACGGCAAGGATCCGTTTGTAGTTATAATTTAGTTTTTTCTCATCAGAAAGCGACAACCTCAAATACTCTTTAACAAGGGTAAAGGTTTTGCCGCTCCCAGCGCTTGATTTATACACAACAAAGTTTTGCAAGAAATGAAGGTTTTTTTTCGCCTATGCAAATCTAGTTGAAATGAAACTTCAAACAAAAAGAATTAATTATTCTCGATTCCAATTTAGCTCGATCATACATAAAAGGCACCATTCAACCCTAAACAGACAATGAAAACTCAAAAGTCTGTCTCACGTGCCGTTTGATGCGGTCGAAGGAAGTTTCAGTGCGGTTTCCAAATAATTATTAGTGTAAAAAATCCCAAATAAAACTGCTTTAGGAATACCAACACAAAGGCAGGTAATTCACCTTTTTCAAAGGCTCCAACTGCTTAAGTGCGGTTTTATTTTTTTGCCCGCTTATTTGGCGTAGGATTAAAACTGCTAAATTCGGTACAAAGTCGTCCCTCAAAAAGTGTCTTTTATTTTTTGCGCGCCCATCGCCTTCGCTTATCCGCTATTTTTGAATCTTTCGCCTAATCTGAAATTTATTTTGGGTATTGAAATTTTGAATTAAACACAAACTCTTTGTCGGAAAGCGTGAGTAGAAAATTGATGAGGTCTGCCTTTTCGTTTGAATTTAGTATAATAGCGGTTTTTAAAACGGGTGATAAAGTTGTCGTTTGATAAATCCCCTTTATATAGTGATTTAAAACTTTTGACAGTTTTTTGAACCGTCCATCGTGCATATAAGGGTAGGAGTATTCAATATTTTTGGAGTGTAGGTACTTTAAACTTCAAAGAATCACCAGTACGTATTGTTACTTGCGTCCTTCCAAAATCTTTTAAAACCGAATCCATTGGCAAGCCATTATTTTCGAAATCGCCACTGGTAAATAAGGGTTCGTCATTGGAGGACACACAATTTTTTTTTAAAAGTACAAAGCGGTTTGTTTCTTGCGCGTTAAAAGTTTATTCCTTCCTCATTACCTTATCATATATGGAGTTTGCAATTACCAGAGTGAGCATAAATTGCGAAACGGCTTTTAATGTCCTTTTGCCTGTTGCCGCG
>Ga0105048_10014602_pt1 | contig 12225 bp, 7 predicted proteins | sample MAT05_FD_78382 | JGI IMG/M metagenome (GOLD analysis project Ga0105048, IMG submission 78382) | Freshwater microbial communities from Lake Fryxell liftoff mats and glacier meltwater in Antarctica - MAT-05 | ecosystem: Environmental > Aquatic > Freshwater > Ice > Liftoff microbial mat | place... | reverse complement strand
TGTCCTGGATGTGGACGATCGCGATCTCGCGACCGCCCCGGTCCGCCATCATCCCGACCGATCTCTGGGCCCACACGATCTGGCCGTCGTGGCGCACGTAGCGATGCTCGGTGCCGATCGAGGATCGGTCATCGACGTGGGTGAGTTCGTGCAACGGCCGGCCGATCAACCGGTCGCGGTCGTAGCCGAGCATCTGGGCCAGCGCGTCGTTGACGTCGATCAGCACGAGGTCGTCGGCGGAAGCCATCGCCATACCCGTCGGAGCCGATAGAAAGGCGAGGCCGAACCGGTTCTGGGCCAACTGCAGCTCGGCTGCTTCGTTGAGCCGGTTGGTGATGTCGCGCAAGGTGACGACGACCCGATCGGGGTTCGTGATCGGCGATTGCACTTTGGCTTCGACCATCAACTCCGAGCCGTCGAGATGTCGGAGTGGGAATGCCGGGCTCGTGATCCGGTCGTGTTGGAGGAGTTGGCGCCAGGTGCGGTACAGCAGCCGTTTGTTCTCGGGTCCGACCAGCACCAGGAACGGCTGACCGATCAGCTCGGTGCGAGTGCGGCCGGTGAGCGCCAGGGTGTGCGCGTTGAGATCGCTGATCAGACCGTCGCTGGAGACGACGAGCACCGCTTCCGGCAGAGCGTCGAGCAGCTCGAACAGCTCGATCTGGGTGGCGTGGAGCTGAGTGAGGTGAGCGTCGAGCTCCGAGGCCATCTGCTCGGATTCCATCCACCGCGCGATCTGGGACAACATCAACACCACACCGACCAGGAACCCAATGGCGATGCTGACCACCGTCGCGTGACGCTGTTCGATGAAGAAATGCCACACCGCAATCCAGACCGCAGCGATGAACGGTACGTAGACGATCATCAACCGAGCCAGGCTGGTCCGAGTGGAGTGCGCAACATCGCGATGTGGCAGCAACGCTGCCACGCCGATCAGGACGAACGTGAGCAGGTCCAGTACGTGTGCTGCGACGTACACGTTCGCTCCGTCGGCGAAGCGGACGGTGAGGAACGCGTCGGCGATCACGAGCACCGTGGCCGCCGACGCAATCATCCCGATCACGGCCGACCAATCGTGGATCGACAGCAGCAGCGCAACAGCGATCACGAACGAGTTCGCCACCGGCACGAGAGCCAGCAGCACGATCGTGAGGTTGCTCTCGTCGGTGATGTCCGGTGCCAGGGCGAGCTCCCACGCGATGAACCCGAGCGCGAGCGACAGCACCACCGCTTCGCCCACCATGGGTCGCACGCTCGACCACGACCGGGACAAGCCGACGATCTTGACCATCCCGCGAGCGGTCAACATCGCCCACAGCACGAACCCCGCCGACGCAACCGACACGGTTGGATCGGTTTCGAAAACGAATTCGACGATGATCCACGCGACCTGGCCGAGCGCCCACGCCACTGCACCCGCAGCGAGCCATCGCCAGCCGGATCGGCGCTCGTCGGCTTCGATCTGGGAGACCTCGGTGTCGGTGTCGGTGTCGGTGTCGGTGTCGGTCAGCAGCCGTGAGCGCTCGTACAGCAGCAGCGCGGCGAGCAGCGGAACAATCACCTCCGAGACGTCGGCGAGCATCCCCCACCGGTTGGCATCAAGACCATTTCGAGCCAACTCGACGGCATTGGCGACGACGCACGCCACCACGCCGACCCCGAGGAGCCAGCGGGTTTGGGCACGACCGAACGCGACCGAACGCGCTGTCGACCAACTCACCGTGCCGTCGTCGCTCGTGCCCAACAACAACTGTCCGCCTTCGCCGTCGTCACGCCGATCGTCGACGCCCATCACCGAACGGTCGCTTCTCGACCTGCTGGTCAAACACCGTAACGGCATGGTCGGGGCGAGCTGAGGATCCTGCGTCGCAACGCATGTGGACGTGTCACGCGCACGGCGTCACGACGATGCTTGGATCGCCCACCAGGCGTCGAGGCGCCGACGGATTTCCTCGTCGCCGAGCAGGCCTTCGTCGATCCGGATCTCGAGCAGGAACCTCATTGCCTTGCCGATCTGCGGACCCGGCTGCAGTCCAAGATGACCCATCACCGCGGCGCCGTCCATCTCCGGCCGCACCGCCTTGAGTTCTTCCTTGGACTGCAATTCGGCGATCCGCACCTCCAGGTCATCCATCCGCCGGCTGAGCATCGCCGCCTTGCGTTCGTTGCGGGTGGTGCAGTCGCATCGGGTGAGCACGTTCAGCTCGGCCAGATACGGTCCGGCGTCGACCACATACCGGCGAACCGCCGAGTCGGTCCAACCGGACTCGTAGCCGTGGAAACGCAGGTGGAGATGGACCAGTTCGGTGATCGCGTCGACATCGTCGTTGCTGTACCGCAAGGCCTGCAGTCGAGTGCGGGTCATCCGTGCCCCCACGACCTCGTGGTGGTGGAAGGTGACGCCCTTGCCCTTCATGTAGCCGCGCGTCCGCGGCTTGCCGACGTCGTGCATCAGTGCCGCAAGGCGGGTCAACCGGAAGTCGTAGTCGCCGGGGAAATCGCGGGTGACGTTCTCGACCACTGCAATCGTGTGGGTGAGCACGTCCTTGTGACGATGGATCGGATCCTGCTCCAACCGCATCCCGGACAGCTCCGGCAGGAACTCGTCGGCGAGTCCGGTGTCGACCAGGAAAAAGAGTCCGGCCGACGGATGCTCGACCGTGATCAACTTGTCGAGCTCGTCGCGGATCCGTTCCGCGGAAACGATCGACAGCCGACCATGCATTGCCTTGACGGCGTCGACCAGTTCGGGCACCGGTTGCAGATTCTTGCCAGCCAGGAATCGCGCCGCGCGCAGCATCCGCAGCGGGTCGTCGCCGAAGCTGACCTCCGGACTGAGCGGGGTTCGCAGGGTGCGGGTCATCAGATCGGCGGCACCACCGAAGGGATCGACGAGGACAGGGGTGTCGCTCGTGAGCTCGAGCGCCATGGCGTTGACGGTGAAGTCGCGACGGGAGAGGTCGGCCTCGATCTCGTCGGCGAAGGTCACCTCCGGCTTGCGCGAGTCGTCGGCGTAGATCTCGGCCCGATGGGTCGTGATCTCGTAGACCCGATCCCCACGCGGACCCCGCTTCATGGCCCCGATCGTGCCGAATCGTTCGCCCTGGGTCCAGATCGCGTCAGCCCAGCCCTCGAGCAACCGCTTGATCTCGGGCGGCCGGGCGTCGGTGGTGAAGTCGAAATCGTTGACATCGAGTTCGACGCCCGACAGCAGGTCCCGAACGGTGCCGCCGACCAGGTACAACCGCTTGCCGGCGGCGCGGAAGGGCGCTGTCACCTGTTCGAGTTCGGCGAGGACCGGGGCGAAACGTGCGGGAATCATGGCCCGTCCAGGCTAGAGCCGGCCTGGCGCGGCCGAACCATTGGATTCGGTTCGCTCAGCCGTCACCGTCAGATCTGGTCGAGCGCAGCCCAGATGTCGAGACAGGCATCGACGTTGCGAGCCCCTGGTCCACCGCTCGTCTGGGCCTCTGGTTGCACATCGACACCTTCGAGCGCTCCGAGGGCTGCAGCCGTACACATCGTCAGCGCTTCGAGGTCGTAGCCGCCCTCCAGCATCACCAACCGGCGGCCGGCCGGCACCAACGCGATCGCACGCGTCGTGAGCGCGGCATAGTCGCCCGACGTCAGGCCGAGCTCGGTGATCGGGTCGAACCGGTGGGCATCGAAGCCGGCCGAGATGATCAGCCACGTCGGGTGGAACGCCGCCGCACGCGGGACGACGATCTGATCGAACGCCCGCAGGTAGTGATCGCCGGTCGCGCCAGGCGGCATCGGGATGTTCATCGTGTGACCGCGACCCTCGCCAACGCCGACGTCGTTGGCCGCACCGGTGCCCGGGTACAGCGGCCACTGGTGGAACGACACGAAGAGCACCCTCGGGTCGGCATGGAACACCGCCTGGGTGCCGTTGCCGTGGTGGGCGTCGTAGTCGAGGATCATCACCTGCTCACCCCGGTCAGCGAGTGCCATCGCCGCAACCGCGACGTTGGAGATGAGGCAGAAACCCATCGACTCGGTGGGGGTTGCGTGGTGGCCGGGTGGGCGCACCGCGCAGAACGCGGCGTCGGCTTCGCCACGATCGAGGGCGGCGATCGCAGTGAGGCCTGCACCCGCTGCCAACCGGGCTGCATTCCACGACCCGGCACTCATCCGGGTATCGGCGTCGACTCGGCCGCCGCCACGCTCGTCGAGCGCGACCAGATTGGCGACATAGGCCGCTGGATGGACTCGTTCGATCAGCGCGATCGGCGCCGGTTCCGGTTCGAGCGGCACCAACGCCTCGGCGACACCGGCCATCTGGCTGCCGGCGATCACCGCACCAAGTCGCTCCGGTCGCTCCGGATGGTCATGGCCGGCGATGTGGTCGAGGTATGCCGGATGGGTCGAGAACAGCACGGTCACAGCGAGCACACTACGAACTCCACCGCGCCTGTGCGTCGCCCACCTCGGACGCGACCCTTTCGTTACGACCGTCGCAGGAGGAGGAGCAGGAGGAGCAGGATGGGCCGGAGCAGCAGGAGGAGCCGGATCGAGGGCTACGGTCTCGTTCGTGAGCTCGCGGGTCGGTGTCGGCACAGATCGTCCATGGCCGATCGTGCTGCACGGCGGCGATGGGCGAGCCCGGGTCCGACCCTGGTGGAACGACCCCTCGGTGGCCCAGGTGACCTTCATCGATCACGGCAATGTGCCGTCGAGTACGGCGATCCGGGTCTGGCTCGGCGAGCTGCGGGCACACGGATTCACCTCCGTCCGCACGGGTGCCGTCACCGACGCCGGTGCCGACACGCTGCTCCGCCAGGGCTTCGAGACGTTGCAGACCCTGCGACTGCTCGATCTGTCCTTGATCGGCTGGAGACCACCGACGGGATCGTTCCGACGCAGCCGCCGCCTTCGCGTCGGCGAACGACCAGCGGCCGCAGTCGCGGACCGACACGCGTTCGGCGAACCCTGGGCGATCGACGCCGACGGCATTGCCGAAACCTGCACGGCCACCCCGTTGCATCGGGCCCGCACGATCGACGCCGACCTCTCCGACCTCTCCGACTTCTCCTGCCGCGACATCTCCCGCCGCGATGGCTCGGCATCCCTCGCCGGATATGCCGTCACCGGGCGAGCGGATCGCACCGGATATCTGCAGCGCCTCGCGGTGCACCCGGATCAGCAGGGTCAGGGGATCGGCTTCAGCCTCACCCGAGATTCTCTGGTGTGGATGCAGCGGCGGCGCCTGACGAGGGCCATCGTCAACACCCACACCGACAACGAAGTCGCGCTCGGGTTGTACCAACGGATGGGATTCAGAGTCCTTCCGCAAGGCCTCGCCGTGATGGCGCGCACACTGCGCGATCTCTGACCGGCTCCGACCGGTGGCATGATGGAGGGCGTCATGCCACCTCATCGGCTCGCCGAGCCCGCACACTCGCGCCGGACCACGCTGGTCCGCAGGGTCGCTTCGGTCGGTGGCGCGTGTGGCTTTGGCTTGCTGGCAATGGTCTCACCTCTGGCCTTCACCGCCATCAGCCCCGCAGTCGCGGCCGCCGAGCCGATCACGTTGATCAGCCAGGAGCTCGCGCTCGCACCTGACGCGGCGTTGTCGATCTCGTTCCGGGTCTCCACCCCGATCGACGCCACTGACAGCATCGTGATCGCTGCCTATCGCAGCGTCGAGGGCCGCACCGGCCTCGACGACGTGATCGCTGGCGAGTACGGGCGCAGCGTCGACAGCGTCCGGATCGACCCGGCCGCGCTCGCCGTCGCGGCCGACGGCACGACCACCGTCACCGTGGCGTCGGAGACCACCACATCGACACCGGAGGCACTGCGGCTGAGCAGTGCAGGTCTGTATCCGATCACGGTCGACATCGAGAGCAGCGACGGCACGCTGATGTCCGAACTGCTCACGTTCGTCGATCGCCTGCCGATCGGCTCGTCGAGTGCCGGCGCGACACCGGACCCTGCGACGACAAACCCGGCGACAGGAGACGGGAACCCGCTCAATGTGGCAATCGTCGCCTCGATCACGGCTCCGCCACTGATCGCCGGCGACGACACACCGCTGCCCGTTCCGGTAAACGACCAGATCGCCGAGCTCAGCCAGTATCCAACGACGGTGCCGCTCAGCGTCAGCATCTCACCCGACGTGCTCGCCCGGCTGGACGCCAAGACCCTCGACGATCTGCAACCCGTGCTCGCCAACAGCGCGCTGCTGTCGCAGCCGAGCATTCCCCTCGATCCATCAGCGGCAGCCGCTGCAGATCAGGCCGACCTGTTCACCGATCTGCTCCAGGCCGGCGAAGATCTCACGCTGCAGCTCGTCGGCACCCAGCCCGGTCGATCGGTGTGGCTCGAAGACCAACCGCTGACGGCCGAAGGTGCAGCACTGTTGCGCTCGCTCGGGGTCACCCTCGTTGCCCTCACCCCGGAGACATACGAACAGGCGTGGCTCGAGGGCGGCTTCTTCGGCGGATACACCCTGTATTCCAACCTGCGCAACCTGCAGTTGCCCGATGCTGGAGTGCTGTCGACGTCGATCATCGATCCGCAGATCAACCGGTATCTGACCGATGCCGCGCTCGCTCCGGAGATGGCGGCGCTCTACACGGCTGCGGAGTTGGTCGTCTGGCACCGCTGGCTCGAGGACGAGTTCCCGAACACTCGCAACTCGGTGGTGCTCGGCATGTCCGGCGGCGGCGTTCTCGGCCCGGATCGAGTCGCCCGGCTGGTCGAGCTGGCAAACCCAACCGGCGCCGTCAACTTCGATCACGTCGACGCGATCCTCGCCGACACCGACGCCCAACTGCAAGGCGGGGTCCCCGCCCCGATCCTGCTCGCGCCTCAGCAGCCCGTCGACCTGACCGTCCGGGTCGCACCCATCGCCGACATCCGAGCCCGGCAGAGCACGATCTCGGGCATGCTCGTCGACGACAAGGGTCGGTCCGACCTCTGGAATCGCACGATCCGAACACTCGAATCATCGAGCATCACCGACGACCAGGTCGACGCGACGATCGCAGAGCTCGCAGGGCAGTTCGACGCAATCACCGCCAACCTCGTTGGTCCGGCGTCGCTCAAGTTCACGATGAACGGCCAGTCGACCGACTATCACGCGAGCATCGGCAACAACGGCAACGAGACGTTGCTGGTCGTGATCCACCCCACCTCCAGCCAGAACAAGATCCAATTCCCCGACGGCGACATCCTGATCGAGGTCCCGCCCGGTGGCCTGCCCGATGTCGAGATCCCGCTCCTGGCCAAAGCCAACGGCACAGCCACCATCCTGCTCGAGGTGCTCGCCCCGGACGGGACCAACCTCGGTCTCGACGCGAACATCGAGGCCAAGGTCAATGCCCTCACCGGCTTGGCACAGGTGCTCACCGGCGGGATGGCGCTGATCCTGGCCACCTGGTGGGTCCGTAACCTGCGCCGCAGCCGTCGCGCCCGCCAGGCAACCGCCGCTCTCGACAATCACCCGGCGCGACCGAGGGCGATCCAGCCCGCCGTCATCACCGCGGCCGCCGCGACAGCGGTGATTCCGGCCGAGCACAGCATCGAACCGGCCGGTGTCACCAATACCGCAACGACGTCGACCGCCACCATCACGGCTGCCACGGTCATCGCCCACCTCGACACATCACACCTCGACACATCACACCTCGACACATCACACCTCGATGAGTCGAAGCAAACGAAGCCGTCCGCCGACTCAGCCCACGCAACAGCCACAGATCCGGACGACGGCGGACCTGGGTCGACTACCCTTTCTGACTCGTGACCGTTCGAATCGTTACCGACAGCGCCTGCGACCTGCCCCAAGCACTCGCCGACGAGCTGGGCATCATCATCGTTCCGCTGTCCATCCGGTTCGGTGGTGACGAGTTCATCGACCGCCGCGACCTCACGGTCAAAGAGTTCTGGGCCAAGTCGGCTGCCTCTCCCGTGCTGCCCGAGACCGCCGCTCCCCCGCCGGGGCTGTTCGAACAGGAGTACCGAGCATTGATCGCCGACGGTGCGTCGGGGATCGTCGTCATCAGCCTCAGCGGCGGCCTGTCGGCCACGATCCAGAGCGCCGAACTCGCGTCGCGCTCGGTCGCCGACGAGATCAGCATCGCCGTGGTCGACAGCCAGTCGTGCACGATGGGCCTCGGCACCATCGTGGTCGCGACGGCTCGGGCCGCGCAGGACGGCGCCTCGTTCGACGAGGTCACGGCGCTGGCCACTGATCTCTCGGCCCGCACCAAGGTGTGGGGAGCACTCGACACGCTCGAGAATCTCAAAAAGGGTGGCCGCATCGGGGGCGCCAAGGCAATGCTCGCCTCCGTGCTGTCGATCAAGCCGATCGTCGAGGTTCGCAACGGCAAGGTCGAAGAAGGTGGCAAGCAGCGCACCCGCAAGAAGGCCCTCGCTTTTCTGATCGAGAAGCTCCAGAGCTACGACAACGTCGAGAACCTGGCGATCCTGCAGGCCGACTGCGACGACGTCGACCAGTTCCTCGCGATGCTCCGCCCGCACTACAGCGGCGAGATCATCGTCGGCGACATCGGCCCGGTGGTCGGCTCGCACACCGGTCGGGGCACGATCGGGCTCGCGTTCCAAACGTCGAACTGACCCGTCAACGCGCAGCACGATCTGCCGCCTCAGTGGTCTGGTCATCGGTAATGACCGGTTGAACCTGCCTCACACCACTAGCGTTGGCGCACGGACCATGCCCTCGCCAACCAGCCCTCTGCCGCCGCCGCCGCTTCTCGCCCAGCGTTATCGCCTGGAGCGTAAGTTCGCGCAAGGAGGCATGGCCGAGGTATGGCTCGCGACCGACATGTCGCTGTCCCGCCAAGTCGCGGTGAAGATCCTCAAATCAACGCTGGCGACCGACCCGGTCGTGGCCGAGCGGTTCCGCCGCGAAGCCATCACCGTTGCCCGACTGAGTCATCCCAACATCGTCGCCGTGCACGACACGATCGACTACGAGGGTCGCCAGGCCGTGGTGATGCAATTGATCAACGGCAAGAGCCTGCGACAGTTGCTCGACGAGCAGAAGCGGCTCAGCCCAGAACTCACGATGCACATCGGCCAATGCGTCGCCTCGGCGCTCGACGCCGCTCACGCGGCCGGACTCGTTCATCGCGACGTCAAGCCCGGCAACATCCTGATCACGCCCGACGGCCGGGTGCTGCTCGCCGACTTCGGCATCGCCAAGGGACTCGGCAGCACCGACGATCTCACCAGCGAGAACGTGATGATGGGCACCGCCAAGTATCTGTCGCCTGAACAGGTGCGCGGCCGCAAGCTCGATGGCCGCGCCGACCTGTACGCACTCGGGCTGGTGCTGTACGAGTGCCTCGCTGGTCGGGTGCCGTTCCTCGGAGAGAGCGATGCCGATACCGCGCTCGCCCGCCTGCAGCGTGATCCCACCGATCTCGCCCGACTGCACCCCACCCTGCCGTACGGATTGGCGGAACTGATCCACTCGCTGCTCGCGCGTAACCCCGACGACCGCCCGTCGTCGGGTGGTGACCTGCGCAACCGTCTGACCCGCATTGCCAGCGGAGTCGACGACCGCACCACCACGATGACCCCGCCGGCCGGCACCACCCGCAGCCGAACCACCGGCTCGACACCCAGTCGCGGCGCACCGATTCCGGGACGTCTCGCGCCAGCCGACGCTCGCGTCAGCGGCCGGATTCCCGCCACCACTCGCGAACCCCGTCTCGATCCAGCAAGGGACACCACCCCGCAGCGAGTGACCAAGCCAATCGTTCGTGCGCCCTCAGCAACCGAGCGCGCCTCGGGCGCGACGCCACGCCAAGGTCCACCCCGCCCGATCAACGCCCCGGCTCCGGCGCGCGACCGCACCCCAACAGCCGGCAGCCCACGCGGCGTGCCCGCCAAGCAATTCCAGCAGAGGCGAGCACCGTCGGTATTCATCGTCTCGTTGTTGGTTCTCGCCGTCATTGTCGGACTCGTTCTTTGGGCGACCAAGGACTCAGACCCCGACATACCTCAGTTCACGCCGGTGACCGAGGTGGGCAGCGCGACCTCTCTGCCGGTTGCGTCGGCCGGCCCCGTCAGCATCGTCGGCATCGCCACCTTCGACCCGGGCGATCCCAATGGCGGCGTCGAGAACCCTGACTCGGCAGATCTCGCGATCGACGGCAACACCGCTACCGCCTGGACCACTGTCTGCTACAACGACCAGTACTTCAACGGCAAGCCGGGCGTCGGCCTGGTCGCACAGCTGTCAGGCGCCGGTACCGGTGTCGCCACGATCGACATCGCCAGTGCCCCGTACCAGGTCGAAGTATTTGCGAGTGTCGCCGAAGTCGCCCCCACCACAATGGACGGCTGGGGTGCCCGACTCGGCGACAGGATCAGCGCTCGTGAGCCGGGCAGCTTCGACGCCACCGTCGCCGAACCGTCGCGATGGCTGCTCGTGCTGATGCGTGAGGCGGGCGACGACAACAGCTGTTCGAGCAACTTCCGGCTGCAGGGTGCGATCAGCGAAATCGGCTTCGTCAACGGATCCTGATCGGGCAATGACCCGGCAAGGCAGAGCAGCTTGGCTAGGGTCGTGCCATTGCTCCCCTGCCTGACGACCACGAGCTCGTCGCAGCGGCCCGAGGCGGTGACCGCTCCAGCCTCGATCAGCTGCTGCGCCGCCACTACGACCGCATCTTCGCGGTCTGCCGGCGCGTCACCGGTAACGAAGCCGATGCAGCCGACGCCGCCCAGGAGGCAATGATCGCGATCGTCCGCGGACTGCACAAGTTCGATGGTCGCAGCAGCATCAGTACTTGGATCTACCGGATCGCAACGAACGCGAGCCTCGACGAACTCCGCCGACGCCGACGCCGGCCGATCGCCAACAGCAGTTCCCGCGACGAAGACGGGGGCGAGTTCGAGCACGCCGATCCAGATTCTGGACTGCGGCTCGACGCAATCGGCGACCGGATCCTGCTCGATGCCGCCCTCGCGGAGCTCGCCGAGGACTTCCGTCTCCCGGTCGTGCTCCGCGATGTCGGTGACCTCGACTACGCCGAGATCGCCGAGGTGCTCGGGGTGCCGATCGGTACCGTCAAGAGCCGCATCGCCCGCGGCAGATCTGCCCTCGCCCACTCACTCGGTCGCACCTTCGGGAACCAACCCGACGACCCCGAACGTCAAACACCTGCACCATGAATGACGAATCTCTGACTCCCCCGGCCGAACTGGCCAGCGCCGCACTCGACGGTCACACGACCGCCGACGAGCGCGCAACGGTCGAGTCGTCCACAGCGCTACGTGGCGAGATGTCGTTCTACGGCGAGCTTCGTGACCGACTCTGCGACGTACCGGTTCCTGCCGATGCTCGCGAGTCGGCGTTCGCTGCAGCACTCGCCGTGTTCGACGAGATCCGCGACGAGATCCGCGCCGACTCCACCACGAACTCCACCACGAACTCCGCGGACGACGAGGCCTGGACCGACGCAACCTCCGCGGCCTCGCCTCGCGCACTCAACTCGACGGTTGCGCCAGTGATCTCACTCCACGAACGCCGCAAACGCCAGTACCGCTGGCTCGGCGGCGCCGCCGCTGCCGCGGTAGCTGTCGTGATTGCTGCGGGAGCCATCAACGGTGGTTTTTCCGCCGACGAATCAACCTCGAATGCTGATATGGCCAGCATCTCCGATGAATCGACAGCGAGTGCCAAGTCGGCGGGCCCCGACGTCGCTGGTTCGTCGGGCGATGCCTTCGAGACCACTGCCGGCACCACTGCCGAGTCGGCAACCGAGGCCGCGACAGGCGCCGCTGACAGCTCAGAGGCACTCGATGCGCCATTGGCTGTCCCCGAGACCACTGCCCAAGCCGGACTCGAATCGGCCGCCTCACCGGCCGCATTCGATCCGTGGTTCGATGCGCCCCAACTCGCCGACCGGTTCGACGTGCTGCGGTTCATCGATTCGCTGCCCAGCGCCGAAACCACCGCTGCGTCAGTCGAGGTGCCACCGGCCGAAACCGTTGGTTCCGCCACCGGCGGCGGCAGCCCCGATCCCTTCGCGTGTTTGGCCCCGTATGCCGGCCCGTCGGCGCCCGCCCTGTTCCAGGGCCGACAGGTGTTCGTCGTCGACGACAACGCCAATGGCACGGTCGTGATCATCGACCCCGTCGACTGCACCGTGATCGATAGCTTCGCCCGCGGACGGCACGTGGTCTGGCATCACGGTATGGCAACGTGGTCTGGCATCACGG